>ENA-UOYA01004130-UOYA01004130.1-activated-sludge-metagenome-genome-assembly--contig:-NODE-4130-length-12431-cov-5.171138_pt1 | contig 12431 bp, 9 predicted proteins | sample MGYA00238163_ERZ764804 | MGnify/ENA primary metagenome ERZ764804 (study PRJEB28919, sample SAMN05720223) | activated sludge metagenome | isolation source: Anaerobic digester | place: Hong Kong...
AAGAAAGACAGGCGCCCGGCAAAGGCATCCACGTCCATGCCCTTGGCCAGCGCGGTCTTCACGTACTCCTTGCCGTCGGCCAGGGTGAAGGCCAGCTCCAACGACTGGGTCGCGCCCGCCTCCTGCATGTGGTAGCCGCTGATGCTGATCGAGTTGAACTTGGGCATGTGCGCCGCCGTGTACTCGATGATGTCGCCGATGATGCGCATGCTCGGCTCGGGCGGATAGATGTAGGTGTTGCGAACCATGAACTCCTTGAGGATGTCGTTCTGGATCGTGCCCGCCAACTGCGCCTGCGCCACGCCCTGCTCCTCGGCCGCGACGATGTAGCCGGCCAGCACCGGCAGCACGGCGCCGTTCATCGTCATGCTGACGCTCACCTTGTCCAGCGGAATGCCGTCGAACAGGATCTTCATGTCCTCCACGCTGTCGATGGCCACGCCCGCCTTGCCCACGTCGCCCGTCACCCGCGGGTGGTCGCTGTCGTAGCCGCGGTGCGTGGCCAGATCAAACGCCACGCTCACGCCCTGCCCGCCTGCGGCCAGCGCCTTGCGGTAGAAGGCGTTGCTTTCCTCGGCGGTGGAGAAGCCCGCGTACTGGCGGATCGTCCACGGCCGCACCGCATACATCGTGGCCTGCGGCCCGCGCACGAAGGGCTCGAAGCCGGGCAGCGTGTTCGCGTAGGGCAAGCCCTGCACATCCTCGGCCGTGTACAGGGGCTTGACAGTGATGCCGTCGGGCGTGTGCCAGTCCAAGGCAGCGACATTGCCGCCGGGTGCGGATTTTTGCGCGGCCTTGTGCCAGTCGGCCAAGGTGGAAGGCTTGAAGGAAACAGGGTCTTGACTCATGGCGATCTCGGGCTTTGCGGCCGGCTGTCCGCATTCGGGCGGGCGGTGGGCACACCACGCCTGGGGCGTGGCCGAACCGTTTGGAAATTCCCGTAATTATTAATTCAAAATCCAGTTTCGGGGCTAGAATTCACAAAATAATTTTTCCTCCATCGCCTTGTGACCGCCACCCTTGCCCCCCGCGCGCTGTACGAAGAAGTGGCCGACCGCCTGCGCCAGCGCATCTTTGCGCACGAGCTGGCGCCGGGCGACTGGATCGACGAGCTGAAGATTGCGGGCGATCTGGGCATCAGCCGCACGCCGCTGCGCGAGGCGCTCAAGGTGCTGGCCAGCGAAGGCCTGATCACCATGAAGCTGCGGCGCGGCGCCTACGTCACCGAAGCTTCGCCCAAGGACCTGGCCGACGTCTATCACCTGCTGTCGCTGCTGGAGACCGACGCCGCCCGCGCCGTGGCCCGCCACGCCAGCGATGCCGCGCTGGCCCAATTGAGCGCGCTGCACCAGGAGCTGGAAGCCGCGGTGCGTGACAGCGAGCGCTTCTTCGCGCTGAACGAAGCCTTTCACCTGCGCCTGCTGGAGCTGGCCGACAACCGCTGGCGCCTGCAGGTCGTGCAGGATTTGCGCAAGGTGATGAAGTTGCACCGCCAGCATTCGCTGCACAAGCACGGGCGCCTGACGCAATCGCTGGCCGAGCACCGCGAGCTGATGGCGGCGCTGACAGCCCGCGACGGCGAGCGCGCCGCCGCCTGCATGCGCCGGCACTTCGAAGGCGGCCTGGAGGCGGCGAGTTGAAATGGAACACCCCCAGTCTCCACTCGCTGCGCGATGTTTCGCCTCCCTTGCAAGGGGCCGAGCCTGCGCACAAAAGGTCCGGTGGACCTTTTGTTGGCTGGCGAGGAGCCGGGCCACTGGCCCGGCGCGGCCTGCAAGGCTCGCCCCTGGCCGGGGAAACCCCGACCACGGCGATCGCGGGCTTGGCCTGCTTCGCGGCCGCTGGGTTTTTGGTTTCACGCGCAGCGCCTGACACGCAGCGCCATGGGCAGCCGAGTCCGGTGGATAACTACAATATCCATAGCTGCATGCGCAAGCTGATTGCGCGCTCGCGGCCCATTCGACCATGAATTCACGCCTTGCCACCCCCTCCCGCCGCGCCCTGCTTGCCGCTGGCCTGGCCTGCGCCTGGCCCGCCGGAGCGCGCAGCGCCAACATGGGCCCCTGGCCGCGCGACGAGCGCGTGCCCGGGGGCGTTGCCCGCATCGAGCTGGGGCCCGCCGCCGAGCGGCCCCAGGCGTTTTCGGGCAATGTGCCGCTGCTGGTCGTGGGCGACCCGATCAACTGGACGGCCCTGCTTGGCATCGCCCTGGCGGCAGCGCCCGGCACCCAGAGCATCCGCGTGCGGCAAGACGATGCCGAACGCAGCGTGACCGTCACCATCGCCCCCAAGCGCTACGCCGAGCAGCACCTGAAGGTGGCCCCCAAGACCGTGGACCTGTCGCCCGCCGACCTGGCCCGCTACGAGCGCGAGCGCGATCACCAGCAACGCGTGATGGCCACTTTCAGCACCCTGCCGACGGGGGACCTGGCGATGCGCCCGCCGGTGCCGGGCAAGCGCTCCGACTCATTCGGCAAGCGGCGTTTTTTCAACGGCCAGCCGCGCAATCCGCACAGCGGCATGGACATCGCGGCCGCCACCGGCACGCCCGTGATCGCGCCCCTGCCCGCCACCGTGATCGACACCGGCGACTACTTCTTCAACGGCAACACCGTCTGGCTGGACCATGGCGGCGGCCTGCTGTCCATGATGTGCCACCTGAGCCGCATCGACGTGCAGCCGGGCAGCCCGCTGACGGTCGGCCAAGGCCTGGGCCTGGTGGGCGCCACTGGCCGCGTCACGGGCCCGCATCTGCACTGGAGCGTGGTGCTCAACCGCGCTTCGGTGGACCCGGCCTTGTTTCTCGACGCCTGATCCGCGGGCCTAGTCAGGCCCGGCCCCGATCCGCGTTTGCTCGGGTTGACACCGTCGGGCACGCCGCGGAGCATTCCGGGCCATCGTGGCCCCGGACCAAAGCCCGCAACCAACCCGTACCGTTGCCCGCCTGGCATTGGCGCTTGCCGCCACCTTGCTCGCGGCGTGCGCTGCGCCGCCCGCTCCCACGGCCTCACCGCCCATCGTGTCGGCCACCAACCGCCTGGGCATGCGCTTCGTGCATGTGCCCGCCGGCGAGTTCCGGATGGGCAGCGACGAATCCGCCCAGGCCCTGGCCCACGCCTTCCCCAACGCCGAGCGCCGACGCCTGCTGCAACTCGCCGACGAGGCGCCGGTGCATCGCGTGCACATCACCCGGGATTTCTGGTTGGGACAAACCCCGGTTACCGTCGAGCAGTTCCAGCGCTTCGTCGAGGCCTCGGGCTACGTGCCCGAATCGATTCGCGACGGCACCGGCGGCTACGGCTTCAACCCCGACTACGACCCGGCGCGCACGCTCCGCGGCGACGCCTTCGAAGGTCGTGATCCCCGCTACTCATGGCGAAACCCGGGCTTTGCGCAAACCGGCGAGCACCCGGTGGTCAACGTCACCTGGAACGACGCCGCCGCGATGGCGCGCTGGCTCGGCGCACGCGAGAACGCGCGCTGCCGCCTGCCCACCGAAGCCGAATGGGAGTACGCGGCCCGGGCCGGCACCCGTACGCGCTATCCGGGCGGCGACGACCCGCAGGTCCTGCTCGCCACGGCCAACACCTTCGACCGCAGCAGCGCCGCGCACTGGCCGCGCTGGAGCAAGCAGGCCGGCGCCGGCAGCGACGGCTACGCCTTCACCGCACCGGTGGGCCGCTTTGCGCCCAACGCCTTCGGCCTGTACGACATGATCGGCAACGTGTGGGAATGGGTGGCCGACTGGTATGGCGAAGACTATTACCAGCACTCGCCCGTGGACGACCCGCAAGGCCCGGCCAATGGCACCGTGCGCGTGCGCCGCGGCGGATCCTGGCACACCTGGCCGTTGTATGCGCGCGTGGCGTTTCGCAACTGGAACAGCCCGCAAACGCGCTATGTGCTGGTCGGCTTTCGATTGCTGTGCGAGGCACGGCCAATTTCCTGATCCAGGGCGCGCGACACCGATTCGGCCCGGCGCCGCGATGCATGCGCCTTTCACGCCGCGGCGCCGTTCGCTACGCCAGCGTGGAAGCCGCGCTGGGCTCGCTTGCGCTGTCGGCATCCTCCGACAGACGCTTGAGGGCCCGTTCGACCACCGGATCGATCTCCACCGGGCGCAGATGGCGCAGGCGCATCAGCTTCTCGCAGGTGCGCTGCGTCATGCTGTGCGCGCGCCCGCCATGGCTGACGAACATGAACAAGGAGCCGTTGTCGCTCATCCAGCTCAACTGCGCGCGGCGCCAGCGACCATGCACATACAGATCGACCCAGTCGCCCGTGCGCAGGCGCGCCACTTCGGCGCGAATGCGGGTCAGCAGCTCGCTTTCCGTCAGCTCGGCCGGGCTCGCGGCTGCCGGCGCCACCGGCTGAGCCGGATCGTCCACGGCAGGTTCGAGCTTTTCCGTCAACACCGGCACCGCGGCGTCGGCAGCGTCGCCGGCCGGTGCCTCGGCCGGCGTCGGCGCGGCGGTCGCCGCCCAGTCCAACGCACCCGTGTCCTCGAACCCGGCCGCCTCGCGCTCGTGGCGGCCCAGCCACGGCTGCTCGGCCTTGCGCGGCGCCGGCTGCTCGGCGACTTGCTCTTCCAGCGGCGGCAGCGCGTCCCAGGAATTGCCGGTGCGCGCAAAGCCCGAGGCCTCGACGTCTTGCGCGCTGCGCAGGCGCCGCAGCCGCAGCACCGGATCGTGGTAGCGGATCAGCGCATCGAAAAACGCCTGCGTCTCGGCCGGCTCCTTGCCCAGCATATCCAGTCCGCGCCGCAAGGTCTTGATCAGCCCGGGCACCACATCGAACAGGCGCGCGGGCTGCTTGATGGCCTGCTCGCGGTTGACCGACCACAGCAGGTCGCTCACCACCGCCAGGTAGCCGCCCGGATCGAGCCGCGCCCCCGTGTTGGTCAATTGCGCATGGGCGATGACCAGGGACCAGTCGCGATACAGAAAATCCGCCACCACCGCGGGCACGCCCACCAGGTCGGAGCGCAAGCTGAACTCCCACGCAATCCGGTCGGCCAGGGTCTGGCGCTCCTGCGCGAACTGCATCGAGTTCTGCGCCTGCTCGCGCGTCTCGCGCTCGCCATCGTCACGCTGCTTCCACTGCGTTTGCAGCGACAGGCGCCGCTCCTCGAAGTCCTTGGGCGTGGCCACCGGCAGCTCGATCAACTCGCGCACGGCGGCGCGCACCGGCAGCATGAAGTGCTCGAACTCCGGATCGAACTCGTCGTTGTATTTGAAGCTGCGCTGCGCGACGGCCTCGACAAACATCCGTGCCGGATGCGACTCGTCGCCAAAAAAACGCGGGTGATCCAGCGCCATGCGCAGCAATGCCGGCTCCAGCGCCACGAAGGCCTCGCGCACCGGTGCCAGCATCCGCTCGTCGTCGGCCACCTGGTTGATCAGCGCGCGCACCGCATCCAGCCCGAGCACCTGGCTGATCTTCTTGGCCTTGGACTTGAGCTCCATCAGCGCGCGCGTGCGCGCCTGAACCGAGCCGTGCTCACCCCAATCGTCCGGGGGCAGCGGCAATTCCACGCCCACGGGGCGCACCGGTCGCTCCATCACGCTCTGGCTGCGACGCTGCTCGCTGTCCAGTGCGTGCGCGGCGGCATCGAACGCTGCCGGCGGGCGCCGCCCCAGCCCCTCCATTTCGGCGTCCACCGCGTCGTAGTAACCGGGCGGCAAAGGTTCGTCGTACTCCTCCACCCATTGCGGCTGGTAGAGAAACTCGCGAATCATCGCCGCGCCCACGGCCGGACGCGCTTGCGAAAGCTGGTCCATGCGCGGCATGAAGGCGCGAGCGCGTGCGCGCGCCGCTCGGGACCCTGCGGCGGACGCTCGGCGCGCCCCTTGTTCGGTGGCCGCATCGCCAACGCCACCCGACCCGCCCGATCCGCCGGACCCAAAGCCGCCTCCCGCTGATCCACTGCCGCCACTGCCAGCGTCACCGCCGCCCGTAACCTCCGCGCCGCGGCCGCCGCCCCCACCCGCGCCTGACCCGCTCCCTTCGGTCAGCCTCAGGCGATAGCGCGCCTCCTCCACCCCGCTGGCCTCCAGCAGGGCAATCAAGGCCTCGTACACCGCGTGCATTTCGGCGGCAAAGGGGCGGCCGATGTGACGGGTCCAGAGCGCACGAACTTCGGCTGTCTCGGGCTGGTCTTCAAGGACGCGCAGCAGCGCCCCGCAGTACACGTCCGGGCGGAACGGGTTGAGCTCGGCGCGCACCACGGGCAAGCCAAGCACCGAACTCATCAGCGAGTCGAGCACGCCCAGCGAACGCTCGATCACGGGCATGGCATTTTGCTGCAAGCGCGAAGCCTCGACGAAGCGGGCCACTTCGGTGTCGTCCAGCAGCGCCAAGGTCGAATCTTCGCTGCTCGGCCGCCGCTGGGGTTCGACTTGCGTGTCCGCGCGCAGCGCCGACTCGATGCGCTGCATCAGCACCTGCGGAAACTCCGCGCGCAAGCGCGGTGCGTAACGCAGCAGCGCCGCGTGCGCGTCGCCCAATTGCAGACGGCGCGACACCGAGCGCGCGTTGCGCTGGTCTTCCTCGATCGCGCCGCAGGCGGCCTGAATGGCGCGATCGAGCATGGGCGCCGCGTGCAGCAGCGCCTCGCGCTTGCTGCGCTCGACCAGGGGGTTGTTCAGGTGCTCAGGGTGCATCGGCTGGACGAAACGCGATCAAACCCTTCAAAAGACCAGCGGCACGCGGCGGCGCGCAGCGGCTTGGACCTGCTGCGCAACGCCCGCCTCGCCAACGACCGCCCTGACACGCAGTGCCATCGATTCATCGGACAAGGGACGGATGCGCGACATGGTTGGATGATGGAGCAACGCGGGCCAATTTTCTCCGGCTCGGCACTGCACGACAGCAGCGTGCCGCCGCCGTGGCATCAGGCCGACAGCGGTTTTGTCAAATATACCGCCTCGCGGCCGACGATCGGCCGGCGCGTGGGCATGAAGACAGTGCATTCGTCACACGGCGATCGGATTTCGCCGGCCGAGCCATCGGTGGCGATCAACTCACCCTCGGCAAACGTCTCAAAGCCGCTGAGCGGCCGGGTGAACTCGAAGGACTCAGTCTGCACCATGCAGGTGCGCAGCAGCTCGAAGCGGCGCTGAGGCGCCGGAGCCGCAGTGGCCGCCGGCACACTGATCAGCCCGAAGTGGGCCAGAAAATCGAGCGCCGTGCGGATGGCGACCTCGGCCGAGCTGCGCAGGAAATGCTGACCGCACTCCACCACCAGGGCAGCGCCTGCAACTTCGCCCGGCAATCCGTGCCGGCCGTGCTGGATCAAGGGCGTGCCGCTGCCCAGGCCGCTGGGCATCACCAGATGGGTGGTGGAGGCACCGCCGGCGCCGATGGCCAGGGCCGCGCGGGCATTGCGCGGAAAGTCCGGATAAACCCAGAACGCCCCACCGTCGTGGCTGGTGGAGTGGATGTCCAGGATATGGTCGGCGGCCACCACCACCGGGCGCAGTTGGCGCGCCCGCCGCAACTCGGGGCTGTCCTCGACTCCGTCCAGCCACGCGTCGGACCATACGCGGTTCAGGTTGTGCACGATCTGCCGGTTGGCAAACGGGTCGTCGGGGCGAAACGCCTCATAGGCCTCGACGTGCGCAAAACTCACGGTGAGCACGCCAATCAAGGGACGCACGCCCGTGTCCAGCAGATGCGTGGCGGCCACCATGCCGCAGATCTCGTTGCCGTGCGTCAGCGCGTTGATCAGCACGTGCGGCCCGGGCCGGCCGGAGTCGAACCGGTGCACGTAGTCGACGCCGGTATTGCCGGCCCGGTAGGCCGACAGGTCGCGCGGCAGCACTTGCAGGGGGGTGTCGTTGGGTTTCATGAACAAGAGTCGAGGGCAAGCGCGCAGCCATGCGGCCTTCGCGCACAATCGGCGCATGGCCAAAGTTTTGCAGGATATCGCGTTTTCCATGCTCGATCTGGTCGCCGTGCGCCAGGGGCGCACCGTGGCCGACGCCTTGGCGGTGGCGCTGCGCACGGCGCAGCACGCCGAGCGCCTGGGCTTTGCGCGCTACTGGATGGCCGAACACCACAACATGATCGGCATCGCATCGTCGGCCACGGCCGTGCTGGTGGGCCACATCGCCGGCGGCACCCAGCGCATCCGGGTGGGCTCCGGCGGCGTCATGCTGCCCAACCATGCGCCGCTGGTGGTGGCCGAGGCCTTCGGCACCCTGGCCGAGCTCTACCCCGGTCGCATCGACCTGGGCCTGGGCCGCGCGCCCGGCACCGACCCGATGACCATGCGCGCGCTGCGCCGCGACCGGGTCGAATCGGTGGACGACTTTCCGCGCGACGTGGCCGAGTTGCAGCAGCTGCTGGACGAACCCCGGCCTGGCCAGAAGCTGATTGCCACGCCCGGCGCCAGCACCCGCGTGCCGATCTGGCTGCTGGGCTCCAGCCTGTTCTCGGCGCAACTGGCGGCCGAGCGCGGCCTGCCCTATGCCTTTGCGTCGCACTTTGCGCCCGCCCTGCTGCTGCCCGCGATCGAGCTGTACCGGCGTCTGTTCAAGCCCTCGGCCCAGTGCGCCAAGCCCTACGTGATCATCGGCGTGCCGGTGGTGGCCGCGCCCACCGACGAGGAGGCCATCCACCTGGCCGGCAGCGTGTTCCAGCGCGTGCTGGGCATCCTGCGCGGCGAGCGCGGCTTGCTGCAACCGCCGCAAGAGGGCTTTTTCGCGCGCCTCGCCGAAGCCGAGCGCGCCGGCATCGCCGACTTCCTGGCCTGCGCCGTCATTGGCGGCCCCGCCACCGTGCGCGCCGGCCTGCAGGCCCTGGCCGAGCAAACCGATTGCGACGAGATGATGCTGGTGTGCGACGTGTACGACCCGACGCTGCGCCTGCGCGCGCTCGACATCACGGCGGCGGCGCGCACGGCGGCCTGAGCGGCATCGATAAAATACCGCCTCCCGAACGCCGCCGCAGCCTCTGGCAGCCCGCCGCCACCCTCGCATGGACTACCCCGCAAACCTGTTTGTTGTCGCCGCCCCCAGCGGTTCTGGCAAGTCGAGTCTGGTCAAGGCCCTGATGGAACTCGACGCCGGCGTGGCGCCCTCCGTCTCGCACACCACGCGGGCGCCGCGCGGCCAGGAAATGGACGGGCGGGAGTATTTTTTCGTCGATCGCCCCGCCTTCGACGCCATGATCGAAGCGGGCGACTTCTTCGAATGGGCCGAGGTGCACGGCAACCGCTACGGCACCTCGCGTCAGGCCATTGCCGCGCGCATGCAGGCCGGCCATGACGTGGTGCTGGAGATCGACTGGCAGGGCGCGCTGCAGATCCGGCGCCTGTTTGCCAACGCGGTGCTGATCTTCGTGCTGCCCCCCAGCTGGGACGAATTGCGCGCCCGCCTGCAGCGCCGCGGCGAGGATTCGGCCGAGGTGATCGAGCTGCGCCTGGCCAACGCGCGCAGCGAGCTCCGACAGGTAAAAAATTTCGACTACGTTATAATCAATGAGATATTTGAACGCGCGCTTTTTGACCTCAAAGCCATCGTGCACGCGCAGCGCCTGAAGTACGGCGCACAAAAACGCACCCGCGCCGCCACGTTCAAAGCCCTCGACATCGACTGAACACCCTCCACACCGCCATGGCCCGCATCACCGTCGAAGACTGCCTCGAAAAGATCCCCAACCGCTTTCAGCTGGTGCTTGCCGCCACCTACCGCGCGCGCATGCTCAGCCAGGGCCATGCGCCCAAGGTCGAGACCACCAACAAGCCGGGCGTGACGGCCTTGCGCGAGATCGCCGCCGGCCAGATCGGCCTGGAAATGCTCAAGAAAGTGCCCTGAGCGGAAAATTCGCCGCACGCACCCTGAAAGCGCCCTTTGTGGCGCTTTTTTCATGACCGCCAGCGCAAGTGCCCGCGCATGGTTAAATTCGGGCAATGAGCACGGCAAGCGCGTCGATCGACCCGCCGCTGGCCGCCGCCACCGCGGCGGCCGCGAGCTTTGCCGCGCTCGAATCCAAACTCGGCTACCTGGACACCGCCGACATCGAGCAGGTCCGCCAGGCCTACCGCTTTGCCGACACCGCGCACCTGGGCCAGTTGCGCCACAGCGGCGAACCCTATATCACCCATCCCATCGCCGTGGCCGCCCAGGTGGCCGAGTGGAAGCTGGACGCGCCCGCCATCATGGCCGCGCTGCTGCACGACACGATGGAAGACTGCGGGGTCACCAAGGCGGATCTGGTCGAGCGCTTTGGCGCACCCGTGGCCGAGCTGGTGGACGGCCTGACCAAGCTGGACAAGCTGAGCTTCAACACCCGAGAGGAAGGGCAGGCCGAGTCCTTCCGCAAGATGCTGCTGGCCATGGCGCGCGACGTGCGCGTCATCCTGGTCAAGCTGGCCGACCGCCTGCACAACATGCGCACCATGGGCGACATGCCGCGCAGCAAGTGGGCCCGCATCAGCGGCGAGACGCTGGACGTGTATGCCCCCATCGCGCACCGGCTGGGCCTGAACCAGACCTATCGCGAGCTGCAGGACCTGGCGTTTCGCCACCTCAAGCCCTGGCGCTACAGCGTGCTGGCCAAGGCCGTGGGGCGCGCGCGCCAGCGTCGGCGCGACCTGATCCAGAAGGTGCAGCAAGACCTGGAGCGCGCGCTGGCCGAGGCGGGGCTGGCCGCGCGCATCATCGGGCGCGAGAAGCAGCTGTACTCCATCTACCGCAAGATGGACGAAAAGCGCCTGTCCTTCGCGCAGGTGAGCGACCTGTATGGCGTGCGCCTGATCCTGCCCGACGTCATCGCCTGCTACACCGCGCTGGGCGTGCTGCACCAGCTCTACAAGCCGGTGCCCGGGCGCTTCAAGGATTACATCGCCATCCCCAAGATCAACGGCTACCAGTCGCTGCACACCACCCTGGTGGGGCCGGCCAGCATCAACGTCGAGTTCCAGATCCGCACCGAGGCGATGGATCTGGTGGCCGAGGCCGGCGTGGCCGCGCACTGGCTCTACAAGAGCGGCGAGCATGGCCACCTGCACGGCGAGCAATTGGGCAACCAATGGCTGCAGTCGCTGCTGGACATCCAGAACGAAACGCGCGACGCGGCCGAGTTCTGGGACAACGTCAAGGTCGATCTCTTCCCTGACGCGGTCTATGTGTTCACGCCCAAGGGCCAGATCATGGCGCTGCCGCGCGGCGCCACGGTGGTGGACTTTGCCTACGCCATCCACAGCAACGTCGGCGATCACACGGTGGCGGCCAAGGTCAACGGCGAGCAGGTGCCGCTGCGCACCGAGCTGTCCAACGGCGATGTGATCGAGGTCGTCACCGCGCCCGTCTCCAGCCCCAACCCGGCGTGGCTGGGCTTTGTGCGCACCGGCCGCGCGCGCTCCCGGATCCGCAGCCACCTCAAGTCGCTGGCGCAAGACCAGTCGCGCACCCTGGGCGACAAGCTGCTGGCGCAGGCCCTGCGCGCCGAAGGCGTGGGCCAGCCGCCCGGCACCGGCCCTGACGGCAAGCCGATCTGGGACAAGCTGCTGCGCTTTACCGGCAACCGCTCGCGCGATGAGCTGCTTCTGGACATCGGCCTGGGCAAGCGCAGCGCCAGCATGGTGGCCAAGCGCCTGGCCACGCTGCTGGGCGAGCAAGGCGTCAAGCCCGATGCGCTTTTGCTCACCCGCGCACGCTACACCGCCCACGAGAACCTCTCGCAGGGCGCCGTCACTGTGGACGGCTCGGCCGACGTGTCGATCAAGTACGCCACCTGCTGCCGCCCAATCCCGGGCGACGGCCTGCTGGGCTATCTGGGGCGGGGCGAAGGCCTGGTGGTGCACACCGACGAGTGCGCCGTGGCGCGCCGCCTGCAGCACAAGGACCCCGAGCGCTTCATCACCGTGGCCTGGGCCGACGAGCCGGTGCGCGCCTTCGAGGTCGGCATCGTCGTCACCGTGGTCAACGGCAAGGGCGTGCTGGCGCGCGTGGCCGCTGCCATCGCCTCGGCCGAATCCGACATCGTGCACCTGGGCATGCCCGACGAGGTGGCGCAGGACGCGCTGGACCTGCGCTTTGTCATCACGGTGCGCGACCGCACGCACCTCGAGCACGTGCTGCGCACGCTGCGCTGGACGCAGTCAGTGCTGCGCGCCACGCGCACCGTGCCGGCGTCAAGCTGATGCGGCCCCCGGCGACGGCGCCGGGTAACTCACCGCCAGCACTTCGATCTCCTGCACGCCGGCGGGCGTTGGCAGCTGCAGCACGTCGCCCACCCGCGCACGCAGCAGGGTGCGGGCAATCGGGCTGATCCAGCTCACCTCGCCCTGGCTGCTTTCGGCCTCGTCGATGCCCTTGATGGTCACCGTGCGCTCGACGCCCTCTTGGTCGGCATAGGTCACCGTGGCACCGAAGAATACCTGCTCGCCGCCGTGGTGCACGCTGGGGTCGGTCACCTCGGCGATC
>ENA-UOYA01004134-UOYA01004134.1-activated-sludge-metagenome-genome-assembly--contig:-NODE-4134-length-12418-cov-4.169862_pt1 | contig 12418 bp, 8 predicted proteins | sample MGYA00238163_ERZ764804 | MGnify/ENA primary metagenome ERZ764804 (study PRJEB28919, sample SAMN05720223) | activated sludge metagenome | isolation source: Anaerobic digester | place: Hong Kong...
AACGAGCCTGCGTTGCAGCGTCGAGGGATAGAGCGCCGACAGGAACCCAGCGCCAGGATCCGATTGGTAGGTCGTCCGGAGCACGGTCCAGCCGACCACATCGTGGAACAGGTAGAGGGAGTAGCTGGTCACGGCGACCAGCGTCAGGGCCCGAATCGGCCGAATCCTGGACCTGTTTGCCCACGTGATCCCGAAGATGACTGTGGCCATCAATGCGGACACGGGATAGGAGTCTGCGGGCTGTAGGAACTGCGGGTAGATGCGCCACGTCGCATACATGAAGACTCCGGCTGCCAGCGCTCCGTGAATCATGAAGGTGCGCACCGACAGGGCGCCCCTTTCCAGCAGAGCGAAGGTCACGCCGATCGAGAGAATGGGGATGTAGAGGAAGGAGACGGCGAAGGCCTGGAAGCCCGGGCCGAAGGCAGCATTGAAATGAACGAAGAGCACGCTCAGGACCAAGAGCGTGAACGGGAGGTAAATCGAAAGGTGCTGTCGGTGGAGGAGTGGAAGGGTCACCAGGACGAGTAGGTAAAAGGTGACCTCGATGACCAGGCTCCACGCCACGCCCACGAGTATCACTTGCGGGTGATGGAAGTAGTTCACGAGGAAGAAGTTGCGCAGGATGTCGGCCGCCGTGGCCGTCAGGGGTTCCGAGGCCAACCAGCTTCGCATTGCGATGGACGTCACGGTTGCGACGATGAGCGGCGGGAAGATGCGGAGGAATCGCCGTATCGCGAAAGTGCGCATGTCCTCGCGTGCACTGACCCCTGCGATGATGTAGCCGCTGATGAGGAAGAAGAGGCAAACCCCGAGGAAGCCACCCGATTGAGTGATGGCCAAGGGTTCGAAGACTTTCAGCTTGATGAACTGGGCAGGGTAGAAAGCGACCTTCAGCCACTCCGTGGCCTGCCCCACAAAGTGATCCCACAGCACGAGGAGCACGGCCATGGCCCTGACCTCGCGCATTCCTTGTCCCTTTCACCAATTTCTTACGGTTCAGCACTCAGTCAGCGGTGGCACTACCCATGGGTAGTGCCACCGCTGACTGAGCGAGCGTGGAGGACTACTTCAAGTAGTAGCCCGCGACGTCGGCGACGACGTTCGTCTGGCCGGCGCTCATGTTGTAGATGTCCACGGCTCCGGTTGTCCCGATCTTGACGGTAGCCAGGTTAGCCACCACCTGCCACCGGTCGAAGTTGACACTCGAGGCGGAGGGGCGTGGGCTTCCGTCCGGCCAGGTGGTGAGATAGCCCGCCTGGATCGCATTCGCGACGGTGAGGTTCATGACCACGGCACCAGCCGTCGTCCCGCTGACACCGCCTGCCCCGGCCACCTTCAGGGGAAGAACCTCGTAGTTGTTCAGCATCCGAGCGGTTCCGGCCTTGAAATCGCCCTTGGGCATGCCGACGCCGGTCCGGGTGTCGAGGATGCGTGCTGGGGCCAATGGCACGAACATTCCAGGCTGCGACGCAGTGCCGGGCATGTAGTAGCCGTTGACATCCGCAATCAGATCCACGGTCCCGTTCGAGGTGTTGAGGAGGGTGACCTTCCCGTTCGTTCCGAGCTTGATGGTGACCGCATTGGGCGTGGCACCACCGGCGAGGAAGTTGATGTTCGACGCATTCGGCACGGGGGTCACCCCTGCCGGATAGGCAGTCAGGAAGCCCGGAGCGGCGGCGTTGGCAACCGTGACATTGAGCGCCACTGCGCCAGCATCGGCCGGGACGCCGCCGGCGCCACCGACGGTGAGGTCGATGCTGCCGTTCGCCGGGACGGTGACCTGCGGTGCACCAATGCCCGAGCGAGTGTCGAGGATTCGCGCAGGGTCAAGTGCGACGAAACCGCCGGGTGCCGTGACGCTACCGTCCATGAAATAACCCGCAAGGTCGGCGATCAGGTTGGTGGTGCCGCCCACGGAGTTCTTGAGGTCGATCTTGCCGTTGGCCCCGACCTTCACCGTCACCTGATTGGGAACGACCTGCCCAGGTGCAAAGTTGAGGTTCGACGCATCCGGCGCAGGCGTGCCGTCCGGGTACGCGGTGATGAAGCCCTGGTGGGTCGGGTTCGCGACCGTCACGTTGAGGACGACCGAGGACACACCGCTTGCCGGCACTCCACCGCGACCAGTGATCTGCAGAGGCAGCGCTGCGCCGGACGAGACCACACTCTTGGGCGCGCCGTTCCCAGTACGGGTGTCGAGCAGGCGACACGGAGTGACGGCATTGAAGGCGCCAGGTGTCGCGATGGGTGCGGACGATGACGTTGCCGTGCAGTCAGAGGCGTTGGCTGCGACGCCGGGTGCATAAATCGAGTTGAGGAATGCAGCCCGTTGGGTCATGTAGCTCCTCAGTCTGCCAATCTCACCGGCCCACGTGCTGCTGAACTTGTCCCTGAAGGGCGGGAACAGCTTGTTCCGTCCGAGGATGGCGTACTTGGCGAAGTTCTTGCTCGCCGACTGAGCGGCCAGCATCTGGTACTGCGAGAGCTTGCCCGAGGCCTCGTCGACGGGCAGCTTGAGCTGCTTGACGTAGAGATCCTTCGCGGCGTTCTCGAAACCGCTCATCCGGAAGAGCCGCGCAAAGTAGTCATTGCTCGCCGTCGTGTCGGCCGGCCGGTACGTCAGGATGTTGCGGGTGTACAGAATGTTGGGGTTACCGCCCAAGGCATCCGAGCTGTAGTTGCCCAGCGAGGAGTCAAAGTCCCAGGCCGGCCCGGCGTGGAAGACGTCGTTGATGCCGTCCTTGTAGAAGTAGATGCTGGACTTGGCAATCTCAGGATTCTCCGTGAACTCCTGGAGGAAGTAGAACTTGATCCACGACGGGACGTCGAGATAGAGACTGATCTGGCTCCAGTCGGGATTGGAGGCATAGAGCAGGGACTCGAACCAGTTGATCTTTTGCTTGAAGTCATCCCAGCCGGCTTGGACGTCGGTCGGCAGCATCACGTTTCCGTTGGCGTCCGGGTCAGGGATATTGCCCTTGTAGGCGTCCTTGAGCACGAAGTGGCTTCCGCGCGGACTCGTGTAGACCAGCTGCGAGGGCTCGGTCGAGTAGTAGTTGTTGTCGAGCTCGACGAGGACGCCACTTGGGTTGGTGATGTCGACGCGGGTCCCTCCCTCCTGCACCTTCTCGGCCAAGAGATAGTTGCCGAGGTACTGGCCGTTGACGACCAGGTCGACGAACCGTGACTGCGACGTGTAGGCCAGCCCGAACTCCGCGGCGAGGTCGAAGGCGACCTTGTTGCGCATGAGGGAGCCGTCGGCGTGGTTTGCGAGGAGGATCCAGGTCTTGGCCGAGCCCATGCCCAAGATGTCGCGCTTGGCGGAGAGCTTGAACTGGAAAGCGCGTTTGTCGACCTGAGCCTGCGTGAAGCTAGCGGTGCCGCCGCTCTCTTTGCTCACCCAGCCCGCCATCTCCGGCCGCCACAGGTTGGGAAGCGTCTTCCACGTGTAGTTGCCCCGGCCGCGGATTTCACCACAGGCGAACGGGTCAGCGGTGCAGTCCGGTGCGTCTGCAAAGCTGTTCGCTGGATTCGCCGGGTCGACGACCTCGAACTTGGCGCTGCCGGCGATCGTGTGGCTCCCGCTGCCCAGGACATTGCTCCACGCGGCGCTGGGGGAGACGATGTTGGCGGGCGGATTGGTGACATTGGTGCGGTAGTAGTTGCCGGTCAGGTCGACGTAGACCGTTGGGATGTCCGTCTGCGAACCTCGCGCCGCCATGGCCCCAGGGGCTGTGACGAGGAGACTGGTCGCCACCATCGCGATGGTGGCCAGGAGGACGGTTGCCCTCCGAGTCAGCTTTTGCATGGAAACCTCTCGAATCGATCCGTTGCCAGTGAGCGGATCAAAACGGTTCCGCACGTGGCCACACCTCGGTCCCACAAACGGGCCCGAAACGCTCGAAGACTACCCGTGAGCGTCGGCCCGCGGCAGGGCCTTGGGCTTTTCGAGACATGAACAGTTGGAGTCGGCGTCTCAGGTTTACGGTGGGTGGGCGGTGTGCGACCCCGGAACACGGGCGTGCGAGGCGGCGGGAGGCGCACGAGCCCACCACCTAGACTTCTACGCATGGCTGAACTCACCCGCGCCGACGTCGAGCACCTGTCCCGGCTCGCACGCATCGATCTTTCGGACGTGGAGCTGGACCGCATGGTCGGCGAGCTCGGCGTGATCCTGGAGTCGGTCGCCACCGTCCAGCAGGCGCCCACCGATGGCGTTGAGGCCATGTCTCACCCCCTGCCGCTGGCCAATGTGGCCCGACCCGACGAGGTCCGGGCCTCGCTGACCCCGCAGGAGGCGCTCTCGGGCGCCCCGGAGGTCGACGAGCAGCGCTTCTCGGTGCCGCGCATCCTCGACCAGGACTGACGCGCCCGGCCCACCCGCCCCCCGGACCCCATACTCCCCACCCGTCCGTGGCGCCGACCGCGCCCGACCCCAAGGACCGACATGCCACTCATCCGCTCCAGCGCGGCCGAGCTCGCCAACCTCATGGCCACCGGTGAGGCCTCGTCCGTCGAGATCACCCGGGCCAGCCTCGACCGCATCGCCGAGGTCGACGGTGAGGTGCACGCCTTTCTCCACGTCGACGCCGAGGGCGCCCTCGCGCAGGCGGCCGAGGTGGACCGGCGTCGCGCAGCGGGGGAGGAGCTGCACGCACTCGCCGGTGTGCCGATCGCGGTCAAGGACGTCGTCGTGACGCGTGGGCTACCGACCACAGCCGGAAGCAGGATCCTCGAGGGCTGGGTCCCGCCCTATGACGCCACCCTCGTGACGCGCCTGCGCGAGGCCGGGTTGCCGATCCTCGGCAAGACCAACATGGACGAGTTCGCCATGGGCTCCTCGACCGAGCACTCGGCCTACGGCCCGACGCGCAACCCGTGGGACCTCGGTCGGATCCCCGGTGGCTCGGGCGGCGGATCGGCCGCCTGCCTTGCGGCCTATGAGGCCCCGCTCGCGATCGGCACCGACACCGGTGGCTCGATCCGCCAGCCCGCCTCGGTGACGGGCACCGTGGGCGCCAAGCCGACCTACGGCGGGGTGTCGCGCTACGGACTCATCGCCATGGCCTCCTCGCTCGACCAGGCCGGGCCCTGCACGCGCACCGTCCTGGACGCCGCGCTGCTGCACAGCCTCATCGGCGGCCACGACCGGATGGACTCGACCTCGCTCGACGCACCGGTCCCTCCGGTCGTCGAGGCCGCCAACCGCGCCGACGTGTCGGGGATGAGGATCGGCATCGTCAAGGAGCTGACCGGCGAGGGCTTCCAGCCCGGTGTGCAGAAGCGCTTCGAGGAGGCTGTCCAGCACCTCGTCGACGCGGGCGCCGAGATCGTCCAGGTGTCGTGCCCCTCCTTCCGGTATGCCCTCGCGGCCTACTACCTCGTCATGCCGAGTGAGGTCAGCTCCAACCTGGCCAAGTTCGACGCGATGCGCTACGGCCTCCGGGTCCTCCCGGAGGGCATCGACGACCCCAGCGCCGAGCAGGTCATGGCGGCCACGCGGGACGCCGGATTCGGCGACGAGGTCAAGCGCCGCATCATCCTGGGCACCTATGCCCTCTCCTCGGGCTACTACGACGCCTACTACGGCTCGGCCCAGAAGGTCCGCACCCTCATCGCCGACGACTTCGCCCGCGCCTTCGAGGTCGCGGACGTCCTCGTCTCGCCGACGTCGCCGACGACCGCCTTCCCCTTCGGCGACAAGATGTCCGACCCGCTCTCGATGTACATGCAGGACATCGCGACCATCCCCGCCAACCTCGCCGGTGTGCCCGGCCTGTCCCTGCCGAGCGGTCTCGCCGACGAGGACGGCCTGCCGGCCGGCTTCCAGATCCTGGCCCCGGCCATGAAGGACGAGCGGATGTATGCCGTCGGCTCGGCCCTGGAGAAGCGCCTCCACGCCGCCTGGGGTGGCCCGCTCCTCGCGCGCGTCCCGTCGTTGGTCAAGGAGGCCTGAGCATGAGCACGAGCACCGCGGACGCCCTCATGGGCTACGACGAGGTCATCGAGCGGTTCGATCCGGTCATGGGCCTGGAGGTCCACGTCGAGCTCGGCACGGCGACCAAGATGTTCTGCGGCTGCGCCACGACCTTCGGCGCCGAGCCCAACACGCAGGTGTGCCCGGTCTGCCTGGGCCTGCCCGGTGCCCTGCCCGTCGTCAACGCGGTCGGGGTCGAGTCCGCGATCCGCATCGGCCTGGCGCTCAACTGCCAGATCGCCGAGTGGTGTCGCTTCGCCCGGAAGAACTACTTCTACCCGGACATGCCCAAGAACTTCCAGACCAGCCAGTACGACGAGCCGATCGCCTTCAACGGCTTCCTCGACGTCGAGCTGTCCGACGGGAGCACCTATCGCGTCGAGATCGAGCGGGCGCACATGGAGGAGGACACCGGCAAGTCCCTCCATGTCGGCGGCGCCACCGGTCGCATCCACGGCGCCACGCACTCGCTGGTCGACTACAACCGCGCCGGGATCCCGCTCATCGAGATCGTCACCAAGCCGATGGTGGGGGCGGGGGAGCGGGCCCCGGAGATCGCCCGTGCCTATGTCGCCACGTTGCGCGACCTGCTCAAGGGCCTGGGCGTCTCCGACGTGAAGATGGAGCAGGGCTCGATGCGATGCGACGTCAACCTCTCCCTCATGGCCAAGGGCGCCGAGGCCTTCGGCACCCGCAGCGAGACCAAGAACGTCAACTCGCTGCGCTCGGTCGAGCGGGCCGTCCGCTACGAGATGTGCCGTCATGGCGCCCTCCTGGCCGCGGGCGAGAAGGTCGTGCAGGAGACGCGGCACTGGCACGAGGACACCGGCATGACGACGGCCGGGCGCGAGAAGTCCGACGCCGAGGACTACCGCTACTTCCCCGAGCCCGACCTCGTGCCCGTCGCCCCGAGCCGCGAATGGGTGGAGGAGCTGCGGGCTGCCCTGCCCGAGCCGCCGGCCCAGCGACGCAAGCGGCTCCAGACGGCATACGGCTTCTCCGACCTGGAGATGCGCGACGTCCTCAACGCCGGGCTGCTCGACCTCATCGAGGAGACGGTGGCCGCCGGCGGAAGCCCCGCCGCCGCCCGCAAGTGGTGGTCCGGCGAGATCGCCCGGCGGGCGAGCGCGCAGGGCCAGGACGTGCCCACGTATGCCGCGGGGCTGGGTCTGTCTCCCGCTGCGGTGGTCGAGCTGGAGGGCATGGTCACCAGCGGCCGGCTCAACGACGCGATGGCCCGCCAGGCCTGGGAGGGCGTGCTCGACGGTGAGGGCACGCCGACGCAGGTCGCCGACGCCCGTGGGCTCCAGCTCAACCAGGACACTGGCGCCCTCGAGGCGGCCGTCGACGAGGTCATCGCGGCCAACCCGGATGTCGCGGACAAGATCCGCGACGGCAAGGTCCAGGCCGTCGGCGCGCTCATCGGTCAGGTCATGAAGGCGATGAAGGGCCAGGGCGATGCCGCTGCGGCGCGTGCCCTGATCCTCGAGCGGCTGGGCCAGCCTTCCTGACGTGGTTGTTATCCCCTGCCGCGGTTGTTGTCTCCGGGGGTAACAACCGCGGCACGGGGTAACAACCGCGGGGGACGTGCGCAGGCGGGCTCTGGCGTGCTAGATTGGAATCACTCCAGAAAACCGACCGAAGGAGCAGTTCCCTCCATGGCCCTCATCAACACCCCGATCAAGCCGTTCACGGCCCAGGCGTTCCACAACGGCGAGTACGTCGAGGTCACCGAGAAGGACGTCCTCGGCAAGTGGGCGATCTTCTTCTTCTACCCCGCGGACTTCACCTTCGTCTGCCCGACCGAGCTCGGTGACCTCGCCGACCAGTACGACGAGCTGCAGAAGCTCGGCGTCGAGGTCTACTCCGTGTCCACCGACACCCACCACGTCCACGCGGCGTGGCACAAGGAGTCCGAGACCGTCGGCAAGATCAAGTACTTCATGGTCGGCGACCCGGCCGGCGTCATCACGAACAACTTCGAGAACATGCGCGAGGGCCAGGGCCTGGCCGACCGCGCGACCTTCGTCATCGACCCCGACGGCATCATCCAGGTCATGGAGGTCACCTGCGAGGGCGTCGGCCGCAACGCCGCCGAGCTCGTCCGCAAGGTCAAGGCGGCGCAGTACGTCCGCAACCACCCGGGCGAGGTCTGCCCGGCCAAGTGGGAAGAGGGCGCCGAGACGCTCAAGCCGTCCATCGACCTCGTCGGCAAGATCTGAGGCAGGACACCACCATGCTCGACCCGGCCCTCAGGGACCAGCTCCAGACCTACCTGACCAACGTCCGCGTCCCCATCGAGCTCGTCAGCTCGCTCGACGACACGGCCAAGTCCACGGAACTGGCCGAGCTGCTCGACGAGATCGCCGGGCTGAGCACCTCGGTCACGCACGTCCGGGACGGGGGCGGCGACACCCGCCGCCCCTCGTTCCGGATCGTGCGGACCGGCACCGACGTGCAGGTGGCCTTCGCCGGCATCCCCCTCGGACACGAGTTCACCTCACTGGTGCTCGCCCTCCTCCACGTCGGTGGTCACCCGCCGAAGGTGGACGAGGCGGTCGCCGACCAGGTGCGGGCGCTCACCAAGCCCCTGCACTTCGAGACCTACATGTCTCTCTCCTGCCAGAACTGCCCGGACGTGGTGCAGGCGCTCAACATCATGAGCGTGCTCAACCCGGAGCACATCTCGCACACCGCGATCGAGGGTGGCGTCTTCCAGGACGAGATCGCCGAGAAGGGCATCCAGGCCGTCCCGACGGTCTACCTCAACGGGGAGCTCTTCGACTCCGGGCGGATGAGCCTGGAGCAGATCCTCGGTCGCGTCGACGAGGGCGCCGACGCCAAGGCCGCGGCCCGGATCGACGCCATGGACCCCTTCGAGGCCCTCATCGTCGGCGGCGGCCCGGCGGGCGCCAGCGCGGCGATCTACCTCGCGCGCAAGGGACTTCGCACCGGAATCGTCGCCGAGAGGTTCGGCGGACAGCTCAACGACACGCTGTCGATCGAGAACTACCCGAGCGTCGCGCACACCGAGGGCCCGCGCATGGTGGCCGACCTCGAGCAGCACGTGCGCGGCTACGGCGTCGAGGTCATCGTCGGCCAGAAGGTCAACCGCCTCGTCCCGGCATCCCAGCCCGGAGCCGACCACACCCTCGAACTCGCCTCCGGCGCAACCCTGTCCGCGCGCACAGTCATCGTCGCCTCGGGCGCCCGCTGGCGCACCATGGGCTGCACCGGCGAGGAGGAGTACCGCAACAAGGGCGTCACCTTCTGCCCCCACTGCGACGGTCCCCTCTTCAAGGGCAAGCGGGTCGCGGTCATCGGCGGCGGCAACTCCGGCGTGGAGGCCGCCATCGACCTGGCCGGGATCGTCGGTCACGTCACCGTCGTGGAGTTCCTCGACGAGATGCGCGCCGACGACATCCTCCAGGACAAGCTGCGCAGCCTGCCCAATGTCGATGTCCAGCTCGGTCGCCGCACGACCGAGGTGGTCGGCGACGGCACCAAGGTCACCGCGCTGCGCCACGAGCCCCGCGAGGGCGGGGAGGCCGTCACCACCGAGCTCGACGGCGTCTTCGTCCAGATCGGGCTGCTCCCCAACTCGGACTGGGTCAAGGGCACCCTCGAGGTCAGCGAGCGCGGCGAGGTCGTCGTCGACGCCCGTGGGGCGACGAACGTGCCCGGGGTCTTCGCGGCCGGCGACTGCACGACGGTCCCGTACAAGCAGATCACCATCGCGAGCGGCGCCGGGGCCACGGCCGCCCTGTCCGCCTTCGACTACCTCATCCGGACTCCGGTCCCGGCGAAGGAGGCGGTCGCCGCGGGCTGAGCCCCACGGCATACGCACCGATGCGACGAAGGGCCCGGACCGTGGTGGTCCGGGCCCTTCGCCGTATGCCGTGTGCCCGCCTCAGCGGCGGCCGCCCCCGAGGAGGCCACCGAGGATGTCGGTGATGATCGAGCCGCCACTGGGCAGGCCCGACTGCTGGGTCTGCTGCGGCTGCTGCGTGGCGCCGCCCGCGGCCTGGCCGAGGACGTCCTTGAGCAGGTCGTCGAGCGAGGGGGCCCCACCGCTCGCGCCGCCCTGGTTCGTCGGGAGGGAGGGAGAGGTCTGGGGGGCGCTGCCGCCGCCCTGGCCCATCTTCCCGAAGACCTGGTTCGCGATGTAGGAGAGCACGATCGGCGCCAGGATCGGGATGAGCTTCTTGACGAGGGCACCGCCGAGGCCACTGCCCGCGGAGACGCCGATGCCGAGCTGACCGAGCTGGTTGGCGACGGCGTCCTGCTGGTCACCGAAGATGTGGCCGGCGATGGCCGCGCCGTCCTGGGTGTCGATCTGCGAGAGGTCCACCCCACCGGCGAGCAGGTCGTTGTTGTGCTGTCCGAGGGCCTCGAGGATGGAGCCGGTGCCACCGTCCTGGGCGTTGGCCTGCAGGCCGCCGAGGAGGGCGGGCAGGACCGCCGCGCTGGCCGCCTCGACCTGACCCGGGGAGGCCCCGAGCTGGTCGGCGAGCTGGTCGATCGGCAGGGAGCCGAGGATGTCGTCGAGAGCGGACATGAGTGGCCTTCCGTGTGGTGAGCAGCGAGCGGCGTCGGTGCGCGCGCCATACGTGACACAACCTAGTGCGTCGCAGCGCACATTCCACTGGGAGCGGGCGGCGGGGAGCCTCCGCTGAGGGCCCTCACAGGGAGGTGACCACGGGCACGTCGGTGTCGCGGCGGCTGACAAGTGGGCTCGGGAGCGGGCAAGATCGGGTCATGACCAGCGCCGCCGAAGACCGCACCCTCGTCCTGCTGCGTCACGCCCAGGCCGAGGACCCGTTCGCCACCAGCGCCGACATCGAGCGCGAGCTGACCGAGGCCGGGATGAAGGACGCCGAGGCCGCCGGTGCCTGGCTGCACGAGCTCGGTCTCGGCCTCGACGAGGTGCTGTGCTCGGCCAGCATCCGGACCCAGCAGACCGCGGAGGGGATCTGGGCCGGCGGGTGCGCGGAGGCCGACGTGCGCGTCGACCGGCGCCTCTACAACGCCTCGGCCGAGCGCGTGCTCGAGGTGGTGCGCGAGGCCGACGAGGACGCCAATGTCGTCATGGTCATCGCCCACGCGCCCGGCCTGCCGGCTCTCGCCTCCCTCTTGGCCGACGGTGAGGGCAGCGACCCGGCCCACGATGCGCTCGCCCATGGCTACCCGACGTGCGGGATCGCCGTGCTGCGCTTCAGCGGCCACTGGCGTGACCTCGACTTCGGCGGAGCCGTCCTCGACCGCTTCCACGTCGCACGCGCCAGCCAGCCCGCCTGAGCCGGACAACGGTGCCGCGCCCCGGGCGCGGATGAGACGATCAGGTCATGCCTGCACTGCGGTCCCGCACGTCCACCCACGGTCGCACCATGGCCGGAGCGCGCGCGCTCTGGCGGGCGACCGGCATGACCGATGACGACTTCGGCAAGCCGATCGTCGCCATCGCGAACTCCTTCACGCAGTTCGTCCCAGGCCACGTCCACCTCAAGGACCTGGGCCAGCTCGTCGCCGGCGCCGTCGCGGAGGCCGGCGGCGTGGGCCGGGAGTTCAACACGATCGCCGTCGACGACGGGATCGCGATGGGCCACGCGGGGATGCTCTACTCCCTGCCCAGCCGGGAGCTGATCGCGGACGCGGTCGAGTACATGGTCAACGCCCACTGCGCGGACGTGCTCGTCTGCATCTCGAACTGCGACAAGATCACGCCCGGGATGCTCATGGCCGCGCTGCGCCTGAACATCCCCACCGTCTTCGTCTCCGGTGGGCCGATGGAGGCGGGCAAGACCACGGCCATCGACGGCGTCGTCCACACCAAGCTCGACCTCGTCGACGCCATGGTGGCGGCGGTCGACGACGCGGTCTCCGATGCCCAGCTCGACTCGATCGAGCGCTCGGCCTGCCCGACCTGTGGCTCGTGCTCGGGCATGTTCACCGCGAACTCGATGAACTGCCTCACCGAGGCGATCGGCCTGTCCCTCCCGGGCAATGGCTCGACCCTGGCCACCCACGCGGCGCGCAAGGACCTCTTCCTCCGGGCCGGTGCGCTCGCCGTCGAGCTCGCGAAGCGCTACTACGACGGCGACGACGAGTCGGTGCTGCCCCGCTCGGTGGCGAGCCCGGCGGCCTTCCGCAACGCGGTCGCGCTCGATGTCGCCATGGGTGGCTCGACCAACACCGTCCTGCACCTGCTCGCCGCGGCCCGTGAGGCGGAGTACGACTTCTCGATCGCCGAGATCGACGCGATCTCCCGTCGCGTGCCGTGCCTGTCGAAGGTGGCCCCGAACAGCCCGCTCTTCCACATGGAGGACGTGCACCGCGCCGGTGGCATCCCGGCGCTCTTGGGCGAGCTCGACCGGGCCGGCCTGCTCGAGCGCGATGTGCACGCCGTGCACAGCCCTTCCCTGTCAGAGTGGTTGGGGG
>ENA-UOYA01004135-UOYA01004135.1-activated-sludge-metagenome-genome-assembly--contig:-NODE-4135-length-12417-cov-7.513105_pt1 | contig 12417 bp, 9 predicted proteins | sample MGYA00238163_ERZ764804 | MGnify/ENA primary metagenome ERZ764804 (study PRJEB28919, sample SAMN05720223) | activated sludge metagenome | isolation source: Anaerobic digester | place: Hong Kong...
TCTGGTGTCATCCCCGGCCTCTTTCCCCGTAATTTCCCGGCGCACCGTAAATGGCCAGACCGAGAACATGATTAAGCCTCTGAATTCTCCCCTGTATTCACCCGCCACCAGGTACCGGCACGGTACAAGGAGGAGATAGAAAAGAAGCAGCAGCAAAACACCAACTGCCACCAAGAAAGCCCAGCACAGACCTAATAATACACTGACCATCGACGCCGCCCTTCCTATCCTCTGTGGCAAATCACTTACTGTTCGCACAGTATATTTTCTCCTAAGAATATAATAACAGGAATTCTTAAAAAATAGTATTGAAAAATAAAAATCAACAGGTGGAGGGCCATTAACTGTGATTGTTTTTTTGCGCACCTTGATACTATTCTCGCTTGTCGTAGTGGTCATGCGGGTAATGGGCAAGCGCCAGATTGGCGAATTACAGCCCTTTGAGCTGGTGGTCGCCATTATGATTTCCGAACTGGCGGCCGTTCCCATGGCCGATGTGGAAATACCGCTCCTGGACGGGATTATTCCCATCCTCACTCTCCTTTTGGCACAGGTATTTCTGGCTTATCTTACCTTAATCAGTAATAAAGCCAGAACCATTATCTGTGGCCGGCCCAGCATTCTCATTGAGAAAGGCACAATTATCGAAAGCGAATTACGCCGCCTCCGGATCAATATTAACGACCTGTTGGAACAACTGCGGGTGAAAAATTATGCCAATATCCGGGATGTGGATTATGCCATTCTGGAAACAAACGGTCAAATGAGTATTATCCCCAAAGGGGCCTGCCAGACCATCAAAAAACAGGATTTAGGACTAACAGGACCCGATCCCGGTCTACCTCTCACGATTGTCATTGACGGGATGGTGGTCAAACATAATTTACAGCTCTTTAAACTGACGGAAAAAGAGCTGCTGGAAAAGCTGAAAGAGCAAGGAGTATCCAATCTGCAACAAATCTTTTTTGCCAGCATCGATACAACAGGCACCCTTACCTGGCAGAAAAAGGAGGGCTTCTAAAAATGGCTTGTCTGAAAAAATTAATCGTTCCGGTCTTCCTGTTTTTTCTGCTTTTTTTTATTATTGCGCTGGGCTGGTCTACGAATAGAATACTGGCCAACAGCGCCGCGATACTTCTGAATACAACCAGGCAAGTCGAAATGCTACTGAAAGAAAATCAATGGGAGGAGGCAGAAAGCTCCTTTCAGCAAACGGAAAAAAAATGGGCCCGTATTAGTAAATACTGGCCCTTGCTTATACATCATCAGGAAATGGATCGGATTGAAGAATGTATTTTCAAAACAAAAAGTTATCTGCAGCATCAGGACAGGAGCAACGCCCTGGCGGAGCTCTATCTCCTAATGAACTACATTCAGCATATCCCGCAAAATAAAGCGGTCAACCTGCAAAATATTTTTTAACGCTGCCCTGCTCTTTAAGCTTTAAATCTCCTTACAGGGAATCATCTTGTTTCTTTTTGATCACGATGGTCACCACACAGATGACAATCACCAGCAAAAACGTAAACCAGTTCTTTTTGAGAAAAATGAGCCCCAAATTTTGTTTTTTGCCCGCTTTTTGGCCATCGTCGTTTGCCTCTCCACCGGCGCCATCCTGATTGTTTTCCTGTCCTGTCCGCGAGTCGCCGGAAGGATAAAAGAAACTATCCATCTCACCCATCATCTCTTTAATGGACACAGGGCGCTGGGCATCACCGGACGATTCCGGCAGCCCGTCTTCTTCGCTGTCCCCGCTTTGCTGATTAGGCTCCTCTTCCTCATCCTCGTCTGTACCCTCTGCCGCCGTATCTTGTCCTGCTGTACTCCGGCCGGGTTTTTCCCGCCCGTTGTCCGATTCAGCATCTGTGTCCGGGTCATCTGCGGTTGTCTTGATCGGTGTCCCTATTCCATCATATTCTTCCTCTTCACCGCCCGCTGATCTGTCTCTGACCCGAAGCCCGTAAGCAACCCCTTTATCCTTTTCAATGACCACCTTGTGCTGAAACTCGACCAGATAATCACTGGTAGGCACACCGACGATTTCCACATATTCAACCTCATAACTCCCCACCGGCAGCTTCACAATATTCTCATACTGTTCTTCCGGATGCAGCACAACCTGTGTTGTTGTCCCATCCTCATACCGTAAACTAATCACGATCTCGTTTTCCACCCAGTCGGGAATAGTGGCCTTAAACTCAAGATACCCTTTTCCGGCTTTTTGGCTCTTTTCCGGTGCGGCAAATACCGGCAATGTTACACAGAAGATTAAAATGAAGAGCAAACTAATAAGATACGGCTTTTTTGTCAACTTCATTTTTTCTTCCCCCCTCCTGTAACACGATTTTCAAGCAGCAAAAGCAAGCCCGTACTGCTCGTTAATATCCACATTAATTAAACGATTATACCAATCATATTCCCACTGCTCAGTCAGGTATTGGTTTAAAATAAATTCTACCGGCAATGTATAGACATAGACATCCAGAACAGTATGCGTTGTGGAGGTGCCGTCATCGTGATCGTGAGTATGAGTGCTTTCATAGGTTTGGATATAGTTCAATTTGTCATAAATCTCTTTCACTAATCGCTGCTCTTCCTCGGAATAATCAATATCCTGCTGTCTCACCACCGTTACTAAGGCCAAAATGTGCTGCCAATTGGTATTGATCCCGTTCTCATTCATATAATGAATGTAAATGTGATCATAATCTGCATCCAGGTAATCATTAACTGTTTCTCTGAATTCCTCATCATGAGCGGCAATCAGTTCCCGATAATTGACGACCGTATCTTCATCCGCCATGAAAAAGCTGGAAACCATAGCAGCAAACATCATGCAGATGACGAGCAATAAAACCAGAATAATTACCGCGATCAGCACCCAAAAAAGCGGCTTTGCAACCAGTGCCCCGATCACTTTAGCGACTAAAACTTTTACCGCAGCGGCCAGCTTACCTACAGAGAAGAAAGCTTTTCTGGGGAGGCTTTTCAAGAAAGTACCCAAAGCCTTCAGGGAACGGCCCGAATAGCGTAAGAGCGTTCTCGCCTGCCTGCCAGCATATTTGACCGAACCCACCGGATCGGTTACTAATGCCCTGCCCGCGGCATAGGTGCCACGCACCAAAGGCACCCCTACTTGATTGTAGAGCATTTTTCCGGTGCGAACTGCTTCATGCACTCCTTGACGCCCTAGCTGTACCCCTTGTTTTCCCAGTCTGTAAGCCCCTTTGGCATTGGCATAATGAACTCTGGCCATTCTCACTTTAAAGTCAAAATGGGCAATACTGCCAACCATGGTATCAGAAACTCCATCGCCGCCAAGGGAATCAAGGATCGTATTTTTGACACTACCTATCGTGTAGTAGCCAAACTTTGCGCCATATTTTAATCCCTGAGCCACCGTAAACTTATTGATTCCGATTTTAAAATGCCGGTGAAAATGAAAGGTTCTGCCGCGAACCGTAAATACTTTTTCAAAATCAAACTCACGATGCCCGCCAAGTTGCTTGTTAAAAATCTCGCCAACGGTATGTACCTGGCCTCTAAGGCGAAACTCTTTTCCGGCAAACTCGTCCCATTTCTTGAGAATATATTCTTCCTTCGGCAGATCCCAATGCTGATTAGCATTCTTAAAATTATCATAGAATATTTGCTTATAGGCATTTTTGCGGTTGATAAATTCCCTGAACCCTTTTGCCCCCACATCATCAGGATTATCATCCAGATGGGCAAACATCTTATCGCGTAAATAAAAGAAAGTGAACGCGCCTGCTTTCACCGCATATCTTGCCCCTTTGGGGCCCCACCTTCTGAGCTTTTTATAGGTGGTGTCGCGACCAATATACTTCACACTTTCCAGGGGAACAAAGGAGACTTGCGGTAATTCACTTTTATCAGGAATACGCGTCGGCTGGGGCTTGGGTTGATATGTCTCTACGTAGGTGCCTTCTTTTTTTTGTTGTTCTTCCCACTGCCGTTTTTGCTCTTCATATTTCCGCTGGGGTCTTTTGAGCCACTCATCGGTGCTTTTCTGGGTTATTTCTTCATGAGTTCTGCCCGGTTGATACTTTGGTACCTCTGTGGAAAACAGTTTTCTTTTTTTCAGCCTTTTTTTCTCTTTTTCTTTTTCTTGTCGTTTAAGCTCGCGGTGCTTGATCGCAATTTTCTCAGCACTATGAGTATTCTCATGTTCTTCCGTATGACGTTTTGTTGGCTCATAGGATTTATTACTGTCCCGTTCAGAGTCCCCTTCATTATAAATAGGCGTTTCTTTCTTAAGATACGTTTTTTTATTAACCCTTTTGATGCTTTCCCGGGTTATTTCTTCATGGGTTCTGCCCGGTTGATACTTTGGTACCCCTGTGGAAAACAGTTTCCTTTTTTTGAGCCGTTGTTTCTCTTTTTCATTTTCTTGTCGTTTAAGCTCACGGTGCTCAATCGCAATTTTCTCAGCACTGTAGGCATTCTCATGTCGTTTTTTTAATTTCTCCGCATGGCGTTTGATTGGCTCATAGGACTTTTTACTGTCCCGTTCATAATCCTCTTCATTATAGATTGGCGTTTCTTTCTCGAGATAAGGTTTAGGTGAAAATCGCTTTCTCAGCTTTTCTACGGTGCGCGTCTTCAAACCCGGTTTTTTGTGTTCTTCAACAATACCATGCTTTTTCTCTAATTCTTTTTTATCCCGTTCATAATCTTCTGCTGTATAACGCCCTACTGAAGCGGTGGTTCTAAGACGAAAAGGCTTTTTGATCGCCCCTTTGAACCGGTTTTTTATGGTGGAGCTGTCGTAGTTATCAGCATCGACCCCGAATCTTCTTTGGATTCTTTCTTCATCCCGGCGATGCTTTTCAACCAGCTCCGCATGCTGCTGATGCCAAACCTTTTCCGTGACCGGTTTTTTGATAAACTTGGCTCTGGTTTTCTCTTCCTTAGCCGTCTTATCCGTAAATAGCTTTCTAGCCGTATTGCGCGGCTTTTCCTCCGGATCGCCGGATTCCAGGTGATGACGCTCAAGCTGTTTTCTATTGTCTTCCGCATAATCTTCAGGTGAATAAGGCTTTCCTGTAAAATCCTTGATCGTTCTGTCACTGGAGAGAAATCTCTTCACATTGCGCAGTCTTTGTACTGTCCACTTCTTGGCCTCATCCTCCCCGGGTACATGAAATTTCATCCTTCCTCACCCCACTTACCGCTTCATCCGGCAGCTATACACGCATCAAACGCCTCCTGCTGATAACCTGCTTTTCTCTTTTCGTAATCTGCGAGACTTCTTCCACCTTGGTCGTCATCATGCGATACAGCTTGGTCTCTTGTGGGAACTTGTCCACAAAGGGAATAATGCTATTCCCGGAAAAAAGCAACCCTTGTCCGGGATCGGAGTTTGTGACATAAGATAGCTGAGTGGAGGAAATATTTAATAATTTGGCCAGCTCCGCCCGGTCGGAAGGGGCCTGATTGAGCATCATAATAAAATCACTGTTGGACAGCATTCGCCGCGCCAGCTCCGACTTCAGCAAATCTTCCACGTTTTGCGTGATGCCGGTGGGGATAGCACCCCATTTCCGCGCTCTTTTATACAGCTCAAAGAGGAAGTTGGCGGAGTATTCGTTGGCAAATAACAGATAGATTTCATCCATGTAAATCCATGTTCTTTTCCCTTTGTTCCGGTTTACCGTAATCCTGTTCCAAACAGCATCCAGCACGATTAACATACCCAGGGTTTTTAACTGTTTCCCCAGATCTTTAATATCATAGCATACCAGCCGGTTATTAATGTCGATGTTCGTTTTATTGGAGAAAACCGATAAGTTGCCAGTAATATATAATTCCAGCGAGGTAGCCAGATTCTCCGCTTCCGGTTCCTTCTGTCTGATGAGGATCTCATAGAATTCTTTTAAGGTGGGGATTTTTTCCGGATCAAAATCCTGCATGTATTCACGGTATGTAATCTTTAAACAACGGTCGATAATTGATTTTTCTTTCGCCGTTAAACCTTCTCTTCCGCCAATGATTACCTCACAGAGCGAAAGAATAAAGTCTGATTTCAGCAATAAGGGATCATCATCATCGGAGTAGTCAATACTCATGTCTAAAGGATTGATGTAGTTTTTCGAGCCGGCCGAAATATAAATGACCTCGCCCTGAAAATTCTGCACCAGACGGGAATATTCTCTTTCCGGATCAATGATAATTACATCATCCCCGGTATTCAGCAGAACATTGACCATTTCCCGTTTCGCACTAAAAGACTTACCGCTACCCGGTGACCCTAAAATAAAGCCATTGGCATTCTTTAAGCTTTTCCGGTTGAACATGATCAGATTGCGGGATACGGCATTTAACCCGTAATACATGCCATCCGGCTGGACTAATTCCTGGGAAGTAAACGGAATGAAGATCGCCGTGCTTTCGGTTGTTAAGCAACGGTCTACTTTCAAAGTATTAATGCCTAAAGGTAGAACCGAATTAAGCCCTTCCTCCTGTTGGTAATTAAGTACCCCCACCTGGCAAAGGTATTTTCGGGCCACAGAATTAATTAACTCGGTATCCCTGTCCAGGTTCTCCTTGCTATTGGCCAGATGAACCAGAACAATATTGGTGAGATAGAGCTTTTGGTTCTTGTTGACAATCTCATCCAGCAGCGCCTGGGCTTCCTCCAGGCTGTTCCGCAATTCAAAAGGAATAAAGGCCTCTAAATAACCGCCCCGTAAGCTGCGTTTCTGGTAATCGATCTTATTTGCTTCCATCCCGGTAATCTGCCGTTTGACCATTTTTAAAGCGATATGGGGTTCAATCGGTTTCACGTTGATGGTTAAGAGCATATTTAAACTAAAATCAGTCAGTTCACTTAAGAACATGTCATTAATAAAAGTCGGCAAATCCCTGACAAATATCGCCCGGGCATATTTATCACCAATAATCATGTAGTCACGTTTAAATTCAAAGCTGTCAGGAGCAATCAAATCCTTCGTCATCAGCCCTTTTCTTTTATGGACCGTCGGCCTGTATTCGAATTCACCCTCATGTCCGTTACGGTAAATATCATGGAGGATTTCCAAACGCTCCTGGGTCGATAAAACCTTCCCGTAACTGCCGAGCCTTCTGATCAGCCCTAAGACCTCTATTTCCAGTCTGTTAAAAATACTCTTGGCTTCGTCAATCGAACCACACTTCACCGTAATCGTAATATATTTCTCTTTCTGAATATCATTTTTACCGGCACTGATCTGGTGCTGGAGCATTTCATTATATTCCTGCCGAAATTCATCCAGAAAATCGCCTTTTTTCTTCAAGAGGATCTGCTGTTCAAAGGCTTCTCTGTTAATGGATTTATTAATAATCGTAATCTGTAAGGTGATTTGGGAGTTAAAGTAATTCAAAAACTCACAGTACTTGACAAAAATATCCTCTTTGTCGTCCTGTCTGGCGATCTGATAATTAATATCATAGAATTTTACTACTTTCGAATAACAACCTTTCCCGATTTCAAAAATGCCATCATCATAAACCTTCTGATAAGGTATAGTCTGCTGAGCGGTTTTGGCAACACTTTTTCTTTCCGGTTGCTCCTTGGCCAGATCATTTTGTGGATTCTTCTTTTTTCCTAATAAATCATCAAGAATGCTCAATCCCCTCACCCCCACCTATATGCTTCTTTCGGTTAAACAATCTATGAATAAAGCTGGTTTGACTTTTTGCTTCCAACTGCATTTCCTTCTCATACATCTCCAATAAGATGACGTAAAGATTTTCCACCTTGTATTTGCGCTTCTGCGGGGTCAGAAACATAAACTTCACAATGCAGACCAGAAACTGTTCAAACGGCATCCCGTTATAATTAAAGAAGCCAACCAAAAAGAGGGGCCCGGCGGTGAAAATAATCACCCAGCTGGCAATTTGATCCCCGATATACGGACGGACAAAGATATATAAAGGCACATTAATCGCTAACGCCAAAACACTGCAGACAGTTTGCCGTACATTCAGACCAAGAAATAATTTTTCTTTATAGGTACGAATTTCCTTGGGTATACGAACTTCGATCACGATTCTTCTCTCCTTTCATCCTTATTACAGACCGACAAGCGCTCTCGCCCAGCCTTCGGATTTGAGAAGCATTAGGAGCAAAGCTAACGAGGACAACAGATATTTAATCATGCCAAAGGTGTTGTCCCCTATGCCCTGGCTGATTATCCATCCTCTGGCGATGGCTAAATAGGTAAAGACGATTAGTAAGATCACCAGGCCTTGCAAGAGAACGGCCATATAGGATTGAAAAAAGCGAAAGGCAATGGAGGAGAATTCATCAGACACCATGGTGGCAATAGGCAGTGGAGCGATAAAAGTATATACGCATATCTCCACAAAACGTCCGATCAGGATTCCATAGATGCCGATTTTAATAATGAGCATCCCAAGCCAGATGACAATGTATTCAATGGCATAAAAGATCTGCCCGAGGAAATCTTCATCCTCCAGTTGGGTAATAATCTGGTCAAAATCAATTATTTCCTGGGTCTCCCCGCCGAGGCTGCCCAGCGCCGGCAAATTATCCAGGATAAAGACAACAATCTCCGCACAAATCGTTAAAAAGAATAAACAGTTTTCCATGACGAATTTGGCCACAATAAAGCGGAACATCCACTTGAGAATGTTTTCCCAATTGGTGAACTCAAATAACATTGCTTTATTAAAAAAACCTATGAGAAAAAAGAAACTCATTAAAGTAAGTCCCATAGGTAAAATGACCGCATAAATATCCAGAATAATGCCGTTTACAGTATTAAGGGTTTCATCCCCCGTCATTAACGGCATGCGTAATACCCATCTGATTATATCCAGCAGATCATCCTCGAGGCCAAAGAAAGTGCTTAAGAGCTCTCGGACAAAATTCACCACAGCATCCATCTATTCTCACCGCCTCATTTGCCAAATAGCTTCTGTCTTTTCTTAACTTAATTGTAACCGAAAACAGTGTAAAAATACACAGTTATTTAGATTCTTGATAATTTATTGAATTATCGTGTCGAAGAGACGCGGCTGTTCATTGACTAAAAATGGTGGAGCAAAAACATGCAGCTCCACCAAATGTATTTAAGAAACGCCATCTTAATTTTTGTTACACGGGAGCCATATGTATGCCGCCTCAATCATCAATGTACCGTGTTTCGCGAACCACTAAATGAAGAAGAATAAGGAATTAGCCGCGGCGCAGATACCGTAAACCATGAAACCGGCCGCCAGGGTCTTCATTCCGGCAACCTTCGAGTCCGCATCGTCATTCATGAAACCAAGAGCCACCTGAATCCCGCCGAAGAATGCTACAACAAGCCCGATTTTCGCTACCCAGCCGACGATCCATTGGATAACCACATCAATACGCTGATGCCCCATATCGATTGCGGTCTCCAGATCGCTTGCATCACCGCCCTCCTCAACAGCCGGATCATCTGTCGCAAGCACCGGGCAGCATATTAAGGTTATCATGGCAAAAACCACAAACAAAACTCTCCACATTTTTCTCATCCCATGTTTTTTAGCAGCTTTACTATTCTTCATTTCCATCCACCCCTTTAAGAAATTTTTTAATCAACCTCTTAATTTTTCTTAAATCTTAATCTTACCCTCTGCTTAATCCCTTTACCTGATGCTAAAAACCCCTCTCTCTTATTAATTCGTTCTCCTCGGGTCTTTTCCCTTTAGACAATTCGACTTTATTTTCAATTTTTCTGACCCTTCTTACTGTCCGGTAATCAAACAGGTAATGAGGATCACTTTCATAAGTATATTTGAAGTTTTTATGATCTTTGACATCATATTTTTTCGAGTAGAACGGATATGTCCCTCTGATGATTAAAATACAGTCACTGTCTGGCATTCTCGCCAGTTCGTCCGGTAACATAAGCTCCCTGCCCATTACATCATAGCTGGTTGTCCCGGTGCGTTCCCATCTCGGTTGTTTGGATAATGAATAAGTACTAGTATCAATCGTCTCTCTGCCAAGGACCCGGCTCACATGCTCCAGCGTAAACTGATCCAGGCTCCCCAGGAAAAGCAGGCTGTCACAGTTGCCCATGATCGTTTCGTATGTACCTTCATAAATGGTTTTAAGCTGGGCAAGGTTTTTGACAATTATACTGACGCTGACATTTTTTGTGCCCAAAGATGAGAGCAAACGTTCAAAATCAATTAACTTGCCATGAAGAATAAATTCATCAAGAATACAACGTACCGGAATCTTCAATTTCCCTGTGGGTGACTCACTGGCCACCCGTAACGCTGTTTCAAAAAACTGCGTATACAGCAATGCGGTGATAAAACTAAGCGCCATATAAGCATCCGAGATGACCACAAACAAGGCCGTTTTCTCTTCCCCGATTCTATCCAGCTCCAAGGTATCTGTTGCCGTAATATTTATCACATCGGAAAGATTAAACATGGCCAAACGGGCACTGGCTGAAACAAGAATGGAACGACTGGTTTTTTTGGAAGATTGTTTATAGATTGTATACTGTTTCACCGCAATGTGATTGGGATTCTCTTCGGCCAGACGAGCAAAGATGCGGTCAAGTTCGCTCTCATAATTGTCGTCATCGTCTCTTTCCTCACCTTTTCTAAGTAATTCAAGTACTGCATTGATTGTCTGATCCTTTTTCGAATATTCATACCAAACATAGTAAAATACCGCTCCTAATAGGGCGACTTCTGCCTTTTCCCAAAATTGCTCATATGCTTTCGCTTCCTCTGTGGTTGTATTTTCCATTATACAATATATAACATTAAAAACATCTATTTCACCATGCATATAGTGAAAAGGGTTATATCCGTCACTATATTCTCTCTGCACCAGATTTAGTACTTTTATTTTATAACCTTGTTCCTGTAAGAAGGCCCCTGTTTCCCGGAGCATGTCGCCATTTGGATCCGAGATCACATATGAGGTATGGGCCTGCAAGACATTAGGCTTCACATAAAATCGTGTTTTTCCGGTACCCGGGCCACCCACGATGATGGCATTCAGGTTTTTATTGGTTTGTTCCTTATTCAGACTCAACCATTCGGTTTTCGTGAAAATGATATTATTATCTTCATCTTTGTCCCTTAAAGGTTTGCTTTCTTTCGTACCGCCCCACTGCGCTGTACCGTATTCCTTCCCCACCATGAATTTTTTTCTGGTCGTAAAATAATATACGGCAACCAAGAAATAGGCCAGTGTGTACCAGGCTAAATATCTAATTGCCAGCGGGTCCGGAATAAAAACCGGGAAATTGGTTAAATGATAATTAAAATCATCAAAAATTAAATTAAAGTATTGGAGTTGAAAACCTCCGTAAATGGCTGCGACCGTGCCAAAATGGAGTACCAGGTAGGCTGTCAATAGATAGGTTATTGTGAAAATTATTTTGTCGTTTTTGAGTCTTCTTTCTCTTTTGGCTTGTTCAGTCATTTCAGGCTGCACCTCTTTTGTTTGCAAGCTTCTGATTTTTCCACAAAAATTCCAAAATAATTATCCTTCGAGTAACTACATTATAGCAGTTTTCTCCAGCAGTCACAAGATAGATTATAGAAAATTTCAATATATTTAAAATAAATATTGCCCGGAAAAAGGCACAAAAAATGGCCGTATCTAGGGCAAGATTGCCGAATACAGCATCATTTCATCAGTATTTATTTTTTCTTTACGTCCTAGCTGAAAAACGTCCTGAAAGGGCAATTTTACCAGGTCTTTTGGCCGAATAACAAGGTGAAATAACTGGTCGTTTCCATGTGTTGATCCTGAAAAAGCTCGCCTGAATTAGTATTCCCCAGGACCGTGAAATTCTTTAATCCTTTCCTTTCCGCCCAGCGAAAGACCATAGCCAGGGAAGCGGGAGAATCAAGGTAATCATTCCCCAAACGAAATAAGGTCGGATAGTCGAAATTTCTCATTACCTGTAAGGTAAAACGGTCCTTTTCTTTAGCTTTTTCCCCGGTGAGATAATGGGAAAAGTCAACGGAAGCAAGAAGCAGAGCCTTTTTTTCGGTAAGAAGCGGCTCGAGGAAATCCAGCAGTTCATCCACCTCCTGCAGGGCAACATCATGATGAAGAATTAACGGGACAACCTGCACATCTGGCAGGAACTTCTTAATTAAGGGCATCAAGTTGCCGACCGCATGCTCTTTATCCAGGACCGCTTCATCTCTAACCGCCAGATTTGTCTCCAGGAAGGCCTGCACCAGCTGTCTTTCCGTTCTGACGAGCCCTAAGGGGGTCTGCCAATCGGCATAGCCGCTGATTATCCTGCCGCCTTCATTATAATGATTCGGCCCAACCAGAATGATTACTTCCGGTTCCTGTCCAGCGATCGCTTCCATTAGTTCGGCGATTAAAGCACCGGCAACCAGGTGATGCGGGACGACGCCGGCCACGATCGT
>ENA-UOYA01004137-UOYA01004137.1-activated-sludge-metagenome-genome-assembly--contig:-NODE-4137-length-12410-cov-4.226467_pt1 | contig 12410 bp, 11 predicted proteins | sample MGYA00238163_ERZ764804 | MGnify/ENA primary metagenome ERZ764804 (study PRJEB28919, sample SAMN05720223) | activated sludge metagenome | isolation source: Anaerobic digester | place: Hong Kong...
GGACACCAGCAGAAAATGCCACTATAATCCTTGATATATTCAAAGGAAAGAGGGGTCCAGATCGGGACATAGTACTGATGAATGCTGCTGCTGCAATTTACCTTGGAGGAAAAGCCTCATGCCTCTATGAGGGATTTGAGGTAGCACGAGCAGTTCTTGATTCAGGGAAGGCATATCAGTTGGTTGAATCATTGCGGAGCGAGAGATGATACTTGATGAGATAATTGCATCAGCACACTACCGTGCATCGATGCTCCCTGGTTCTTTTGAGAGGTCGTCACATACCCCAATCAGCCTCAAACAAGCCATACGTGCAAAACAAAGAGCCCACACGCGGCCTGTCATTGCAGAACTCAAATTTGCCTCCCCCTCGCACGGCACCATCAGGAAATGCACAAACCAAAATGAAATCGCACAAGAACTGGTGCACGCTGGCTGTTGTGCGTTATCAGTTCTGACTGAACCTGATTATTTTTCCGGTTGTTGCGATACCATCCCACTCATACGGGAGCATGTACCGGTTCCCATTTTGAGAAAGGATTTCATTGTGGACAAACGCCAGCTTGACGAAAGCAGGGCACTTGGAGCTGATGCAGTACTCCTTATAGCCCACGTTCTTGGGGAAGAGACAGATTCCTTTGTGGATGCCGCAAAAAAATGTGGTCTTGAGCCCTTGGTTGAGGTACATACACGACAAGAAGCAAAAATGGCAGTAGATACCGGCGCAGATCTTATCGGGATCAACAACCGAGACCTGCGGACGTTCAAGACTGATCTCTCCACCACAAAACTGATTGCACCCATTCTCCACCAGGCCGGGAAAACGGTCATATCATTAAGTGGTATGATCTGGCCATGTGATATCAGATTTATGAGTAGATATGCAGATGGATTTTTGATTGGATCAAGCATCATGGCCTCGCACGATCCAAAAAAACGAGTGGAGGGATTTGTATACGCATAAAGATCTGTGGAATTACCCGTCCAGAGGATGCACGCCTTGCTGATCTGGCAGGAGCTGATGCAATCGGGGTTGTTCTCTTCTCAGATTCACCTCGTTGTGTGCCAGTAGAGACAGCGTGTGCTATATTCAAGGCTGCAGGCCCCTACATGGGAAGGGTATGCGTCTCCCATACCCATTCGTACGAAGAACTCGAAGAGATCCTCGCTCTTCACCCGACCGCGATCCAGATATCCTATCCCCATGCCCTCCCGAGGAGCAGGACATATCAGGTCATCAGAGTCATCAAACCCGGCGATCCGATTCCAGAATCAGCCGATGCCGTGATCATCGATGCAAGCATGGGACAAGGAACGCTCTACGACCCCGATTACGCAAAGACTATCATAGCCATGTCACCTATACCAGTCATCCTTGCCGGGGGATTATCCCCCGATAATGTACAAGACGCCGTACGATTACGACCATATGCCGTTGATGTTGCATCAGGTGTCGAATCATCACCTGGCATCAAAGATGCAGCAAAGGTCTTGGCATTTATAAAAAATGCACGGGAGACCCATGATGCAATGTAATACCAGGTTTGGGGAGTACGGTGGCTGTTTTGTCCCTGAAACCCTCATGAATGCCCTTGAAGAACTCGAAGATGCGTACCTGAAGATATTGCCAACAAAGGCTTTTCAAAGCGAACTTTCCGAATACCTCACGACCTATGCAGGGCGTGAAACTCCCCTCACACGAGGTCAGAATATATCACGGGATCTTGGGTGCACCATATACCTCAAACGTGAAGATCTCCTCCATTCCGGTGCACATAAATTGAACAACGCACTTGGCCAGGCACTCCTTGCAAAACATATGGGCAAGAAGCGTCTCATTGCAGAGACCGGTGCAGGCCAGCATGGGGTTGCAACTGCGATCGCCGGAGCGGTTCTCGGCCTTGAGGTTGAGGTCTTCATGGGCGAGATCGACATTGCACGACAGGCTCTTAATGTCGCTCGGATGAAAATGATGGGGGCACGGGTCATCCCAGTCAAGAGTGGTACACGTACGCTCAAAGATGCAATGAACGAGGCTCTCCGGGACTGGGTATCCAGGGTCTATGATACCCATTACCTGATCGGAACGGTTGCTGGACCACATCCCTATCCTACGTTGGTTCGAGAACTCCAACGGGTCATTGGTGATGAAACGAAAAAGCAGATCCTCGCTGCTCAAGGACGGCTTCCAGATATCATCATCGCCTGTATCGGTGGGGGCTCTAACGCCATCGGTATATTTCACCCATTCATCAATGATCCACAGGTTCAGATGTACGGTGTTGAGGCGGGGGGAGAAGGGCTGTCCAAAAGACATGGTGCATCGCTCTGCGGTGGAAGACCAGGAGTTCTCCATGGAAATTACTCGTACCTCCTCCAGGACACATATGGCCAGATCCTCCAGTCACATTCCATATCAGCAGGACTTGACTACCCTGGCGTCGGGCCGGAACATGCAATGTACAAAGATTCAGGACGGATTGTATATACGGCAATAACCGATATCGAAGCACTTGAGGCATTTCTGTACCTCTCACGGATGGAGGGGATTGTGCCGGCACTTGAATCATCTCATGCCATTGCATTTGCCCGAAAATTAGCCCCCACATTGTCAGAAGATACCCTCGTTGTGATAAACCTTTCTGGAAGGGGCGATAAGGACGTGGAAACCGTCATGCGGTACATGGAGGCCATGGAGGTACAATTATGAACAGATTGGTCAAAGCCTTTGAAAACCGTACCAAGAGCCTGCTGATGACCTTCACCGTCGCAGGTGATCCAAATTATGAGATGAGTCTTGCAATCATACGAGCTCTTATCAGAGGAGGAGCAGATATTATCGAGCTTGGATTGCCGTTCTCTGATCCGGTTGCAGACGGCCCGGTCATCCAGCAGGCTGACCAACGAGCCCTTCAGGCAGGCATGAATACCGACCGGTTCTTTGATCTGGTCAATGAGATCAGAAAAGAAACAGACATCCCACTTGTCGTGCTCACCTATACGAATCTGATACTCCAGCGAAACATCACAACATTTTACCACGAAGCTGCACACGCAGGTATAGATGCCGTTGTTGTTGCCGATCTCCCCTATGAAGAAGCAGGACCATACATCCATGCAGCACATGCAGAAGGTATCGCCCCAGTCATGATGGTCAGTACCACCACCTCACCAGAACGGCTGGCAAAAATCCTGGGCGTACAGAGTGGATTTATCTACCTTGTTGCTGCCCTGGGAGTAACTGGCATGAGAGGAGAGACCGATCCTCTGGCACGAAATCTGCTCATTGATCTTAAAACGAAAACAAATATTCCCATTGCCCCCGGCTTTGGTATATCAAATCGAATTCAGGTCAAAGAGTGGGAAAAAGCGGGAGCTGACGCGGTTATCGTGGGATCAGCACTTGTCAAAGAGATCGAAGAAAACCTCCATGAGCCAGATATGCTCATACCAAAAATCACCTCATTTGTACAGTCGCTCCGATAAACTGTTCAGGTGGATTGACAATACCCTAACTGAATGATCGGAAGACAGATCATGAATCGGGATCCCTTCCCAGGGCCGTCACTCTCCACCCAAACCCTCCCTCCATAGCACTCCATAACCCGCTTTACGATGGAAAGCCCAAGCCCTGATGACTGGCGGTCATGCCGAGATCGATCAGCCATGAAAAACTCATCAAATACATGGATTGCCTCCTCTGTCGTAAGACCAATCCCTGTGTCCTCAAAGGTTATGATGACTGCCTGATCATCTGCCTGCGCATACACCGAAATACGACCACCATCATTTGTATATTTAATTGCATTGCTGAGCAAATTTTCAAATACAGATGAGGCATCTCTCTGTGAGAAACTCACGGCAAGATCATCTGGAACAAGCATCTCAACAACCAGGTTTTTCTGTTGAATAAAGAACCATAACTTCTCGACAGCCTGACGGATTAATGATGCAGGATAGATCACCTCATGCTCAACTACCCTTTCCTGTCGACTGATGCGTGCCAGGGTAAGGATCTTCTCTATCTGTTCTCTCATTGAGTAGACTGAACGAAGAAACACACCATAAAGTTCGCGTTTCTCGGGATCTTGCTCATCACGAAGAAGGGGGGGGAGGAGTGCTATCAAGGGAGTGAGCGGGGTTTTCAGATCATGGCCCAGCTGATTTATAAAATCGTCTTTTTGTTTTAAAAGGCGGTTTACCTCTGCAGTTCGTTCCCTGACACGCCCATCAAGTTCGCGGTTCATCTCAATCAGGCGGTTCGCGAGATAATCAAGTTCCTGATTTACTTCAGTAAGTGCACGTGTCCGCTCCAAAACGAGGTTTTCAAGTTCTTCGCGGGATTTTTGCAGGGCGTGTTCAACCTTCCTTCTCTCAGAGGTATCAATGATTACTCCACGAATCCCAACAGGCACACCATTCTCCATAATCGGAGCAGAATGAATGATCACAGGAAAGGTTGTTCCATCAGATCTGACTGCTTCATATTCATGCGGCTGTGAAATCCCGATTGTGATGGAACGTATCGCTTCAGCAGCCCTGGCCCGTTCTTCAGAACTAATAAAATCCAAGACATTTTTGTCACCGAAAGACTCGCCAGGATCATACCCAAAGAGCGTGTGTGCGTGATGATTAACATATGTGATCTTCCCATCAAGCGTGCATTCAAAGACACCTTCGGGGAGCATATCAGCAAGATCCTTATACTTTTTCTGACTTTCTTTGAGCATCTCCTGGGAACGATGCAATTCCTCAAGACGAACTTTCAGCTCTTCCCCTGATGCAATAAGTTTCTCATATGCTGCACTGATATCGGCATTTCTCTGCTCAAGTTCCTGTTTGGCCATAATTCGATCGGTAATGTCACGAATGATCGCCTGATAATAGATGTTTCCTCCTATTTCGAAGGCGCTTATGCTCATATCAGCGTCAAATACGGTACCATCCCATCTTTTAAATTTCCAGGTGACAATTACTCCACCTTCTTCTAATGCTTTCTCAAGCAAGACGTATGCCTTCTCACGAGTTTGAGCACCATCTGGTTGCTGATCGGGAGAGAGAAGAGTAAAATCAGACCCGATCATCCGATGCTTATCAGCACCAAACATCACTGCTGCCTGATTGTTGCAGTCATGAATTACGAAGTTGGAAAGAAGAATGATGCCATCAAATGCGGTCTCAAACAGTCGCCTAAACTTCTCTTCACTTTCCAACAGGGCCTTTCGGGCGTTTTCTCCTGCAACCGCCTGCCGTATCTTATGAGCCAGTTCAACAAAAAGAGATCGCGGATCACCACCTTTTTGCAGATAAAATGTTGCGCCTTCGTTAATAGCTTCGATAACAACTTCTTCTCGGCCTTTTCCAGTAAAGAGAATAAATGGGATCTGTACTCCCTCTCTTCGCATTGCCCTGAGAAGATCCATACCGGACATTCCCGGCATAGAGTAATCAGAGATGACAATATCATGTGATCCTGACAGGACCATCTCAAGCGCTGCCAATCCAGACTGTACTGTCGTGACGATGATATCCTCGTTTTTTTCCAGGTATATCTTGAAAAATCCACAAAAGGATTCATCATCATCAACGTAGAGGACTTTGATCATCGATACCGAGTATGCCTGATACAAGTGTATGACCCTGAGTTATTTGAACGTACGGAAGTCGCAGGGTTCGTCTTGGTGATCATGAATTTCATAAGATCAGAACGTTATGGATAGGGTATGAAGTGTGGATGTGTGCTGATCCTTCTCATGATCATGATGGGTGTCGGGGTAGTTGCGGCGTCAAAGGCAGACGAACTGGCAACACAGGGAAATCTTTTGTACGACCAAGACCAGTATGAAGAAGCACTCATCATCCTTGATCAGGCACTTGCGCTTGATCCAAATCATCTCGAAGCCTTAAATGGCAAAGGAAAAACCCTCAAGAGTCTTGGCAGGTATGAAGAGGCAATTGTGCAGTACGACAAGGCTATCTCGATCGATCCCACCTATAAAAAAGCCTGGAATAACAAGGGAATCGCATTAACATACCTCGGACGATATGAAGAAGCACTTGCCATGTTTGATGAAGCGCTCCGCCTTGATCCTGAATATGGGAAAGCATATAGCAATCGGGCATGGTGTCTGAACCTAGCCGGGAGATATGAGGAGGCGTTAGCCTCTGCAGATAACGCAACTGTCCTTGAGCCTGATTATGCACGGGGATGGACAAATCGTGCAGATGCTCTTCTCGCTCTTGGACGGTATGAGGAGGCAATTATGTCATATGATACAGCGCTTATTCTTGATCCAAGCCTTCGTGATGCCCTGCAAGGAAAAGAAATCGCACTATCAAAAATGTAACACCTGCCAGTATCCCTTCCATTTTCAGGGAATATCTGTCTGAATACACCAGATGGGGGGTAAAGCACAAATCAGATACCTTCCTGAATGAAATTATACCGTATATGAACATTCGACATCTTATGCTTGTTTGCATCGTGCTCACCCTGCTTGGGGGGATCGTATCTGGGGAGAACAATACTGTTTCGAATACAACCAACACAACAAACCAATCCACTCCTTTAGGCATTCCCACGATTTCACCCACAGAACAACTGATGAATCGAGCGTTTGAAGCCAGAGTTTTTGCTTTGGAACATGGGAAAGAAGCAGCACTTTCTGAATTTTCAAATCCTTCAAGCACGTTTTGCACCGACGGCATGTACATCTGCGCCTATGGGTCAGATGGAATCCTTTTGGCCGATGTCACACGAAACAGTGAGGTTGGTTCCCGATTTATTGCTGATGACCATGACGCAGGGCAGGTCAGACAGATGCGAGATCTGGCAACCACCGGGGGAGGTCTGTACAGTGACACGAAAACAGGAGCATCCTACTATGTACTAGATGTTGATGGATCCTGGTGGATTTGCGCCGCGTTTACTCAATAACCCGTTCATCATGACCATACTTAGCTGATGCCACATGATTCTTATTCGAAAGCGTAGTATTGGACAGGCTCATGAAGAGGTCATCAAGGAGATTGCCCGACGCTGTGAGGGGCACGTCAGGGTGACCGAGGATGGTGAATATACATGGGATCCTGAAGAGCCTATCTGTATTCATGTAGATGAGCCGTTCTCCGAGCCGATGCGATCAGGGGCATCGCTCTTTGGTGAAAAGTTCTCCGAGCAGTATCAGGCATCCCTCTATACGATCACCCCGCGCCGCAATGATGGAACTGATGCGGTATATACGTACGGAAACAGGCTTCGGGATTATCCACGGCCTGAAGTGAGCATTATCAAAAAACCAACCAGGACCATTAAAAAGGCCATCGACATACTCTTTGAAAAAATGGGATATATTCCCGCTCATGCATACGGCGAACTTGTCTGGAAAGGGGATGGGAGATATGGCGGGATCGATCAGATTCAAGAGAGCATCATAAACCGACTGGCAAGTAACCCTGAAAGCAGGAGAGCAATTGCCATAACCTGGTTTCCAATTCAGGATATCCACGCAGATGAACCTCCATGTCTCCAAATAATCCAGTGCCTTATTGATAAAAACAATCACCTGAATACGGTGTGTGTCTTTCGAAGTAATGATATGCTCTCTGCCTGGGGGCAGAACGCATATGGCCTTGCCCATCTCCAAAAATATGTCTGTGAACAGATAAATCAGAAAAAAACAAACATTAATGAGAAAATTGCCGTGGGCTGGCTCGAAACGATCAGTATATCAGCACATATGTACTTTCATCGGGATCAACTGGAATTAAATCTATTTTTAGAGAAAATAAAAACCGGTGAACTCTTCCGCTCATTTCAGCGCAGATAGAATGTATATAAAAAACCAATGTTTTTTGAACGCATGAGAAATCCTTTATAGTGACAGTATAATACAAAGGCGTGTGGTGCACAAACCAGGTACAGATACCGTTGATACCATCTGATAATCCCTGGGTTGCACCAGCATATCTCGCACGCTTCACAGAGAGTGGTATCCATATCAAAAAGATACCCCTCTGCCTTGCTTTTTCTGTCAGACAAAATCGCTCGGGGCGTATTACATTTATAAGATAACAACTCGAGAGATATCCTATGCAGCTTGCCGAGTTCCGGGTTCAGAACTATAAAATTATCGAGGACACCGGATGGATTCCGGTACAAAACCTCACCGCCTTTGTTGGGAAGAACGAATCAGGAAAATCCGCAATATTCCGAGCACTCTCTAAATTGAATCCTTCAGATGGTCAGGGATACGATGGTCTGAAAGAATTCCCCCGGCATCGTTATGCAGCAGAGATCACCCGTGCCGACTGGCCGGTCGCATCTGGCAGATTTATCCTTACTCCCGCTGAACAACGGGATATTTTCGCGATATCAGAACTGTGCAATGACGTAAAGAGTGTGGAGGTCACGAGGCACTATACAGGATCGTATAGTATAACCTATTATCCGGATGTAGGGGTGGATCAGGTAACGCCGCCGGACCTCGTTTACGCAATAGACAGTGCCATCGAGCAGATCAGGAATCTTATAGCTCCAGAAGGAAAAGGAGAGGAGTTGGGTCGAATAAAAGAAGGGCTTCTCTCCTACCTTGAAGAGCAAAAAAGTTCATTGCCACTCGATGGACAGGTGCAAAAACGGCAGATAGCGGATCTGATCAATGCCATAAAAAGCAGGGCAAATGAACCATGGCAGCATGATATCCTTGACCCTGTCACTGAACCTCTGTACCGTCTTGTCAGGCAGATCGATACGTTTGAAGGCCTCATGGCCGCAAACCGGTACGTCATCGAACATCTCCCGAAATTTGTCTATTTTGACCATTATAACGTCATCGATAGTGCTATTCATATCCCTACCTTTATCGCTACCCTGAAATCTCATCCAGATACCCCAGGTCTTCGTGCCACACACTGCCTTTTCAGGCATGTCAACCTTGACCTTGACCAACTGGACCGGCTTGGTTCACATAAAAATGCTGTTGATGACAATCCAATCATCAGAAGACAGGTCGATGAACGATCCATTCTCCTCTCAACCGCATCAAACCTTATGACAAAGAAATTTGAGGACTGGTGGGGACAGCGGAAGATACGATTCAGGTATGATATTGACGGTGATTACTTTAGGGTCTGGGTATCAGATGATCTCGATCCATCAGAGATAGAACTTGAGCAAAGGAGTGCAGGGCTGCAGTATTTCTTCTCATTTTATCTGGTATTTCTGGTAGAATCGGGAGATGCATACCAGGATAGCATTCTTCTCCTTGATGAGCCGGGACTGCAGCTGCACCCGACTGCACAACAACAGGCAGTAAAATTCTTTGAACGTATCTCCCAGCATAACCAGATATTCTATTCAACCCATTCCCCATTCATGATCGACCTTGAGCATCTTGACCGAATCAGGACTGTGTATGAAGGTGAAGATGGGACCACGAAGGTATCAGTATCAGAATGGCCTGCAGATCATGACTCACTCTTTCCGCTTCAAGCAGCCCTTGCAACCAGAATTGCAGAGAACACCCTCTCTCGTGGGAATCAACTGATCGTTGAAGATATCGTAGATCTCTGGCTGCTCCAAGCGATGAACTATGCCCTTCGAAGCAGAGGAAAGACCGGTCTTTCGCCAGAGATCAAAATCACCCCTGCAGGGGGGACTGCAAACCTCATTCCGTTGGCCTTGATGATGAGTGCACATAAAAAACCAACTGCAGTGCTTCTTTCTGGACACAATATTCCCCCAGGGGTTCTCAAAAAACTCCCCTCCCTCCACATTCGAGAGGGAAACGGACTTATTTTTTACAGTTCATTTGTAAATCGCGGGGGAGCGGGTATTGAGGATCTTTTTGCACCCGAATTGTATTACCGATGCGTCAAGGATGTCTATCCAGACATTCTTTTGGGCCATATATCAGAAAAAAGTCCTGCTGAACAGCATGAAGAGCGGGGTATTGCCCACGTCGTAGCTGAATTGGTAGAGAGAAGACAGGGAGAATACTTTGAGCGGTGGCGGATTGCAGAGCTCCTCTCGGATCGGATCTGCGAATCTCCCCATAATCTGGATGATGAGACGATTGAGCGATTTTCGCGACTTTTTGAGAAAATAAATCTGCATGTAGAGAGATAAATTAGAGATCTACACAATCTCCTTTTTTTGACTGAATCAAATTATCAAGGACTGCATTTCCAACATCCATGGTTGATGCAGTTCCACCAAGATCTGGGGTTTTAATTCCGTCAAAGAGGGTCTTTTGAATTGCCCGTTCCACCTCAAGCGCATATGGTTTTTCCCCAACGTACTTGAGAAGCAACGAGACACATCTGATGGCTGCAATGGGATTTGCAATACCCTTTCCCGCAATATCTGGTGCACTTCCATGAACCGGTTCAAAGAGTGCTTGATGCCGCCCAATATTTGCACTCGGAAGCATACCAAGCCCTCCTTCAAGGTAAGCAGCCGCATCAGAAAGGATATCCCCAAAGATATTGGTGGTCACAATAACATCATATCGCTCTGGATGCTGAAGCACATCGAGCACTAATGAATCGATATACTTCTTATCGATGGATATTCCTGCCTTTTCAGCCTCTTCCATGCAGATTTGAAGGAAAAATACATCTGACTTGAGTACATTTGCTTTGTTGCCGATCGTAAGATGCCTTCGTCTTCGTTTAGCACACGCCGTTGCAAATCGTGCAATACGTCTTGTCCCTGCTTCACTGACAACACGAAGCGTACACGCACGGTCCTTTTCTTGCCATTCAATCCCCGAATACAGACCTTCAGTATTCTCCCGCACGATAAGAATATCAAACCCATCCCCAAAAATAGGACGAAGATTTGCATACAAATCAAGCTCTTTTCGTATCCGGAGCACCACGCTCTGGTATTTTGGATCGGGGGGGGTAGTTATGGCTCCAAAAAGGATGAGATCTGCGCTTTTCAACGTATCAAGTGTCTTTGATGACAATGCATCTCCAGTCCGTTTCCAGCACTCATATCCAAGATACACCGGTATATACTCCCAGTCAGGATGATATAATCGAAGGATATCAAGGGCGCACGGGATAACCTCAGGGCCAATACCATCACCAGGAGCGACAACAACCCGTTTCATTCTTTCCTCCATTCAGCAACTAAGGCACACACAGCATCGGTGATCTGTTTTGGGGAAGCACCCCAGTGAACCACCACACCCATCTTCCCATTTATGATCTGTATCCCACTGCATTCTGAACGACAGCATCGTGCAACAAAAGGCTCGTCCTTGACCGCGTGAGCCGGGCATATATCAATCAACGGAAAATCATGTCCATAGCAATCTTTGAGTACCTGTCGAGCAGTCATACACCCCGCAACCTGCTCAGTTCCATCGAGGCGATCAGAGTCAAGCGTCCTTGAAAACCCCCCTGCCTTACAGGGGTATACATCAGCCTTCGTATCCCTGATGTCACGCACATGATATGAAAACTGTATCTCAAGCTCCCCAAATATTCCTGTCTTTTCTAATGCCTCAAGTGTCCCGGCAAGATGGGGACGGGGAGGGGTAACATCATACACATGGACCATAAGCAAGGATGCCGGATCAGGATCACAAATAAAGATCATATGCTCGTCTATCCCCACGAAGATCGTGCACCGCTTTGAACTTTTAAGCGCTTTCTGAATGAGATCTCCCCGGTTATGAAGCACAACCGGCTCAGGGTAGACATACACCTCATCAGAACCCGCAATTTTGGTCACTGATTTGATTGCTCGCATAAGACCACACCCTTCTGCAGGTTCGACAGCCAAGATCTCATATCCATCAGGAACTTCGTGGATGAGATAGCGGGAGAGAAAATATACCCGATCCCCGACCGGTTTGTTCCCCGCATACCCAACACATTTGCAATGGGGAGGAAAGATCATTGCCCAAGTCTCCGTTTCCAGTACTCAATCATTCCTCCGCTCTGGAGTATCTCCTGCATCCGTGGTGAAAGTGGACGAACAGGATACCGCATTGAGTGTACCATAACCCACCCTTCAATGCAGTCAAACGACACCAGCTCGCCATCCCGGCATTCAGGAAGATTGCATTCCAAAACAGGCAGTCCGACATTGATGCAGTTTCTAAAGAATATACGTGCAAACGAGGGGGCGATGACTGCAAGAACTCCAGCCTCGACAAGGGCCCGGGCCGCCTGTTCACGAGAAGAGCCACACCCCATGTTCTTTCCCGCAACAAGTACCGCACCAGACAAGCGATCTGCAAGGGTGGGATCCAGATCCTCAAACACATGTGCTGCCCAGACCTTCCAGTCTTTGGTTCTGAGATATCGTCCAGCAATCACAAGATCAGTATCAATATCATCCCCAATGCACACAGCCGGACCAGAGCCTTTCAGTACCATGAACATGCCTCCCG
>ENA-UOYA01004138-UOYA01004138.1-activated-sludge-metagenome-genome-assembly--contig:-NODE-4138-length-12409-cov-7.730695_pt1 | contig 12409 bp, 8 predicted proteins | sample MGYA00238163_ERZ764804 | MGnify/ENA primary metagenome ERZ764804 (study PRJEB28919, sample SAMN05720223) | activated sludge metagenome | isolation source: Anaerobic digester | place: Hong Kong...
CAGTTTCTATGGAAAATTTAAGAGAAACTAAAAAAGTTTGCGATAAATACGGTATTAAAATGTGGCTCGATGCTACGCGTGCTTGTGAAAATGCTTACTTTATTAAAATACGTGAAAAAGGTTATGAAAATAAAACTATTGCAGAAATTTTATATGAAATGTGCTCATATTTTGATGGACTTTGGGTTAGTGCCAAAAAAGATTTAATTGTAAACATTGGCGGAATATTAGCAACACGTGATGAGCATGTATTTGAAGAAGCAAGAAATATGGTTGTTCTTTATGAAGGTTTACATACTTATGGTGGTTTAGCCGGAAGAGATATGGAAGCTATGGCTATTGGTATGGATGAAATGGTAGAATTTGATTACTTAAATGCAAGAATCGGACAAATTGAATATTTTGGGAAAAAATTAATGGATTACGGTGTGCCAATAGTTCAACCTATTGGTGGACATGCAGTATTCCTTGATGCAAAGCGAATTCTCCCGCATATACCGCAAGATGATTATCCAGCGCAAACTTTAGCAGCTGAATTATATATAGATTCAGGTGTTAGAGGTATGGAACGTGGTATTGTATCTGCTGGTAGAGATAAAAATGGTAACAATTATCATCCTAAATTGGAATTAGTTAGATTAACTTTCCCAAGAAGAGTTTATACACAAGCACATTTAGATGTTGCTGCAGAATCAGTTGTAGCTGTAATGGAAAATGCTAAAAATATTCGTGGTCTTGAAATGGTTTATGAACCAAAATATTTAAGATTCTTCCAAGCAAGGTTCAAAAGAAAGTAAATTGATTTTCCCTATAAAAAAATGCCCTTTTAATGGGCATTTTTTTTTGTATTTTAACTTTTTTAAATTATATTAATAAGATATTTTTGATAGATTTATGGATACACTAAATAACATATTTCAGAGTTTTATTACTGAATACAATAAAATTTTTACTATTGATTTTATTAAAAACCCTAATAATAAGTTCTCCTTAAAATTTAGCCTACTTGTACAAAATTTAATTCTACAAGCATTTTCAAATCATTTAAATAGCCAAAATATTTTATTAGCTATAGGAAGTTTTGGTAGACGTGAACTATCGCCTAAATCTGATATTGAAATTGTTTTTATTGATATTTCCGATGAGCAAGCTATTATCATTAAGGACATTTCTAAAGAAATTTACAACAATTTAGGTCTTAATATTAAATTTTTCCAATATCAAGATGAAGATTATCTAAACAAAGATTTTACATTCTTCTGTAAACTTTCTCAAGCAAGGCTAATTTATGGAGATATAAATAAATATAACATTTGGTATCAAAATATAAATAAAAATATTACTGATAATTTACCGAGAATCTACGATAAATTTATTGCTAAATATAATACAAGAATTCAACAATATGGGAAGTTTCCTAAAACAATTGAACCAAATTTAAAATATTCAGCAGGTGGCTTAAGAGACTTACATGAAGCTGAATGGATTTATTCAATTTTAACACAAAAGGATTTTGTATCTCAAAATGAAGTGATGCAAACAAATTTTTTCCTTGAAAATATCGTAAATGAAAAAGAAATTACAATTGATATTGCTGAGCAAATTAATCGTAGCTATAATTTTATTTTAACTTTAAGAAATTTATTGCATTTAATTCAAAATAAAAAAATTGATAGATTGGAATTTAAAGATCAAACTATTATTTCAGATTTATTACACGATACTTTTGGAATTGAAGATTCAGATATTCACAAACAAATGATGAATATTTATTTTGCTTCTGCAAATACAATTAATATTTTTTATAAAAATTTCTTAAAATCATTTAAAAGAAGAATATCATTTTATATACCAGACGAGTTGCGTATTATATTAGATGATGATTTTTATCAAAAAGGTGGTGTAATATATTCAAATAAAGAAAATGACTTTACAATAGCTGAAATTATTCGTTTATTTTATTATAGAGCAAAAGATAATCTTTTTTGGGATGATAAACTTAAGTATAAAGTAATTGAAAATGTAAAGAAATACATCAATTATGATTTTATAACACCCGAATCTTCAGCTTTTTTTAGAGAAATTATGGAGCTGAATGCAAATGTTGCTGATACTCTTTTCTTGATGAACGATATTGGACTTTTAGCTATTATTATACCAGAATTTGCTGAAATAAGTGGTTATTTTGAAAACACAATTAATCATAAGTATACATTTGATGTACATAGTATATATTCAATTAAAATATTAGAAGAATTATTTAATACCAACAATAAATTATCGTTATTATTTTATAGTTTAAAGCCAAAAGAAAGGGCGCAAATTTATTATGCTCTTTTATTACATGATATTGCCAAACCTATTATTAAAGCTGGTAATGAAATATTAGCTTCAGAGATAGCTTATACAGCTCTTTCTAGACTAGGGTATGAAGATAAAGATATCTTAAATATCACCAAAATAATTAAAAATAAACGGTTATTAGATAAAATAGCATTTCACGAAAATTTTATTTCAAGCGATATAATTAATCATTTAGTAAAAAATATAAATAGTATTCCTTTGTTAACACAATTATATCTATTTACATATGCAAATTTAGCTTCACAGTCTGAAAAAATATTTACTCCTTGGAAAAAGGAAATGCTTGAAAAATTGTATAATCTTGCTTTAGAAAATTTGCAAAATTCAAACAAAATAGAAGATGAAATTCAACCAGATTTGTTAGAATTATCAGAAAAACTCAAACCTTTAATTCCAAATATTTCTGATAGAGATATTCATACATTCCTTTTCAATATTAGAGATAATAGATATTTTAGTTCTTTTAATTATAATGAAATAGCACGACAAATTAAATTCTTTAATGAAAATGAGGACCAACTTTTTGCTATTGAAATAGAACCAAATAATGAATATTTTGATATTATCATAATTGGGAAATACAATAAATATCTTTTCCCATCAATTGCAGGTGTTTTAACACATTTTCAATACGATATTAGGGAAAGTTTATTAGTTAAAACAAAGGAAAATAATTTAATTGCAAAAATTTCTGTTAATTATCATAAAAATAAGAAAAATGAAATAAATATTAACGATTTAAAGGAAGAATTTTTTGTCGAACTTCAAAATGTAATGAATGGAATAATTGATTTAAATTACCAATTATTCAATGAACAAAGTGCATTGAAAAAATTAGAAAAGAAAATTTTCAAGAAAAAAAGTTTTTTAGATATTTATATTACAGAAAATATCAAATATACTGTAATTGAAATTAATGCAGTTGATAAAAGAGGATTTTTATATAAAATATCTGATGCTATCGTAAATAGTGGTTTAAATATTTATTATGCTAAAACACAAACTATTGGTCATAATGTAGAATGTACAATTTTTGTTCTAACCGAAGAAGGCAAAAAAGTAAGTTCAATAAATTTTAACTTAATTCAAAACAATATTATCAGAGTATATAACGAGTTGTAATATGATTTTTATGAATAAAATTAAACCAATTGGCTTTTTTGTTAATGATCCATCACAAGTTAATTATTTATCAGAGATAAGAAAAATATTAATGTTTGAAAATTTCAAAATATTATTTTCTAAAAATGCGAATCAGAAAATTCCTTTTCTTATTGACAAAGGTGTAAAATACTTAATATTTTTTAGTAGCAAAGATTTAATTAAAGAGGAAATTTTAAGTTATAATTTGCCTTACTACATATTGAATACAAATTTATCTGCTTCAGAGTTTGCATACGAAATTGAGAAAAATATAAATTTTTTGGATTTAAATACCAATGATAAAGGTATAGGATATACTGATATATATTATGAGAAAGATTTTGAAGAATTATTAAAATCAAAAGAGATGCAAGAATTAAATATAGCAATAAGTAAGCAATTAGATATTTAATTTTAATTTGTTGTCTTGCTCTTTTGGATGGAAATAATTATAGATAGTTTCTGCTTTGCTTTTTCCTACTACCGAAGACAATTCATCAATCGATTTGGTTTTTATATTTTCGACGCTTCCAAATTCTACAATCAATTTTTTAGAAATATTTTCACCAATTCCTTTAATATTTAATAATTCAGTGGTTATTGTTCTCTTTTCTCGTTTCAATCTATGGAATGTTATAGCAAATCTGTGCGCTTCATCTCTGATATGTTGCAATAATTTTAGTGATGACGAAGTTCTTGGTAATAATAATGTTTCATCAATATCTGGTAAAACTACTTCTTCTAATTTTTTGGCTAAACCTATAATATTATAATCTTTTATCTTTAATTCCTTCAAAGCTTTTATTGCATAATTCAATTGTCCTTTCCCACCGTCTATCATTATTAAATCTGGTATTGGTTTATTTTCTTCTAAATTTCGTTTATATCGTCTATAAACAGCTTCGTACATACTTTGGAAATCATTAGGTTTATTATTGTTAACGCTTTCAATAATAAACTTTCTATATTCACTTTTTTTGGGTTTTCCATTTTCAAAAACAACTAACGAAGCTACAATATCGCTACCTTGTAGATTTGATATATCAAAGCATTCAATATGGTATGGTAGTTTTTTAAGTCTCAAATCTCTTTGTAAGGAATACACACTATGAGTAATATGAGAATCTTTTTTAGTTTTAGTAATTTGTAATTCTTTAAGTTCTAATTCAGCATTTGTTTTGCACAATTTCAATAATTCTTTTAATTCATCAGAAACTGGATTTTTAATATTTATTTGCGAGTTATTTTTCTGCGATAACCAATCAGCAATATCATCCAGTTCATCATCAATATTTTCTAAAATAATTTCGCTTGGTATATCAACAGGTAAATTATAATATTGTAATAAAAGGGCTCTATATATTCCATCAATATTATCGCTAATTTCTAAAGTAAGACGAAGATTTTTACGATTAATGAGTTTGCCTTTTCTAACATTAAATACTGTTGCAATACAATCTTTATTTAAATAAGCAAATGCAAAAATATCTCTATCTTGAAAATCGGTAGTTATTATTTTTTGTTTTTGCGAGTAAACTTCTAATTCTTTAAGTTGATCTCGTAGTTCTGCCGCTTTTTCAAATTCAAGTTTTTGAGAATAAGTTTTCATTAATTCTTGAAGTTCTGAAATCAAGTCATCAACATAACCTTTTAATATTTTTTCAACTTTATTGATAATTAAATTATATTGTGTTTGTGAAATTAAGCCTTCGCAAGGGCCATCACATTTTTTTATATGGTAATCTAGACACACTTTAATCTTTCGGCTTTTAATTACATTCTCATCTATATAATATTTACAACTTCTAACTTTAAAAATAGAGCTTATTAATTTTAATGATGAACGCATTGAGCGAACATCAGTATACGGACCAAAATATTTAGAGCCATCATTAATGTAAGTTCTAGTTACATATACTCTTGGATAAGGTTCATTGGTTATAACTATATATGGATATGTTTTATCATCTTTTAGTAAAATATTGTAACGTGGTTTATATGTTTTGATTAGATTATTTTCAAGAACTAAAGCTTCTATTTCACTGTCAGTAACAATATAATCGATAGTTGTTATTTTTTGAACTAAAATTATTGTTTTAGGATTTTGTAAGTTTTTTTGGAAGTATTGTCTTACGCGATTTCGTAAATTTTTGGCTTTACCTACATAAATAATTTTGTTATTTTTATCTTTATATAAATAAACACCGGGATCTGTAGGTAAGTTATTTATGATAATTTGTAAATCTTCTTTCATAATTTTATAAAAAAAAAGGCCATCAATTGATGACCTGTAATCTCAAATTATTTAATTTCGCCAACTTTAGAAATATCATCAACTCTTTGGAAACCTTCTTGAAATTTCCAAGTATTGTTTTCTGTTTTGACCGAACGTACAACTTTTACGTTTACCCAAGTTGGTTTTTGTTTTTTTGCTTTATCACCGAATGATTGCTGTTTAGCCATTTTTCTAATAACTCCTTAAAATTAGACTACTAAATATAAATAAATTTATAAAAAAAAACAAAAATTTCTTTTCAATCTTATATAAAGTTTAACTTTCTAATTCCCACCAAATTCCTAATTTATAATTTCTTCCATAGATTGGGAAGTTTGGCATTATTGTATAGTTATAATCTAATAAGTTATCAATTGTAAAGGTTAATGTGAATTTTTTAATAATATTAGCATTCAAAAACAAGTTTATGCAGAGTTTAGGGTCGGAAGTTAGAAAATAATTTTCATATCCATCAAAAATGTTAGTTTGATTAAAGTAGTCGTAATATACAAAATCAGTTTTGGTAAAATAATTTACTTCTATACCAGTTTTGAAATTAAGTTTTCCGTTATAAGCACTGTTGAAATATAATATGGTAAAATTATCTCTAATTTTAGGGGCAATATTTAAAGTAATGTCCTTATTTTTATAAATATTGAAAGAAAAATTATTGGATATCATAAAATTAGCAAATGATATCTGAGAATAATTGTTGAAATTCAGAATATTTAGATTATAGTTTTTAAGTGTTAATGTATCGTAAGGTAAATTATAATTTTTTGCCACCAAATGTTGATATTTATCTAATGTTAGATAGTCTGTTTGAAAGTTATTATAAAATTTATCAATTTGGAATTTGATATTTAGTGAAAAAACATTCGCAGAGTTATTTATAGGCTCATAATTGCTTATTTTACTATGGATTAAGTAATAAAATTTTGAGCTTTGATAATTTTGAATTTTGGAATAACCTATTTTAAATAATAATTTTTCAGGGTTATAAGCAAAATCTAATCCGTATGAAAAAGATGAATTATTTGTTTTATTATATTTTGAGAATATAGAAAAATTGAAAAAGTTGAAATTGCGTTTTAATAATGCTGAAAGAGAATATTCATCATTCTTGTATTTGTTATCCAATTCAATTTGGTTATGCTTATAGTTAGCTTTGTAAAAAATTTCATAATCATCAATATAATATTCCATTTCATTGGAGAGAGTAAAAATTTTAAATTTTTCAGAGATTTTAAATTTGTTATTATTGTACTGAAGGTTTGAATTGTAATATAAAAAATTTGTTGCAATATTTAAATTTTCAGTTTGATATAAATATTTTGATGACAATATGTTATCATATGTAGTAGAGCTTAAACTCTTATAAATTATTGGTGATAAATTGTTATCATAAAAGATGGTTTTAAAATATTCAGGTTGAAAATTATTTGTTATTGTATTAACATCAATTCCACCATTCAATTCAAGTTTGGCTTGGTTATATTTATAGTTTAATTCTATTTGGTTGTAGTTATCAAATTTATAAATAAAAATAGGATTTATTTTCCAATAATTGGAATTATTCCTAATTGTGGTATTATCCGTCTCATTATTTTGTGAGGATAGATTGAAATTAAAATATAGTTTATCGTTAATCAAGGAAAAGAAACTTGTTTCAAGTTGTGCATCTTCGCCGCTTGATTGAGTGTATTTAACAATTGTTTTTGGTTTATATGGTAATAAATAGTTAGTTTTAAAATTTATCGCAGATAAGCTGTTATTATTACTATAAATGAAAGCTTTATATGTATCTAAAATTTCTATTTGATCTAAAGATGTAGATTGTAACATCAATATTTTAAAATTGTTGTGAATTGGATCGTTGACTTCTACACCATCTAACATATAAGTAATTAAATTATTAAAAACGCCATTAACATTTATACTATAAGGTTGGCCATAATTACCTAAATCTCCTATATATACATTATTTTTTTTAGATAATAAGTCACCAAGAAATTTGTAATTATGCGCATTCTTGTCAGAAATTTTAATATTAGTTGAAGAGTAAGAATTATTTTTCAATAAAGTAAAAATCGATGATGAGTCGCTTTGCGAGTATATTAAGGCAGAAAAGCTTAAGAAAATAAATATTTTTTTTAACATAGTGATATAAAGTTTGTTAATATTTTTTTAAATTTGTTTATAAAAATTATAAAATAAAATGAATATTTTAATTATTAGATTAAGTTCTTTTGGCGATATATTATTAACAACTCCATTGGTTAGAGTATTAAGAAAAAAATATCAAAACGCAAAAATTACTTACCTAACAAGAAAGCCTTTCACAGCGATTTTTAAGAATAATCCAAATATTGATTTAGTTATACCATACGAAAATTCAAAGCATAGCCAAATCAAACAAGAATTACAAAATAACAATTATAATATTATTATCGATTTACAAAATAATTTAAGAAGTAAAAGGCTGATTTTTGGATTAAATTGCAAAAAATATAAATATCAAAAAGATAATTTACGAAAATTTTTGCTTGTTAAATATAAAATTAACTTATTTAATGAAAAAATACTTTCTGTTGCGGAAAAATATATCAAATCTGTAGAAAATTTAAAACCTGATAGTAAAAGTTTGGAATTTTATCCAGATAAGATTGAACAAAAAGAAGATAAAACAAAAAAATGTATCGGTATTTGTCCCGGTTCAAAACATTTTACTAAATCGTGGCCAATAGAATATTATGTGGAAATTAGCAAAATATTAATTAATAAAGGTTATGATGTTATTGTTTTAGGGGGAAAAGATGATGAAGCAGTAGCAAAAGAAATATTGAACAAAGTTCCACAAATAATATGGGGAATTACTAATAATAATTTAAATGAATTACATTGGAATATGCATAACTGTGATTTAATTATATGTAATGTTTCAGGACTTATGCATTTTGCTTGTACACTACCAAATAAAAAAATAATTGCAATATTTGGGCCTACTGTAAAGGAATTTGGATTTTCCCCTTATAATAATCCAAATGCCATAGTTTTGGAAAACAATAATATTAAATGTAGACCATGTACTCATATAGGTAATAAGAAATGTCCGAAAATTCATTTTAAATGTATGAAAGATATACAACCATCTTATGTTTTGAAAAAAATTGAGGAAATGATAAATGGAAATTCTATGGAAAATAATTTATAATATTTTTACTCCATTACTGTTTTTAGTTTTTAAGTTCATAGGCATTTTTAATAGTAAAATAAGGTATACTTTAAAAGTTAGGAAAAATTTATTTAAAGTTTTGGAAGATAAATTATTAAAAATTGATGCTTCAAAACCTACAATTTGGTTCCATTCGTCATCAATGGGAGAATTTGAGCAGACAAAACCATTGTTAGAAAAATATTATTCATCTAATGAATATAATATTGTAGTTACTTTTTTCTCGCCTTCAGGCTATGAAAATCAAAAGAATTATCAATTTGCGCATGTGATATCTTATTTACCATTAGATTTTTATTGCTTGTCAAAAAAATTTGTTGAGAAAATAAAACCATCAAAAGTTTTTTTTACCAGATACGATTTATGGCCAAATTTATTATGGATTTTACAAAAAAAGAATGTAAAAACTTACCTTATTGATGCTACTTTAAAGGATTCATCATTAAGATTGTTACCCATAATTAAAAGTTTTCATATATCAATATTTAAAGTTTTTGATATGATTTTTACAATTTCAGAAAATGATAAAAAAAATATTCTGAATTTTGAGGTTGATAGTAATAAAATTATTGTAGCTGGAGATACTAGATATGATCGTGTGTATAATAAATCTCTTGATGCTAAAAATACGAAATTGCTAGATGATAAGGTAATCAATAATAAAAAAATAATAATATTTGGTAGTTCTTGGCTAGCTGATCAAAATCATTATTTAGAAGGATTAAAAAAATTGCTTAATGAAGAAGAAAATTTATTAGCGATTATAGTTCCACATGAACCAACAAAAGAACATATTAAAGAAATTACTGAAAAATTAGACCATAAATATATTTTATATTCGAATATTGCTGAATATATTGATGAGAGAATTATTATTATAGATAAGATAGGTTTATTACTAACATTATACCAATACGCAAATATTGCTTTTGTTGGAGGAAGTTTTGAGCAAGGAATTCATAACGTTTTGGAACCAGCGGTTTATAAAATACCAGTAATTTACGGTCCCAAAATTGAAAATTCACAAGAAGCAAAACTTTTAATTAAGGAAGGAGTAGGTTTTATTTTTAATAATAATGAAGAATTCTATTTCCTAGTAAAAGATTTATTAGATGATAATGATAAACGTGAACAAATTTCAGAAAAATTAAAAAAAATATTTAGTGCTAATATTGGAGCTGCTGAAAGGATTTATAATTATTTATTAAAACTTAATTGATTATTATCACAAACTTAATATTCAAGCTATTGACAAATTGAATATTATTATATAAATTTAACTTAGAAAATAAATAGGGAATTAGAATGAAATTTAAGATATTAGCACTTATTTCGTTATTTACAATTAGTATTTTTGCGCAAAATAATTTGCCAAATTCCAAAGAAGCAACATTTGTAGAAGTATACTCTCCTACAGAAGTAACGGTTAGAGCTAAAGGTATAGCCAAGGATGTAGAAAATGCTGAAAATGATGCAAAGAAATCAGCTGTTTACTTTATTCTTTATAATTATCAAGATAAAATTTTACAATCAGATGCTGAAATTGAAGCCTTTAAGGGAATTGAAAATGAATTTTTTAAGATTGAAAATATTAATGAATTTATATCATTTATGGGAAATGATATATTATCACGTGTAAAAACATCATCAGGCGTTAAGATTGAAAAACTCATTAGAATTAATACTGGAAAACTTACAAAATATTTGCAAGATCAAGGTATTTTAGTTTCTAAAAGTAAATTACAAGAGGTTGCAGGTAATCCTTTTATAATGGTTATCCCTGAAGTAAAAAAAGGTGAAAATCCAATAGACAAATTACAACAAGATCCATTGGTCAAGAAAGGTGCTGAAGTTATTGAGGCATTTCTAACAACTAATAAATACGAAGTACAAGTACCTGAGCAAATGGATGTAATTAATGATTATGTACAATCTCAAAGTGATCTTAAAAATGTTGAAGATGATATTTCATATAAATTAGCTTTATCTATAGGTGCAGATGTTTATATTACATATAATGTTAATATTGATTATAATAATTTAGGTAAACAAGCTGCTGTGGCTGCAAGAGCATATGAAACAACTACTGGTAGACTATTGGGAACTGAAACAGGATACAGTCCAAGAAGACCGGGGGTTATTGATGCTGCTGTAGTTGAAGAAGCTATGACTGATGCAGCAGGGAAAGTTTTACAAAGAATTAGTGCTTATTGGAAAGATGATATATCAAATGGTAAACAGTTTAAAGTTGTCTTGAAAATTTCTGCTGCTTTGGATGAAGATGCAAAAGAAGATTTAGATGATGATATTATTAAGGTAATTAAAGAAGCAGGTTCAAAATATAAAGCTTTAGCATCTGGAGATAATACTAAAGAATTCATAATTTGGTCGAAAAAATTTAATGATGGCAATGAATTATATACCTTTTTGAGAAATAAATTCAAAGAAGTCAATAATGTTAAGCCATCAAAAATTAATGTGAATAGAAAACTTGTTATTATTGAACTAAAAAATAAATAATTAGTGAGAATGAGATGAAATTATATACTGGAATATTAATTACTTTAATTACTCTTAACCTTTTTGCTCAAGCTCCATCATGGGTTAAAAGTGGTAAGCATAACAGTTATCCCGAAGAATTTTATTGGTATGCCGTAGGACACGCATCTGCTGCTACTGGTGGAATTGATGCTGCAAAAAATAATGCTCGGATGGAAATTGCTTCCCAGTTGAAAGTTACTGTTAGTGGTAGTTTGTCTACAACTTTAACAGAAAAAATTTATGGGGAAAATTCTGATATTTCATCTACTGCAAAAAAAGATATTGAATCTGTTGTTGATAATATGGAATTGCCAGCTTTAAAAATCGTTGAAACATATTTTAGCAAAGTGGAAGATGAGTATTATGTTTTTGCTGTAATTAATAAAGAAGAATTTTTTACTTCTTTAGAAAATCAACTTTCTACTACTATTCGCACTGCTAAAGATAAATTAGAGAATGCTAAAAAATATATTAATAACGGTGATATAATTTCGGCACTTAATTCCTACAAAGAAGTCTTAAATTTATCAAATGAGATGTATCCTAAAATTTTATTTTATAATTCATTAGCTGAAAAAGGTATTTTATTACCTGAAGAAGTAAGATATGATAATGTATTGAAAGATGTTATGGACTTTTTAGGTAAAGTGAAAATAGAAATTATCTCTGGAGATAATCAAGAAGGTCAAATTGGAAAAATGGCGTCTGGGCCAATTATTTTAAGAGCAAAATATGAAAATATCCCATTGAGTGCTACACCTATCACATTTAAGGCTGGAAATACAATTATTGGGACAAAACCAACAAATGAAGAAGGGGTTGTTGAGTATAATTTTACCTTTAATGGTGAT
>ENA-UOYA01004139-UOYA01004139.1-activated-sludge-metagenome-genome-assembly--contig:-NODE-4139-length-12407-cov-4.895402_pt1 | contig 12407 bp, 9 predicted proteins | sample MGYA00238163_ERZ764804 | MGnify/ENA primary metagenome ERZ764804 (study PRJEB28919, sample SAMN05720223) | activated sludge metagenome | isolation source: Anaerobic digester | place: Hong Kong...
ATAACAAAATCAAGTCGGATATTGTTGAATACAAAAAGCTCCCCGACAGCGAAGTGCCTTATGCACACAACGACTCGGCAAAAGCCCAATTATACCTGAATTACTTCCCGCTGATGGCCGAATATGTATTCTACGATAAAGATCCTTGGCAGTTAACTGCACCGGTGACCTTAGGCTATGGCCGCTCGTATTTTCAATACTACGGATACAGCAATCAAAAGCGAAAAATATTTACACACGGTGTATTAATTACAGAACCCGGAGTGTACGTACAATACAAAATATTAAAATGGATCGGAGTTGGAGTTGGAGTTGGATACCGCGTTATGCTTATCAATAATCCCGAGATAGAAACAAAATTCAATTCGCCTGTATTCTCGATACGCGTAAAACTCTTTCCGGGAGCCATCATCCGATCATTATTACCGAATGTGCTGCGCGACTAACCCAAAGGCAGCGTTATTATTATCTTTGCACTATGAATACACTAAGCTTCGACGATATCTACATGGAGCTTGCACAGAATCTTTCTCGCAAATCACATTGCGTAAAAATGAAAGTAGGTGCAGTAATATCGAAAGACACACGAATAGTATCGTTAGGATATAATGGTCCGCCGGCAGGAACTCACAACTGCGACGTTGAATGGCCTGAAGAAGGATGCCCGAGAGATCGCAAAGGCGGATGTTCACTCGCATTACATGCTGAAGCGAATGCCATACTCTATGCTGCAAAAAACCAGATCACCATGGAAAATGCAACACTGTATGTAACATTAGCTCCTTGTCTTCCTTGTGCTCGCATCATTTACACTACAGGAATAAAAAAAGTTATTTACCTTGATTCATACGCAGAATACAAAGGCCTCGACATAGAAGAAGGCGTTGAATTCTTGAATCGCTTTGGAGTAAACGTAGAGCGTTACAAACGACCTGAAGGAAAATGATGAATGAAAATACCAAGAGGAGCATTCTGCTTCCATTTATTTTAGGAATAGTATTAGCTGGCGGAATATTTATCGGCAGCAAATTAGTTGTTCCTCAGAAGAAATCATCGTACAACAAAATTTCCGATGTACTCGATTATATCCAGCAAGAATATGTTGATACCATCAACCGCGATCAACTGACGGATAAATCGATTGAGAAAATCCTCGAGCAATTAGATCCGCATTCGGCATATATTCCTGCATCAGAATTACAAGCAGCCAATGAACCATTAGAAGGAAACTTCGAAGGCATTGGCATTGAATTTCACTTGCAAGAAGATTCCATTATGGTAGTAAGCGCTATTGCAGGAGGACCGAGTGAACAAGTAGGTCTAATGGCCGGCGATAGAATCGTTCAAGTAGATGGAAAGACAGTTGTTGGCAAAGACATCAACAACGAAAAAGTAATGAAACTGTTGAGAGGGAAAGGCGGATCGAAAGTGAAAGTAGGCATTTATCGCAGGGGACATACATCGCTGATGCCATTCACTATCACGAGAGGTAAAATTCCTATTTACAGCATCGAAGTTGCCTATATGGTAAATGCTACAACCGGTTATATTAAACTTAGTCGTTTTGCAGCAACTACCTACGACGAATTCATGAAAGCAGCACAAGACCTCGAAGCAAAAGGCATGAAGCAAATGATTCTCGATTTAAGAGGGAATCCAGGTGGCTACTTAGATGCAGCAACATCAATTGCTGACGAATTTTTAGCAGGAAAAAAACTTATTGTATACACGCAAGGAAAAGCTCGTCCGAGGACAGAATACAATGCACATACCGATGGAACATTTGAAACTGGCAAAGTAGTTGTTTTAATTGACGAAGGATCAGCATCGGCATCAGAAATTTTATCGGGTGCATTACAAGACTGGGATCGTGCAACCATTGTTGGAAGAAGAAGCTTTGGAAAAGGATTAGTACAAGAGCAAACACCTTTCCCCGATGGATCAGCGATACGTTTAACAATAGCGCGCTACTATACTCCAACTGGAAGAAGCATACAAAAGCCTTATCAAAAAGGAGTTGAAGCGTATGAAGAAGAGGTTTACGATAGAGTAAAGCACGGAGAACTACTATCGAAAGACAGCATACATTTTGCTGACTCGTTAAAATACAAAACACCGGGAGGAAAAATCGTTTACGGAGGAGGAGGAATTATGCCGGATGTATTTGTTCCGATGGACACAACCTATGAAAGTGATTACCTGAACAGAGTATTTGGGCTAGGACTCATCAATCAGTTTGCGTATGACTATGTCGATCAAAACAGAACAATGATTTCGTCGTATACTAACGCTATGGATTACCGAAAACGCTTTAACGTTGACGATAAAATGTTCAATGCCTTTATTGCGTTTGCCGAAAAATCAGGAGTAAAGAAAGACGAAGCAGGAATAAAACGAAGCGGACCATTATTGAAGAATCAATTGAAAGCATATATTGCTCGATTGAAATGGCAAAACGAAGGACTTTATCCTGTATTACAAGACTTCGACAAAACCTTCAACAAAGGATTAGAGCAATTGAAATAATCGAAGAATGAAAGCAACAGAAAGGCAACTGTGGTGGATCGCTGTTATATTGATAGCACTCTCACGGTTGCCTTTTATTTTTTACGGATACGGATCAGAAGAAGACGCTTGGGCTTTACCACTGGTAACGGAGCGAATTGCTAATACGCATCATTACGAAGTATCGCGACTACCAGGACACCCTTTTCAAGAATTAGCATATACCTTAATCTGGAATCAAGGGCCAGTTATTTACAACCTTCTTACGCTAATAATTAGCACGGCAGGAATTGGCGCTTTCATGCTAACGTTGATGCATATCCGAAATAAAAATTGGCTATTTGCGGGAATTGCTTTAGCAGCCACGCCAATAGTTTTTATAAATAGCACGAATGACATGGATTATATGTGGGCGATTTCATTTATGATGATAAGCCTCTATGCCATCTTCAGAGACAAAATAGTCCTAGCAGGAATATTTATTGGAATGGCGATTGGTTGCCGAATAACGAGTGGAGCCATTGCATTGCCCTATTTGTATTTGATTTACCAACTCACAAAAGGAGATCAGCGACTGAAATCGGCTTTACTATTTTGCGCAAGTATTGGAGTAAGCACCCTAATTATTTTTATTCCTGTATTGATGAATTACGGACTATCGTTCTTCACCTACTACGAACACTTCCCAATTCCCGGCTTTGCTAAAAATTTCTACAAAGGAAGTATTGGAGCATTTGGCAGCATCGGATTTATTGCAGTAGCATACTATCTCTTCAAGATCGTTCGAAGGAGAAAAATAATTCATCATGTTATCGATAATCATAGAAAGATTTCGGAACAAGTTTTAATGATGAGTTCGGCAGCAATAATACTTTACTTAATCGCCTTTATAAAACTTCCTTTGAAGTCGGCGTTTATTATTCCCATGACACCTTTTATATGGATCAACGCCTCCATTTTACTCGAGAAAAAAGAAATAAGAAATGCAGCAATTGCCATGATCGTTTCGTGCTTTCTATTGGGCATAAATCTAGCAGATCCATTACGTGGATCGGCGGTTAGCAAATGGAGTATTGAGAAAGAAATCGCTGGACAAAAGATAGCCATTGACCCTATTTCGGGAGTATTCACAGCCGACATCAGCAAACGAATTCAGCGTACCACTTATGCAAAAGCTGTGTTACTACAAACCGACAGCATACAAGCAAAAACATACATCATTGCAGGATGGTGGTTAGCCGACATTTTAGTTCTTCAACGAGGAAAAGAAAACAAACAAGTTACCTTCGGTTATTATACTGACGAAGACAGCCTAAAAAATCTACAAGCGAAAAACTATCAGATTTACTTTCTACCACAACAAGAAGAATTCAACGATCTTCGCTTCAAAGGTAACTTTACAACTAGTTACGCAAAAGCATTATAAAGCCTGTAAACCGGGCTCGTAAGCGATCACTTTTTGTTTCCAACTTTCAGGGACATTCATCGTTTCATTGCGAGTATAATCGAAACAAACTTGCACCGATTTTCCGGTTGCGGCAATATCTTCTGTACCATTAGCCACTACCACAATTTTATACTCCACCTCAAAGCTTTTGGTGCCGAATTTACTTACACGAGAATAAACATACACCTCATCATTCAAAAGGATAGGACGTTTATAATCGATTTCCATATGCGCTAAGATAATTCCCTGCTCCTTCCACTCGATAGGCTCATTCACCACCTCGTTAAAATACTTCACACGAGCCAGCTCGAAATAAGTAAAATGGTTAGCATTATTTACATGTCCCATTTGATCTACATCCTTAAAACGGACCTGAATTAGAGCTCTGTGGCGGTATAATTCCTTTTCTTGACTCATTTTAGCATCTTTTAGCGCGTCAAAGGTAGTGAGTAAATGATTGCAGGCAATGATTTTATATCTTCGCATCATAACTCTTAATCGCCCAATCATGAAACAAGGCAAATCAACAATTACAAGTATCATCTCGGGATTGTTCCTAATGCTTTCAATGACCTCATGCCTTAACAAGGTAGAAGGAATTGGACCTGTAATGACTCATAGTCGCGATATTAAAAGTTTTGAAGCCTTAGAGCTTGAAGTACCCTGCAATGTTACTTTAGTGATATCTGACGAAGTAAAATGTGCGGTTACGGCTCAATCCAATATCAACGAAGTAATCGATATCAAAAACGACGGAGATCGTTTGATAATTGAATCGAAGAAAAATATTCAACCAACCAAACCTGTAGAGATTACACTATCAACTGCCGCATTAAAAGAATTACGCGTTGACGGTTCCGGCGATATAAAAGTGATTAATCCAATTAAAGGCGACGATATTCAAGCCAACGTAAACGGATCGGGTGATATAGAGATGCCGGTAGATGTAAATCAAGTTCGCACAAAAATTAACGGATCGGGAGACATCACCATTACTGGTCGCGCCGACTATCATAAAATTCAAATCAACGGATCAGGATCTGTATTAGCCTACGGATTAAATGCCGATAAATGCAGGATAAAAATTAACGGTTCTGGTGAAGTAGAACAAACATGCGGAAGCAATCTAGAGATTAACATTGTTGGTAGCGGATCAGTAAAATACAAAGGATCACCTGCAATAAAATCGGATGTTACCGGCAGCGGAGAAGTAAGAAAAGAAAATTAATTTATTTGTAATCCGGTGAAGTTATTATTTCTTACATCTAGATTTCCGTTTCCTCTCGAAAAAGGGGATAAACTACGTGCGTATTATCTAATAAAATCGTTGAGTAAACACTTCGACGTTTATCTTTTTGCCGTTAATGAGACTGATGTACCAAAGAAAGATTTAGAAGAACTTACACCTTATTGCAAAGCCATTGAAGTTGGAGTAATAAATAAATTCCAATCGATTTTATCGCTCGCCAAAAACACCTTCAACAAAAACGTTCCATTTCAAGTTGCCTATTTTTACAATGAAATAGCGATGCAACAATTGCGCGCATTCACTGAAAAGCATCAACCTGAAGCGATGTTTTGCCATTTAATTCGCATGAGTGAATATGCTAAGCAACTGAACATCCAAAGAAGCGTTTTGGATTACATGGACACCTTTTCAAAAGGCATGGAACGCAGAGGAGAAAAGTCGAATTTGCTGATGCGCCAATTCATTACTACTGAACAATTGCGACTAACGAATTACGAGCATGGTATTTTCGATAAATTTCGTCATAAAATAATTATTTCAAAGCAAGATCGTGATTGGATTCCACATGTAGAAAACAACAAAATAGAAGTTGTAGCTAATGGTGTCGACACGAATTTTTACACACGATCTGCTGCAGATAAAAAATACGATTTATTATTTGTTGGGAACCTATCCTACCCTCCCAATATCTTAGCTGTACAATATGCAGCTAAAGAAATAATGCCGCTGTTCAAACAGAATGGCAAAGCAACTAATTTACTTATTGCGGGAGCCACTCCAACCAGTGAAACCACATCGCTAGCCTCTGAACAAATCATAATTAGCGGATGGGTTGACGACGTAAGAACAGTATTTAACGAATCGAGAATAATGATTGCGCCAATGCTAATCAGCATCGGACTACAAAATAAAATTCTTCAAGGCATGGCGATGGAAATTCCATGTGTAATTTCATCCTTTGCAAACAATGCACTTGGAGCTACTCCTGAAAAAGAAGTATTGATTGCTGATACGCCAAATGATTATTACAAGCAAATAGAACGCCTTTTAAACGATGAAGACTTACGTTCACGCATTACCGAAAATGCCAGAAAATTTGTTGTAAAGAATTTTAACTGGGATGAAAACACTCAGAAGATCACGAATATGATCTTATCCTAGTAATCCGAATAAAATCCCCGATGCTGAACCAGCAATTATCTCGGGCAAAGTATGTCGCTTTAGCACAAACCTCGACCACGCTACAATTAAAGAAAACACGAGAGCGAAAACGCCGACTGTAGGGCTAACTTTAAGTATCAGCATACAAATAAAAAAAGAACTTGCTGCATGAAGCGAAGCTTTAAGTTTAAAATTCAAAACCGACATAAAGAGAATCATTAACAAAAAGCAACTTACGCCAACTGTAATTGATTCAGGGTATTTGAAATAATACAATACTCCCGTAATAACTGCCATCAACAGTAGCAAATAAGGATACAAAGAACTTCTTTGCTTTCTATCGCTCACATCAAAATTAGTGATCATTCCTTTACTCGCTTGCCAATAATTATTAATGGCAATGGGAAGAATCACCACCAATAATATTAAAAGAAAAACCGACAACGTAGTTTTAACATCATAAAACAAGTAACCGTAAATCAATACAAAGACAGAAATCGTAATTAATGGATGTCCGATAACTGAAATGCTATATGCTAACTTATAAAGCTTAGAGGGCTTATCAGAATTACGCTCCATACTAATTTGAAGGTTCTTTATCTAGCTTATCGATTTCCTTTTTGAATCCATCAATTACTGCATCGATCACTTGATTAATACGAGTAATATCCGACTTAAGTTGCTCCGGACTCCTTTTCTTATCGCGATAATTTTCGATACTTCTAATTGTTTCTTTCAACGAAGTAATTCCTGCACCATCGATAGTAGGTTTAATTTTATGCGCCAGGGTTGAAATTGCATCCATCTCACCTTTTTCGAAATGCTCATACATTCGATCAATAATTGGAGGAATAGTTTCAATAAAAATATTCAGCATCCGCTTTAAGAAAGAAATATTATCGCGTGCATCACGACGAAGCAAAGCAAGATCATATAAACTTTCACCAACTGGAACTGGACGTTTACGCACAGGGAAACGCTTTTTAATCGGCATTGTAAAATTCGACTTACCTGCAAACAAGTTGATAATTTTCTTGTACAAACTTTCCTCTTTAAAAGGCTTCACCAAGAAATCATTCATACCTGCCGACATAAACTGTCGTTGTACTTGTTTGGTAGTATTTGCGGTAAGCGCGATAATTGGAATTTTTGCTTTCTTCTTATCCTCAGAACTACGAATTAAATAAGTAGCCTCTACTCCATCCACCTCGGGCATTTGAATATCCATTAAAATCAGATCGTATTGACGGCGATTAAAAAGCTCAACAGCCTCACGACCATTAGAAGCTACATCAACTACCAATCCCCAATCCTGCAACATAGCCTCCACGATAAATTGATTTACGCGATTATCTTCAGCAAGCAATACACGCAGCGGTCCTAGTTTACTAACAGCAAATACTGATCTATCATCTTGCACTTGTTCTTCAACAGCCGCCTTTTGATAAGGAATGGTAAAAGTAAAAGTACTTCCTTCGCCCGGTTCACTCTCCACACCAATATTACCACCTTGGCGTTCAACAAGATTTTTCGAGATCGCCAATCCTAATCCCGTACCACCAGTAATACTTGCCGTTTCGGGATTCAACTGCGTAAAACTTTCAAAAATCGAATCTTGTTTCTCTTTAGGAATTCCGATACCGGTATCCTTCACAGAAAATTCAACCCAGAGCATATCACCCTCTTCCTTCTTAATACGATGCGATAAAATAATTTCACCATGCAAAGTAAATTTTACCGCATTGCTAAGTAAGTTCAACAAAATTTGATTCAATCGATAAGGGTCACCAATAAGTGATGGCAATGGAGGGCCTTCACTAAGGTGGCGCAACATTAAATCTTTTTCCTCCGCTTTGTAAATTTGAATCTGCACAGCCGTATCAGCAACTCTAAACGGATCAAAAATCACCTTTTCGAAAGTGAGGGTACCTGATTCAATTTTGGCAATATCAAGAATATCGTTGATGATCACCAACAAATTTCCTGCTGTTGTACTTAAAACATCAATATAACTGCGTTGGGTAGCCGAAAGTTCAGTTTTTTGTAATAGTCGAGCCATCCCCAATACACCATTCAACGGTGTACGTAATTCGTGACCGATATTAGCTAAGAAATATTCCTTCGTACGAACCGACTCCTCTGCTTGCTGTTTGGCAGTAATCAACTCCATCTCTACTTTCTTCCTCTCTGTAATATCAAGTACAGTACCAAACATCAAAATCGGATAACCACGTGCATCTAATTGAACACGACCTCTACCATTAATGATTTTTCTATTCCCCTTAACAGTTAAAATTCTATATTCAACGTTGAAATTTTTTCTAGATTGAAAAGCCTTTTCAATAACATCCTTTATATAATCGCGATCTTCATCAACAATTGTATTTAGCAACTCTTCGAATGTTGGCGCAGGGGCTCCGGGATCACGATCCCAAATCAAATTCGTACCTACCGACCATTCTGTTTTGCCAGTAGCGATATCTATCTGCCAAGAACCAAGATTAGCTAACTGCTGAGCCTCCAACAAACGTTGCTCATTGAGTTTCATTTTTTGTTCTGAAACTTCACGCTCTGTAATATCGGTAAGTGTCCCGAATACTTTAACTAACACTCCGTTTTCATCACGTTGCAACTTAGTAGTTACTTGAAGCGACTTCACTTCATCATCAGGACAAACTATCCGATAATTGATTGTGTAGGTATCTTTTCTTTGTGATAAAGAAGCGGTCTTTTGCCTTACGTCTGCGATATCCTCTGGATGGACAGTAGCTTCAAACTCAGCATAAGTTGGAGGGCCTAATTCAATTGGTCGTTTCCAAATATGAAAACAGCCCGGAGACCAAGTTATCTTTTGAGTAATTAAGTCGTACTCATAGCTCCCAGTTCTCGCCAACTCTTGTGCTTCATTTAAACGTTGTTCATTTAAACGTAGAATTTCTTCTGTTCTTTTTTGTTCTGTAATATCAATAACGGTACCGAATATCCGAACAACAGTTCCTTTTTCATCACAGAAAGGCATGGCCACTGTTTTCAAAACTTTTTCACCTGAAGGGACAACAATACGATAAGTTACGTTGGCACGTTCATTCGGTTTATCTAATGAAAATATGGCGTTCAACACATATTCTGAATCATCGGGATGTACAAATTTTCCTATCTCATCGAGTGATGGAGGACCAAGAACAACATCACGTTCCCAGATTGGAAACATACCAATAGACCAACTAATTGTTCTACTCTCTAAATTTATTTCCCAATTTCCGGCCTTTGTTAATTCTTGAGCAATGATCATACGTTGCTCTCCAATTTTAAGCAACTCTTCATTTCGCTTACGGTCGGTGATATCGGTACAAATCGCTAATACTTGTTTCTCATTATTTATACCTAAAAAAGGAACTTTTACCGTATCGAAATAAATTAATTGTCCATTCTTTCTTGAAAACATTTCTTCAATTCGAATAGCTACTCCGCTATCGATTACACTTCTATCAACACGATTATAATTTAACGCTTCTTCTTCGTTATTATGAATATCTTCATTCGCCTGATTGAGTAACTCTTCGTATGTTAATCCGAATAAATTACAGAGGGCTTTATTGGCTAAAACAAATCGTCCGTAGTAATCTTTTACAAAAATCAAATGCGGACTAGAATCCAATACTTGACGAATAAAATTCCTACTTTCTACTAACTCATCTTTTAGCTTTTGTTGTTCAGTAAAATCAAATCCGTATCCTAAATAATGGGTAAACTCACCGGCTTCATTTCTAAACGGACGCAAACGACGAATATGATATTTCACATTGCCATCTTTTGCAACCATACGCTCATGCAACTCAATCTCTCGATCTTCCGCTTCCACTTGTTTAAATAGCAAAACACGTTTCTCGGCAAGCTCGTTTGAAATACCTTTATATGCGCAGTATTCAAAATCTGTTTTACCGATGATCCACTTACGCATTTCGGGATCGGCAATTGACTTAGGATTTACATAAACATAACGATAATCGCGATCAAACACCACAATTTCACCGGGCAGCTGATCCAGAAGTGCTCCAAAAAAACTTTCTTTTTCCGTCATAATTGCATTAATAAAACTACAGCTTACCTTCTTTTAGCATTCTGTAAATAGTACTCTTTCCAATATTTAATCGCGCAGCGACTTCTAAAACATTATCATCAAATCTATTTAAATAATGACGAATAATTCTGGCATCATATTCTTCCAAAGTAAGATCTTGATCGAGCAAATCGGTTGGTGTTTTAGTAGCTGTAAAAGTAATATCGGCCGGAGTGATTTGATTTCCGTCGGCCATCACCGCTGCCAACTCAATTACTGCTTTTAATTCACGCACATTACCTGGGAAACGATAGAACAATAATTTATCTTTTGCTTCGGGTGTTAATGATTTCTTCGACAATTTATTCTCGACACAGAATGTATCTAGGAAATGTTTTGCAAGAATTAAAATATCATTTCCCCTTTCGCAGAGTGGTGGTAATTTAATTGGCAATCCGAGTAAACGATAATACAAGTCTTCTCTAAAATTTCCTTTACTAGTTTCGTCGGCAATATTTTTATGTGTAGCTACAATGATCCTCACATCAACAGGAACAACTTCACTACTACCTAATCTAGTTATTTCTTTTTCTTGTAAGACACGCAATAATTTTGCTTGCATGCTTATATCCATTTCACCAATTTCATCGAGGAATAATGTTCCGCCATGAGCATCTTCGAACTTTCCGCTACGACGTGCATTCGCTCCTGTAAAAGCTCCTTTTTCATAACCGAACAATTCGCTCTCTAATAATTCTCTAGGAATAGAAGCAACATTAATGGCAATGAACGGCGACTTTGAACGAGAAGAATTAAAGTGAATTGCTTTCGCCACTAATTCCTTTCCCGTTCCTGTATCACCTGAAAGTGAAACTGTAATTTGTGTTTGTGCTGCTTTACCAATAAGCTGATAAACTTTACGCATAGCTTCACAATTTCCTATCAACAAATTACTCATATCATATCGATTGGTAATTTGCTCGCGCAATTGATCTACTTCATGGCGTAGTTCAACATTACTGCGAATATTATTAACGGTATTCCAAAGTCGTTCTTTCGCTTCATCATCTTTTACGATATAATCGTAAGCTCCTTTCTTTAAAATATCAATTGCAGTAGAAATATTTTCTTGTCCGGAGATAACTACCACCGCCACATTCGGCAATTCAACTTTCAGACGTTTCAATGCTTCATCGCCATTCATATCGGGCAACGAATAATCCAATGTAATAACATCGGGCGCCAGATGAAGATTCGCAATAGCATCGCGCGCGTTTTCGAACCTGCGCACTTCATAATCGGGGTTGAGTGTTAAATGGTGTACGAGTAATTCGCCGTACCACAAATCATCTTCCACCACAAAAATTCTGAATGGTTTAGTTGCTGGAGCTATGTCTTCACGGATTGTCATCGCTCAAATTTACAAAATCCATGATTCCGTTTAACTTTGCGAACTTATGAGTAAGCCCCACGACCCCTACAGTTCACTAAAAATTAGTGCTTTCAGGTATTTTTTAGCAGGAAAGTTTCTTTTAACCCTTGCCGTTCAGATGCAAGCAGTTATCGCGAGCTGGATGATTTACGCCTTCACGAAAGACCCTTTGTCGCTAGGACTCATTGGTTTAACAGAGGCAATCCCTGCATTATCGCTGGCCTTACCCGGCGGATTATTGGCAGATCGCATATCTCGCAAAAAAATAATGGTCATAACGGCCTTTTTAATGTTTTGCGGTGCTTTAGTGCTATGTTTCTATACGCATCTCGATCACCCAGACTTTATTTGGCCACTCTACGGGGTAATTTTCATGGTTGGAATGGCCCGTGGATTTCACACTCCTGCGCAAGCTGCCTATTGGGCGCAAATATTACCACGTGAACAGTATGTAAACGGCTCGGTATGGAACAGCAGCTTATGGCAAATTGGGGCAGTAACTGGTCCTGCTTTGGGAGGACTATGTTACGCACAAATTGGCCCTTTTTATTCG
>ENA-UOYA01004141-UOYA01004141.1-activated-sludge-metagenome-genome-assembly--contig:-NODE-4141-length-12402-cov-4.562485_pt1 | contig 12402 bp, 11 predicted proteins | sample MGYA00238163_ERZ764804 | MGnify/ENA primary metagenome ERZ764804 (study PRJEB28919, sample SAMN05720223) | activated sludge metagenome | isolation source: Anaerobic digester | place: Hong Kong...
GCATGTGACTGGAGTTCAGACGTGTGCTCTTCCGATCTTCGGGCGGCTCGGGGCCGGGAGCCCGCAGCATAGCCGCGCGCGCGCGCGGCCGGGCCGCCGACCCCGCGTAGGACGGGACGCCGGCGCGGGCGCGGTTGCCCTGCGCCGCGGGGCGGTGCTAGCCTCGCCGCTCCCCGGCGCGGGCCGGACAACGACACCCGGAGACCCCGATGAACCCAAGCTTCGCGCGGACCGTGTCCGCGGCGCTCGTGATCGCGACCACCGCGCTGTCCCTGCCGTCCCCGGCCGCCGCGCGCGTCGTCGGCACCGAGGAGGTCCTGCGTGCGGAGGCCGTCGCGCCAGGCGCGCCGCTCGACCGCGAGGCGCTGCGCGCGATGCTGGAGCGCGACGACGTGCGGCGGCAGCTCGAGACGCTCGGCGTCGATCCGCGGGCGGCGCGCGAGCGCGTCGACGCGCTGACCGACGCGGAGATCGCGCGGGTCGCGGGCCAGGTCGATCGGCTGCCGGCCGGGGGCTCGAGCGTGATCGGCGTGCTGTTCGCGGTGTTCGTGATCCTGCTGGTCACGGACATCCTCGGCCTGACCAAGGTCTTCCCCTTCACCCGCTCGGTGCGTTGACCCGAGGCCGCGCGGCCGTCCGCGTCGCGCGACGCGCGGCCGCCGCGGCGGCCGTGCTGGGGTTCGCGGCCGCGCTCCCCGGGTGCGCGACGCCGCCGGGGCCGGCGGCGCACGACGCGCGGGCGGTGACCGCCGGGCCCGTGCTCCCCGATCCGATCCGGCTGCACGACGTGCCCTTCGTCGCCCAGCCCGACTGGCAGTGCGGCCCGGCCTCGCTCGCGATCGCGATGGCCGCGGCCGGGCTCGAGGTGCCGGTCGAGCGGATCGCCGCGCGCGCCTTCACGCCCGGACTGCGCGGCTCGCTGCAGGCCGAGATGCTCGCCGCGACGCGCGCGCACGCGATGCTCGCGACGCAGCTGCCCCCGACCCTCGACGCGCTGCGCGTCGAGCTCGCCGCGGGGCGGCCGGTCGTCGTGCTGCAGAACCTCGGCCTGTCGTTCCTGCCGCGCTGGCACTACGCGGTGGTCACCGGCATCGACCTGCGCGCCGGCGCGGTGACGCTGCACTCGGGCGACACGCCGTCGGCCACGATGCGGCTGACGACCTTCGGGCACACCTGGGCGCGCAGCGGGCACTGGGCGATCGCGGTGACGCCGCCCGACCGCATGGCCGCGGCGGCCGACGAGGAGGCGGCGGTGCGTGCGGTCGTCGGGCTCGAGCGGGTCGACCGGGCGGCGGCCGCGCGGGCCTGGCCCGCACTCGTCGCGCGCTGGCCGCGCAGCCGCGTCGGCCAGTTCGGCCTGGGCAACCGGCTGCTCGCCGACGGCGACCCCGGGTGGGCGGTCGGTGCGTACACCGCCGCGCTCGCGGCGGACCCGGGCTTCGCCGACGCGTGGAACAACCTCGCGCGCGCGCTGGACGCGACCGGTCGCCGCGAGGCGGCACGCCTCGCCGCCGACCGCGCGGTCGCGCTCGGCGGACCGCGCGCCGACGCCTACCGGCAGACGCGCGCCGAGCTCGCCCGCTGAGGCGGCGGTCCGGTCGCGCGCGCCGACGCTGACGCTATGATCGCGCTCGCGATGCGCTCCTCCGCCCCCGACCCCGGCCCGCGCCGATGACCCTGTTCCTGCTCAAGCGGCTCGCGACGCTCGTGGCGACGCTGCTCGCGACCTCGGTCGTGGTGTTCGTCGTGCTCGAGATCCTGCCGGGCGACGCCGCGCAGATGATGACCGGGCCGGACGCCGCGCCCGAGGCGGTCGAGGCGCTGCGCGCGAAGCTCGGCCTGGACCGGCCCGCGCCAGAGCGCTACCTCGCCTGGGTCGGCGGGCTGCTGACCGGCGAGCTCGGCGACAGCCACGCGTACGGCGCACCGGTCGCCGGCCTCATCGTCGAGCGCCTCGCGCTGACGGTGCCGCTCGCGGTGCTCGCGATGACGCTCACCGCCGTGCTCGCGATCGCCGCCGGCGTCTACGCGGCGTCGCGGCACGGGCGCGCCGGCGACGTCGGCCTGATGGGGCTCACGCAGCTCGGGATCGCGATCCCGAACTTCTGGTTCGCGATCCTGCTGATCCTCGCGTTCGCGGTGCACCTGCGCTGGTTCGCGGCCGGCGGCTTCCCCGGCTGGGCGGCGGGCGCCGGGCCCGCGCTGAAGGCGCTGGTGCTGCCGGCGATCTCGCTCGCCGTCGTGCAGGCGGCCATCCTCGCGCGGATCACCCGCTCGGCGGTCCTCGACGTGCTGCGCGAGGACTTCGTGCGCACCGCGCGCGCGAAGGGCCTGTCGCGCCGCGCCGCGCTCTGGGGGCACGTGCTGCGCAACGCGATGATCCCGGTGCTCACGGTGATGGGGCTGCAGTTCGCGTCGCTGCTCGCGGGGACGATCGTCGTCGAGACCGTGTTCTACCTGCCGGGGCTCGGCCGCCTGATCTTCCAGTCGATCTCGAACCGCGACCTCGTGGTCGTGCGCAACTGCGTGATGGGGCTCGCGGCGATGGTGGTGGTCGTCAACTTCGTCGTCGACGTGCTGTACGCGGCGATCGATCCGCGGCTCAAGCCGTCCGACGCATGACCCGGGATGCCGGCGGGTCCCGCGCGACGGACGCGCCCGCTGCCGCGGCGCGGCAGGGGGATGCGCCCGTCCGGTCCGCACGCCTGCAGCGCGCGCTCGGGCACCGCAGCTTCCTCGCCGGCGCCGTGCTGACCGCGCTGGTGGTGGCCGCGGCCGCGCTGTCGTTCGTGTGGACGCCGTGGCCGCCGTACGAGATCGACGTGATGAAGAAGCTCGCGCCGCCGTCGGCCGAGCACTGGCTCGGCACCGACTCTTTCGGCCGGGACGTGGTGTCGCTGCTGCTGGTGGGTGCGCGCAACTCGCTGCTGGTCGGCACCATCGCGGTCGGCATCGGCCTGACGGTCGGGACCGCGCTCGGGCTCCTCGCGGCCGCACGACGCGGCTGGGTCGAGGAGGCGATCATGAGGCTCTCCGACTTCGCCTTCGCGTTCCCCGCACTGCTGTCGGCGATCATGATGGCCGCCGTGTTCGGCCCCGGCATCGTCGTCTCGATCGCCGCGATCGGCCTGTTCTACGTGCCGGTCTTCGCGCGGATCGTGCGCGCCACGGCGAACGCGGTGTGGTCGCGCGAGTACGTGCTGGCGTCGCGCGCCGCGGGCAAGGGGCCGCTGCGGATCACCTTCGAGCACGTGCTGCCGAACGTCGCGTCGGTGCTGATCGTCCAGGCGACGGTGCACTTCGCGCTGGCGATCCTCGCCGAGGCCGCGCTGTCCTACCTCGGACTGGGCACGCAGCCGCCCCAGCCCTCGTGGGGCCGGATGCTGAACGAGGCCCAGACGCTGCTGTTCCAGGCCCCGCGCCTCGCGATCTTCCCGGGCATCGCGATCGCGATCGCGGTCCTCGGGCTCAACCTGCTCGGCGACGGGCTGCGCGACCTGCTCGACCCCCGACTGGCGAGGCGGCGGTGACGCGGGCCCGCGGACCGGCGCGCCCGGACGCCCGCGCGGGCGACGCATGAGCGCGCCCCTGCTCGAGGTCCGCGACCTGCACGTCGCGCTGCGCACCGCGCGCGGCCCGGCGGAGGCGGTCCGGGGCGTGGACTTCACGCTCGAGCGCGGCGAGACGCTCGGGATCATCGGCGAGTCGGGCTGCGGCAAGTCGGTGACCGCGCTCGCGCTGATGGGCCTGCTGCCCGACGGCGCCACGGTGCGGGGCAGCGTGCGCTTCGCCGGGCGCGAGCTGGTCGGGCTGCCCGAGCGCGCGCTGTGCGCGCTGCGCGGCGACCGCATCGGCATGGTGTTCCAGGAGCCGATGACCTCGCTGAACCCGCTGCACACGGTCGGACGGCAGGTCGGCGAGCCGCTGCGGCTGCACCGGGGGCTCGACGCGGCGGCCGCGCGGGCCGAGGCGGTGCGGCTGCTCGACCGCGTCGGGCTGCCCGATGCCCGGCGACGGGTCGACGCCTATCCGCACCAGCTGTCGGGCGGGCAGCGGCAGCGCGCGACGATCGCGATGGCGCTCGCCTGCGGCCCCGACCTGCTGATCGCCGACGAGCCGACCACCGCGCTCGACGTCACGATCCAGGGCCAGATCCTCGACCTGATCGCCGACCTGGTGGCCGAGCGCGGCATGGCGCTGATCCTGATCTCGCACGACCTCGGCGTGATCGCCGAGAACGTCGACCGGATGCTGGTGATGTACGGCGGCACCGTCGTCGAGCGCGGCACGACGCGCGAGGTCTTCGCGCGCCGGGCGCACCCCTACACCCGGGGCCTGTTCGGCGCACGGCCGCGGCTCGGCGGCGACCGGAGCGTGCCGCTCGCGACGATCGCGGGCACCGTGCCCGATCTCGCCGACCTGCCGCCGGGCTGCGCGTTCGCCGGCCGGTGCGCGCTCGCGATCGACGCGTGCCGCGCGGCGGTGCCGCCCGAGCACGTGCTCGGCGACGGTCACGCGGCCCGCTGCATCCGGATCGGGGAGGCGCGGGGGTGAGCGCGCTGCTGTCGGTCCGCGACCTCGTCCGGCGCTACCGGCTGCCGCGCACGCGGCTGTTCGGCCCGCCTCCCGAGCTGGTCGCGGTCGACGGCGTCACGCTGTCGATCGAGCCGGGCGCGAGCCTGGGCGTCGTCGGCGAGTCGGGCTGCGGCAAGTCGACGCTCGCGCGCGCCGCGATGGCGCTCGAGCGGCCGAGCGCGGGCACGGTCGAGCTGCTCGGACGCGACCTGAACGCGCTCGACGCCGGGACGCTGCGACGCGCCCGGCGCGACTTCCAGATGGTGTTCCAGGACCCGTACGGCTCGCTCGACCCGCGCCAGCCGGTCGAGCGGATCGTCGCCGAGCCGCTGACCGCGATCGGCGGGGTCGCGCGCGGCGAGCGTCGCGATCGGGTCGCCGAGGCGCTCGCGTCGGTCGGGCTGCGCGCCGCCGACCTCGACAAGTACCCGCACGAGTTCTCCGGCGGGCAGCGCCAGCGGATCGCGATCGCGCGGGCGCTGATCACGCGCCCGAAGCTGATCGTCGCCGACGAGCCGGTCAGTGCGCTCGACGTGTCGGTGCAGGCGCAGGTGCTGAACCTGCTGCGCGACCTGCAGTCGCGGATGGGGCTGACCTACCTGCTGATCAGCCACGACCTCGCCGTCGTCGACCGCGTCTGCGACCGCGTCGCGGTGATGCTCGCGGGCCGCGTGGTGGAGGAGGGCACGCCCGAGCGGCTGTTCCGCGCGGCCGCGCATCCGTACACCCGCGCGCTGCTCGACGCGGTGCCGAGCGTCGACGACCCCGACCGGCGTCGCCGCGCGCGCGAGCGGGCGCGCGCGGCGCGGGGCGCCGCCGCCGGGGCGCCGCTGCTGCCGGCGGACGCGATCGGGCACGCGGGCTGGGACGCGGGCTGCGCGTACGCGGCCCGCTGTCCGCTCGCGGTGGCCCGCTGCCGGACCGAGGCGCCGCGGCTGCGCGAGGTGGGCGGGAGTGACGCGGGCCGGCGGGCGGCCTGCCATCGCGCCGACGAGGTGGTCGCGTCCGCGCCGCCTGTGCAATAGTCTCGACTCTCCCGCGGGCCGGCCGCGGGTTCGATCGGAGGATTCCGCATGTCGTTCAGGCACCTGTCGGCCGCGCTCGCCGCGGCGGCCGCCCTCGCGCTCGCCGCGACCGCCCCCGCCTCGGCCCAGGTCCGGGGCAAGGACGCGGTGGTGATGGCGATGGCGCTCGAGCCGACCGGCCTCGATCCCACGACCTCGGCGGCGGCGGCGATCGGCGAGATCGTCCACTACAACGTCCTCGAGACGCTGGTGAAGATCCGCGAGGACGGATCGGTCGCCCCGCTGCTCGCCGAGAAGTGGACCGTGTCGCCCGATGCGCGCACCTTCACGTTCGAGCTTCGCAAGGGGGTGAAGTTCCACAACGGCGAGCCCTTCGGCGCCGACACCGTCAAGTTCGCGTTCGAGCGCGCGGCCGCCGCCGACAGCACCAACAAGGACAAGCCGACCTACGCGAACATCGAGGCGATCCGCGTCACCGACCCGCACGTGGTCGCGATCCGGCTGAAGTCGAACAACCCGGACTTCCTGTTCCACGTGGGCCTGTCGACCGCGGTGATCGTCGAGCCGAAGAGCGCGTCGACCAACGCGACGAACCCGGTCGGCACGGGGCCGTACCGGGTGGAGAACTGGGTGCGCGGCTCGTCGCTGACGCTCGCGAAGTGGCCCGGGTACCGCGATGCCGACAGGATCCGGATGAGCCGCGTGACCTGGCGCTTCATCAGCGATCCGGCCGCGCAGATCGCGGCGATCCTCGCCGGGGACGTCGACGCGATGCCCCGCATCACCGCGAAGGCGATCGACGCGGTCAAGGGCGACGCGCGCTTCACGGTGCGGGTCGGCGGCTCGCGGGCGAAGACGATCCTGGCGATCAACAACCGGAAGAAGCCGCTCGACGACGTCCGGGTGCGGCGCGCGATCGCGATGGCGATCGACCGCAAGGCGGTGATCATCGGGGCCGCGGACGGCTACGGCGTGCCGATCGGCAGTCACTACGTGCCGGGCGCGTTCGGCTACGTCGACACGACCGGCGTCAATCCGTTCGACCCCGCGAAGGCGAAGGCGCTGCTCGCCGAGGCCGGCGTGAAGACGCCGCTCGAGCTGACGATGAAGCTGCCGCCGCCGCCGTACTCGCGCCAGGGCGGCGAGGTGATCGCCGCGCAGCTCGCGAAGGTCGGCATCGTCGCGAGGATCCAGAACGTCGAGTGGGCGCAGTGGATGAGCGGCGTCTACACGAACCGGGACTACGACCTGACGATCATCTCGCACGTCGAGCCGCTGGACCTCGGCAACTACGCGAAGGACAACTACTACTGGAACTACGAGTCGGCGAAGTTCCGCGCGCTGTACGCCCGGATCAGCACGACCGGCGACGACGCCGAGCGCGCGAAGCTGCTCGGCGAGGCCCAGCGGCTGATCGCGCAGGAGTCGCCCAACGTGTTCCTCTACCAGCCGCAGTGGGTGTCGGTCGCGAACGCGCGGCTCGTCGGGCTGTGGAAGGACGTGCCGATCTTCGCGAACGACCTGAGCCTGCTGCACTGGAAGTGAGCGGTCCGGGTCGTCGTCGCCCGCGGGCGCCGGTGTCCCGGGAACGGGAGCCGACGAGGTGCTGAAGGACTGCCTCGGCCAGTCCGTCGCGCTCGGCGACCGGTCCAGCCTCGCCGGCGTCGACGCGTTCGTCGACGGCTTCCTCGCCTGCGAGGCGCGGGTGGTCGAGGTGCTGCGGGCGGCCGAGCACGACGACGCGCCGATCGTCCAGGCCTGCGCGGCCGCGCTGCACCTGTTCGCGGAAACCCCGGGAGCGCCGGCGAACGCGCGGCACCACCTCGAGCGCGCGGACGCCTCGCGCGTCGCGGCCTCGCCGCGCGAGCGGTGCTTCCTCGAGGCGGTGCGCGCGTGGGCGCAGGGCGACGTCGAGCGGGCGATCGTGCTGCACGAGGCCCAGGCGCAGGCCCATCCGCGCGACCTCGCGTCGGTCAAGCTCGGCCAGTACCACTGCTTCAACCTCGGCGACTCGCCGCGGATGCTGCGCCTCGCGCTCGCGGCGGCGCCGGCCGCGGGCGACGTCGCGCCGATGCACGGCATGCTCGCGTTCGGCTACGAGCAGTGCCACCTGCCGCGCCGCGCCGAGGCCGCCGCACGGCGCGCGTGCGCGATGCGCCGTCGCGAGCCCTGGGCGCAGCACGCGCTCGCGCACGTGATGCTGACCGAGGGGCGCTTCGACGAGGGCGAGGCCTTCCTGCGCAGCGTGGCCGACGCGTGGACCGGGCTCAACTCGTTCATGGTGACCCACAACTGGTGGCACCTCGCGCTGTTCCTGATCGAGGGCGGGCGGCTGGACGAGGCGCTCGCGCTGCACGACGCGCGGGTGTGGGGGGTGTGTCCCGACTACAGCCAGGACCAGGTCAACGCGGTGTCGCTGCTCACCCGGCTCGAGCTCGCCGGCGCCGACGTCGGCGGGCGCTGGCAGGCGCTCGCGCCGTGGCTGGCGCCCCGTATCCACGACCACGTCCAGCCGTTCCTCGACCTGCACTACCTGTACGGGCTCGCGCGCGCGGGCCGGCCCGAGGCCGACGCGATGCTCGCGTCGGTCGAGGTGCACGCGCGGTGCGCCCCGGCGGCGACCCGCGACGCCTGGACCGGCGTGTGCGTGCCCGCGTGCCGCGGGCTGCTCGCGCACGCGCGCGGCGACGCGCACGGCGCGCTGCGGGGTCTCGGCGAGGCGCTGCCGCGGATGGCGGAGGTCGGCGGCAGCCACGCGCAGCGGGACCTGTTCGAGCAGATCCGCGTCGACGCGCTGATGGCGTGCGGCCGCTGGTCGGCGGCACAGCACGCGCTGCAGCCGGTCGCGACCGCGCTGCCGCGATCGCGGCGGCTCGCCGCGCGGCTGCGGCGGGTCTACGCGGCGCTGGGGCTGGAGGGCGCGACCGACGCGTGAAGCGCGTCGGCGGCGTCGGCCGTCGGCGCGGGCCCGGCCGGCACCGACAGGTCCGCGACGTGCGCGTCGTCGGCCCACTCGAGGATCTCGATCGCGTCCCCGCGCACGCGCACGCGGTTCAGCGCCGCGTTCGGGATCGGGCAGGCCCGCGGGCCGTCGAGCGGCAGCCGGTGCGCCGCCCGCCAGACCATGTCGAGCACGCCGCCGTGGGTCACCACCGCGACCCGCTGCCCGGCGTGGCGCGCGGCGACCGCACGCACCGCGGCGACCACCCGCGCGTGGAAGCGCACGACGCTCTCGCCGCCCGGCACCGCGAAGCCCGCCTGGTGCCGCTGCCACGCCGCGAACGCGTCCGGGTAGCGCTCGCCGACCTCGTCGAAGCTCAGGCCCTCGAACAGCCCGAAGCGCTGCTCGCGCAGCCCGGGATCGGGGGCCGCGTCGATCGCGAGCCGCGTCGAGGCGGGCGCCGCGGTCTGGCGGGTGCGCAGCAGGTCGCTGCAGACCAGCGCGTGCGGCCGCTCGTCGCGCAGGCGCTCGGCGAGCCGCGTCGCCTGCGCGAGTCCGGTCGCGTTCAGCGGCACGTCGATCTGGCCCTGGAAGAACGGGCCCCGGTTCAGCTCGGTCTGACCGTGGCGGATCAGGATCAGTTCGGTCATCGTGCGCGTGCGTCGGAGGATCCGCCATTATCGCCCGCGGCCGGCCGGGCGGCGAACCGCCGGTCGTCGGGCGCGGACGCCGCTCGGACGCCCCGGACGCCGCCCGGGAGGCCCGGACGCGGACGCTGGTAACCTTGCGGCCTCGACATCCGGGCCCCCCGGCCCGCCAAGGAGTTCCTCCCGATGATCCGACGCACGATCGCGGCCGCAGCGGTCGTCGCGATGGCGACCGCCGCCGCGCCGACCTTCGCCCAGTCCAAGAAGGAGCTGGTCAACCGCCTGCTGCTGCTGCAGCAGCCCGGCGTCGAGGCCATGGCGAAGCAGCTCGCCGAACGGCCCGCCATCCAGATGACGCTGTCCGCCCGCCAGGCGTTCGCCAACGTGCCGCAGGACAAGCGCGACGCGGTCGCGAAGTCGATCGACGCGGAGCTGAAGAAGTACACCGACGAGGCGGTGCCGCTGCTGCGCGAGCGCGCGATCAAGCTCGCGCCCTCGACGATCGGCACCGAGCTCGAGACGAACTTCAACGAGGCCGAGCTCAAGCAGCTGATCGAGTGGCTCGAGTCGCCGGTGATCAAGCGCTTCCAGACGATCGCGCCGCAGATGCAGAACACGCTGGCCGAGAAGCTGGTCAACGAGACCCGCGGCCCGATCGAGGCGAAGCTGAAGACCCTCGAGACGGCGATGGCCCGGCACCTCGGCCTGCCGCCGCCGGGCGCCGCGCCCGCGGGCGGCACCGGGGCCGCGCCGTCCGGTGGCGCCCCGATGCCCGGCAACCGCGGCGCCGACCCCGCGAAGAAGTGAGGGCGGGGGCCCGGGCGCGCCCCGGGCCCGTCGCGCGCGGACTCAGGCCGACCCGGCCTCGCGTGCCGCCTGCGCGACCGCGATCGCGGTCGCGTTCAGCACCCGGCGCATCGTCGCGGCCGGGGTCAGGATGTGCACCGGCCGGGCCGCGCCGAGCAGGATCGGCCCGACGGTGATGCCCTTGCCGCCGGTCACCTTCAGCACGTTCAGCAGCACGTTGGCCGCGTCGAGGTTCGGCATCACCAGCAGGTTCGCGGACCCGGTGAGCGTCGACTCGGGCAGGAACTCCCGGCGGATCTCCTCCGACAGCGCGGCGTCGCCGTGCATCTCGCCGTCGGCCTCGACGTCCGGGCGCCGCGCCCGGAACAGCGCCGCGGCGGCGCGCACGCGTCGCGCGCTCGGCCGGTCGCTCGCGCCGAACATCGAGTGCGACACGAAGGCGACCTTCGGCGGGACGGCGAACGAGCGCATCGCGTCGACCGCCATGGTCGCGATCTCGGCGAGCTGCCCGGCGTCGGGCTCGTCGTTGACCAGCGTGTCGGTCAGGAACAGCGTGTGCTCGGGCATCATCAGCGCGTTCATCGTCGCGAAGCACGACGCGCCGCTCGCGAGGCCGATCACGTCGCGCACCCGCCCGAGGTGGTCGTCGAACCGGCCGACCAGCCCGCAGACCATCGCGTCGGCGTCGCCCCGCCGGATCATCATCGCGGCGATCGTCGTCGCCGAGCGGCGGATGGTCGCCTTCGCGAGCTCGGGCGTGACGCCGTTGCGCCCCATCAGCTGGCGGTAGTCGGTCCAGTAGTCGCGGAACCGCGCGTCGTCCTCGGGGTCGGTGACGTCGAAGTCGACGCCCGGGCGGATGCGCAACCCGGCACGGCGGCAGCGCGACTCGATGACCGCAGGGCGGCCGATCGCGATCGCGCGCGAGACCAGCTTCTCGTCGATCGCCGCCTGGACCGCGCGCAGCACGCGCTCGTCCTCGCCCTCGGCGTAGACGACCCGCGAGGGGCGGGCGCGCGCCGCGCTGAACACCGGCGACATGAACAGCCCGGTGTGGCTGACGAAGCGCTCGAGCGATCGCCGGTACGCGTCGAGGTCGGCGATCGGGCGCGTGGCCACGCCCGAGTCCTTCGCCGCCTGCGCGACCGCGGGCGCGATCCGCAGGATCAGCCGGCTGTCGAAGGGCTTCGGGATCAGGTAGTCCGGTCCGAAGCTCAGCTCCTGCCCGGCGTACGCGGCCGCGACCTCGTCGGAGATCTCGGACTTCGCGAGGTCGGCGATCTGCCTCACGCAGGCGAGCTTCATCGCGTCGGTGATCCGCGTCGCGCCCGCGTCGAGGGCGCCGCGGAAGATGTACGGGAAGCACAGGACGTTGTTGACCTGGTTCGGGTAGTCGGACCGGCCGGTCGCGACGATGCAGTCGGGGCGCACCGCCTTCGCGAGCTCGGGGCGGATCTCGGGCTCCGGGTTCGCGAGCGCGAGGATGATCGGCCGCTCGGCCATCGTCGCGACCATCGGCTGGGTCAGCACGCCGGCGGCCGAGCAGCCGAGGAACACGTCGGCGCCCCGGCACACGTCGGCGAGCGTGCGGGCGTCGGTCCGCTGCGCGTAGCGCTGCTTCGACGGGTCGAGCCCCTCGCGGTCGGTGTGCACGACGCCCTTCGAGTCGCACATCCACACGTGCTCGCGACGCACGCCCAGCCCGACCAGCACGTCGAGGCAGGCGATCGCCGCGGCGCCGGCGCCGGAGACCGCGACCTTCACCGCGCCGATGTCCTTGCCGACCAGCTCGAGCCCGTTGAGGATCGCGGCGGCCGAGATGATCGCGGTGCCGTGCTGGTCGTCGTGGAACACCGGGATGTTCAGCCGGTCGCGCAGCTTGCGCTCGATCTCGAAGCACTCGGGCGCCTTGATGTCCTCCAGGTTGATGCCGCCCAGCGTCGGCTCGAGCGCCGCGACGATCTCGACCAGCCGGTCGGGATCGCGTTCGGCGAGCTCGATGTCGAACACGTCGATGCCGGCGAACTTCTTGAACAGGCAGCCCTTGCCCTCCATCACCGGCTTGCCCGCGAGCGGGCCGATGTCGCCGAGCCCGAGCACCGCGGTGCCGTTGGTGATCACGCCCACCAGGTTGCCGCGCGAGGTGTACTCGGCCGCGAGCGTCGGGTCGCGCTCGATCTCGAGGCACGCGTACGCGACGCCCGGCGAGTACGCGAGCGACAGGTCGCGCTGGTTCGACAGGGGCTTGGTCGGGACGACCGTGATCTTGCCGCGGCCCGGCGCGCGGTGGTAGTCGAGCGCGGCGTCGCGCAGCGCCTGCTCCGCGGGGGAGAGGATGGGGCGGTCGGTGGCCATGGGGCGTCTCCGTGCGGTTCGCGGCCGGCCGATCTGCGGGCGCCCTCGGGCG
>ENA-UOYA01004142-UOYA01004142.1-activated-sludge-metagenome-genome-assembly--contig:-NODE-4142-length-12401-cov-4.702252_pt1 | contig 12401 bp, 2 predicted proteins | sample MGYA00238163_ERZ764804 | MGnify/ENA primary metagenome ERZ764804 (study PRJEB28919, sample SAMN05720223) | activated sludge metagenome | isolation source: Anaerobic digester | place: Hong Kong...
CCCCAATAGTAAAAATGTCTATATGGATTTGTTATGCCATCCCACGCTAAAATGTAAACACCCACCGGGCCGACAAAGTTATCTGTTCCTTGCACCCAATATGTCACTGTATCCCCCTGTCTTATATAATGATTATTGCCCGAGATATACCTAGCCCCGCCTATATAGCCAACAGAAACACTAGGCCTTTCTTTATCGATTCTATAAGGGCCCCAATAAGAATATGTTATATTACCAGCTGCATCCTCTGCTTCGGCGTGCAGATACCATACGCCACTATCGGCTATCGTAACAATATTTTGTGAAGCATTACTCGCAAACTGCCAATCTGAATAAACCCTATCTATGCCCTTTGTTAAAGAGTATCTTACCTCTTTCAAAGAAGAAAAACCCTCTACGGCAGTTAAATTAATACTTATATCTGTATTGCCCCAATCTCTGCTTATAGGATCAGCATACAGTAAAGGCGCGTCCATATCTACATAGAAAGGCCCGACTTGCTTATCAGAAACATTTCCCACATTATCGCAACTTTCAACATATACATACCAGGTTCCTGTGCCAGTAATTTCAAAGGTGAAATTTGTATTATATTCAATAGTCCAACCTGCACCGGAACCAGGTTTTGTAGCTGTATTTGTTACAATATACTTCGATTGGTTAACTCCACTTCCTGCATCAGCTACAGATACAGTAACCGTTCTCTTATTGTTACCTAAATCTGTGACATCATGTGAAATATTAATAGCCGGTGCTTGAGTATCTACACCCAAATTTAACCCGCTGTTTGCATATCCAAATTCATTGCCGGCGAGATCAGAAAAATAATACTGTAAGTTAGAGTATATATCACTTAGGCCCTTGAGCGTGAATTTTACTTCGTATTCTCCATTTTCTATATCATACAATTTCCGCTCTGCTGCGGTAATAGTAGTTTGAGCGCTTGTATCAAATTCAGATACATTATAACTTGTACCTGTCCAATCATGGACAGCCCTATTATCATCACCGCCATCAAGCCGAATGTATGTAGCCCACATTCCGGATAACTTCTCCTGAGATTTTATGTATATATCCAAATAATCGTTTTTTGCAATCCAAAATGTATTACCATTACGATATTTTTCACCAGCTACACGATAATCCAAAAGTGTTGGCGGTGTTTTATCGATCCGGTATGGGCCTCCTTTCACTACAGGACTTGAGTTCCCTGCATTATCAATAGCTTGAGCATATAAGTACCATATACCTTCTGCCGACTGTGTCCTTGAAATACTAACTGATGTTGAAACGGTTGTAAACTCACCATCTGCAAAATTCGGATTATTTGTCCATAAGTAGCGAATTGATTTCAATCCGCTACCTCCAGTATCATTTGCATTCATGCTTACCGTGACATATTCAGCTCTGGCATTATTTACTACCCACGGGCTTGATGTTGGATTTAAATATATTGTCGGTGGAGTAGTATCATCCACTACAGTTAATACAAGAGTGTATGGTTCTGACCAGGCGTTATTAATATCTTTGACTTCAAGCGTCACATCATATTTACCTGTTCCCGATGAATTCAGAACAGTATTTATGCCATCTGCAAGAACAACACCGTTCTTTTTCACAGTCCATTTTCTTTCTGTAATCGCATCACCATCCGGATCGGTTGATGTATCTACGACAACATTGGCTATAGTAGAGTGTTCGTATCTCGATACAGGATTCTTTATAAAGTAAAACTGTGCAATAGGCTTATGGTTTTTTTCTACAGAAGAAATAACCTGAACACTGGAAGCCCATTCATATTCCATATCCATAACCTCTAGTTTTACAAAATAAGTTTGATTGGCCGGTATCGTAGAAGGAAGCTTTCCAGCTATCCATGTTGTACTTGTTTCTTCACGATAATACCAATTTTTTTGAACAATACCTTTATCGGGCCTGCTTGTATGATCTAAATCATAGCTGTTTTCCGTATAAACTGTAATATAATTTGACCCGCTCTTAGTCAAGCTTACAGTGAATATAGGAACCGGTTTTCGGTGGACATATAAAACCATGTTTCGTGGATAACTCCACAATCTGTAGTTATCAAAATACGATGAATTTTTAGGGTTATCTCTTACCGATAAATTCATTTCATACTTGCCTGGCTTAGAAAAAGATAGCAAAGGCGTTGTCATGAAAACTCCCATATTATCCGCATAACCTAAAGAATTATCGAAATAACTCGGATCATGATTGTATGAATACCTTATAGAAAGCTGTGGATCGTTCTCAAAATCGTCATAATAGGAATTTATTTCTAACCCTTCATTTAAGAGAACATATTTAGTTATAACGTTATCTTCCTGCTCTATTTGTGTCAATATATAATCAGCCAATTGGTTTATTGCTGTATCCATATTGCTATTATAAATAAAAGTGCCATTGCCATCGTTACGTGCTATAATATTCTCTATTTGAGTGCGGTTGCTGGATGTTCCAAGCCCAACAATACTAATGTTATTACTTAACGTGCAATATAATATATCATCAAGCCCTGATATATCGTTATCACTTAATTCTACATAATAGTTTTTATCTTTTGAATCCCAAGAATGAGAGGTTATTATTTTATCATATTCTATTTTTAAAGAAGAAGAATACGGTGGAGTTTTTAAAATATAATAATTATAAGCAGCATAATTATCTGTTCCGTAATCAGAATAATAAGGTGTAGTTAAATACTTAGATGCATCAGGCGATGTAATATTTGTGTAGATTAAATTATTCTTTACATCAAAAAATGACAATGGTGATAGCATAGCCATCCATCCTGGAGTATGGCTATCAAAAAGAAAAAAGTTATTATTAACCGTTTCCTTTTGAACGCTCCCATCATCCCTGATGATATATTTGTACATAATGGGGTTAATATAATATGATGTAAAGTAAACATAAACATCATTATTATACCCCGAATGTAAAGATGCTGGGTTTGTGTAGTAATAACTATAATCTATAGTGTCTATAGTTTTTGTGCTTTTAGTGTTAGGATTATATTCAATAACACTTATTCCGCTACTAGCGATTGAATTGCTGTAGTATACCTTGCCATTAGGCGCGCAAGTAAATTTATCTGAAGCTGTTATAGAAGAAGTAATAACATATGTGGTTTTTGTCTGCCAATCATACTCTGCGAAAACATTTGATCTTGATCCAGTATCCGTATTTCTTATTTCCATGAGTACATACAGCTTATTATTTGTACCAATTTTGACACCCCGTATATACTCTTGTACCCACGTAGCACCATATATAGGATACGGCTCAACATCTAAAAGACTATTTGTATTTTCATCATAATATTGAATGCCTGTATGATTATAGATATAGACATTTCCTAAAGAATCTGTCAAAACTTGTGGATTACCGTTATTGTACATTCTGCCTGCTTCGCACACATAATAGCCATTTTTGTATAAATCGTAATATCCATCAGCCGAATCTTTTTTTAATGTGTAAATATTACCATTTATAGTTACCGCAGAATAATAATGATGATCAGATCCTTGCCCAGTTGTTATGGGTATACTTATATTAAGAAATGTATATGCCTTCGATTTCGGATTATATGTAAAGAAATCATAATTTTTAGTTACCTTATTAAAAAAGTTAATGTAAATTTTATCTTTAAATAAAGAATTAGAAGCGTACTCGTCCCTGTTAACAGATACATTAAGTGTAAAGTCCAAGTTCTTCTGATTTAATTTAGGTATTAATAGACTATTTAATTTGCTCTCAATTACTGTTTTATCGCCATGCTGAGATTCTCCTATATTAAATAATATATTAACCCTCTTTTTTTCTTTAATATCAAACGTAATGTTTGGTGCAAGGTTAATTACCTCAATTTCCCATTCATATGAGGATATGCCATAATCATCTGCAGATATAAAGTCAAAGATAGTATTGCTACCTAGATCCTCAGACACTTCTATTTTATAGCGGTATTTTCCGACTTCATAAAGTGTATCAACAATTTTGTCCTGATTATAACCATTATAAACTGTCGTCCAGGAGTGAGCGTCAAAGTTACCATCATTGTCGCTGTCATATTTTCTAAAAAGTCTTAAGGTGTTTATTGAATCCCAGTCCGGAGAAAATGATAAATTATTGATTTCCAAAGTAACCATATTACTATAATTAGGATCACGAATTAATGTTGTTAAACTGCTTGCACTTGCAACAGGCGAAACATCCGGATTAATAGATATTATTTCTTCAGTTATGCTTTCATAACCGGCAGAATTTATTACATACAGAGTAATTTTATATTGTCCTGCCCTCTTAAACAAAACTTCTTCCGTGATAGAATTCCAATCACCGCTATGTTTTATATCTGATGCAGATGTGCCAGTAGAAGTTACAGGAGTGACAGTCCATACCCTGCTTACGATAGGATATTGGCTCGGCGTACTAGACATATCTGTAAGCGTAACTTTTCTATTTACCTTTAGCATACCGGTTATTTTCATACGTGCCTCAACAGTCGGAGGCAAAACATGTATGACCTGCTGATCGATTGCCCCCAGTTCTCCATCAAACACATGCACCTCTACCAATTGATTCGAATTTACGTAAGCAATATCATACGATAATTGACCAAATCTTTCGGAAACGGTACCAACAGCAGGGATATAACTCCAATCATATGTCAATGGATCTCCGTCAGGATCGCTGCCGTATGCGTTCACGCTGAAAACTTCACCAACCTTAACGGCCGCAGGCGCAGATAGCCTTACAGAAGGAGGATTATTAAGAATGGGCGTGGGCGTTGGTGAAGGTGATGGCGTTGGTGATGGGGGAACGACCTCCCTATATATATTAACTGTAGCTGTAGTATAAGCCCTATAAGTATTTCCATCCTTCATGTTATAGCCTATGTATGCCTCATAGTCTTTCGCTCTCGTATCAAAGCCAGACATATAATAAGCCGGAATACTCGTATTAACTGTATATAAACCTGATAATGCGGCAGAAGCCGTGAAAGAGCCTATGCCCGTAACCATAATATTAACGTCACGTACTTTACTTAGTTCAACATTTGATATGCTGTATGAAATATTGAGCTTCACAGGCATATCAGCATTATTAAATTTAATGCTGCTCGGTATAGCTGTCATAGAAGCACTTACTATTGGCTCTTTTGTCGGCGTCTTTTTGACAATATGGACGCCTGCAGCTGTTTTTTTAGAGTAAGTTTTACCATCTATGGTGTAAATGACTTCGACTTCATATGTTTTTTCCCTTTTCTCAAAACCCGTCATGTAGCTTGCAGGAATTGTAACATTCAATGCGTGCTGGCCAACAAGAGAGGGTGTCTTAAAATAGGAACCTTCGTCTTTTATCCTTACTTCAATACTGTTGATTTTTTTAATATCTTTAATATTAGCAATCCCATAAGTTACATTAAGCTTTACAGGCATATTACTACCACTGAATTCAATCAAAGAAGGCTCTGCTGTCATTATAGCTTCAACCCATGGCTCAGGACTTTCCTCAACATTAACTGTTATATAGGTATTAACAGGAAGATCCTTAAACTCTTCATATTTACTGAAAACACGAACAAACCCCTTTAGATTTAAAGGATTCGATCCAGTATTAAGATTATTTTTGATTACCGGCACATTAAATTTTTTGGAACTATAAGTTGTAATGCCTGATTTTACACCTATGCTATCTACAACCTTACCATCATAAACAAACTCAACTCGTTCAATATGTTGCAAATAAGAAGAACTTCCGAATGAAATCGTCATATTGACAACAACTGATACGCTATCTTCGCCAGCTTTTATTGTATATAGATTTTTGTCTGCACTTATAGAACCTGTAAAAGTGCAACCCATAGGATTATAAATTAAAGTATTCCAATGATTTGGCTTATATTCAAGCCTGATACTGCCTGCTCTCCAAAGACCAGGATCTGTCTGTACATATGCCTTCGTCAGATATGATGAACCCTCAAGAAATGACTTCAATAATGGCGGTTGAGTTATTGAGCCAGAAGGTTTAAAATCATCATCGCTGAATACAGTATTAAGCAAATATTCTTTTTGAATTTGATGTAATTTACCCCATGTCGCTTCGGCACCAGGTATATCCGACCAGTTTACCTCTTTATAAGTTGTAAATCTACCGATAGGCTCCTTTGGGAAATAATGGTCATTAGTTATAAGATTGTCATTTTCATCATAACCAATATACTTATATTCACCCTGTACTCCGTTTCTGAATGTAAAACTGCCATCTCGTTTTAAGAACTCACTACTATCAGCAGCATGAGGATTACCATAAACAATAAGGCCATTATACTCATGGTAAACAAGAGGATTGAGCCATTTACCCATTGCGCTTTTCGCGGGCTTACCTGATAGGCTGCTTATTCTATCAATCTCTGTATTAAAAGCAGTTACATTATCAGAATATGTATATCCTGCTTTTTCCCATGAACGAACATTATTGAAGATTGCCATAGCTTCTGAAACATAGGATGATGAAGCGTTGGCAGCAAAAGATGATGGTATATAGCTTAAAACTGTACTTACAACGAATAATGTAAAGAGAAGGAAGGCACGTTTTCTGTGCCTTCGTTCATAATTACTAATTTTTTTATTGATATTATTGAACATACTACGCCTCCGTTTCAGCTTACTTTTTGTTTGTCGTAAAAAGTATATTTGACCCTTCACCATTATAATTGCTTATTTCTAAACCACCTAAATCTTTACGATATTCAATAGACTTGTTGATATACTTTTTTTCTCCTTGATTAAAATACATATCTCTTTCCGTGTCATACTCACCAATAGCATAATCAAACATTTTCTGCCCTAAATCCGCACCGTAAACGGACATGAAAGCAATTTCAACAGCCTTTGTCATATCTTCATCTCTATAGTTTATTGCAGCCCAATCCTCAGTATCTTGCTTTGCAAGGTTACTAATATGCCATGTATAAAAACTGTATTCGTTCTGCTCTTCTCGGAATTTATACGGGTGAAGATCTAAAACAACAGTAAAATTAAAGCTGTAAGTAGATGTATTATGCAGCCCATAAAATTCATTTTCATAATAGTCAATAAAAATCATACTTAAATCGTCAGATAAATGGAGCCTAACATGATGTCCGTTGTCCTTTGCATACATAACAAGATTTTTTACCAATTCGTAAACCTCTTTATTAGCATCTTTGTTATGCCAGGCAGGCAAAAGCGTTTCCCCAATTGATTTCTCAAAAATAATTTTCCCGTCTATTACTTTATAAACCGGTTTGCCATATTGTATAGTGCAATAATGTATTGCCTCCGGACTTGCCATAAATGCTTCAAACTCTGGATCTGGTGTTGCAAAAATCGGCTTAGCCTTCTCCCTTTCTTCCTGAGAGATCATGCGATGAATAACCGTTGCGGCCTCTGCCCTGGTACTATTATCCTTCGGTTTGAAAGATCCATCCGGCATTCCCTTAATAATTCCCTTTTCGATGCATTTCAGAGCGTCAAGACGGATGCTTGCATTAAGGTCATCATAATCGCTTACAAGACCTTTGTACGCCATGATGTAGTCAGGTGTGTTTTCGTCCTGTAAGGCTCTCATTGCGATTTTAGCCATCATGCCCCTATTAATAGGTTCGTTGTAGTTTGCCACCTCTCCGTTGAAAACAAGCCCTAATTCCATCGCCTTTTCGACGTAGTTTCTGGCCCAATCACCCGGATAGTTTTGGATGTCCGTATAGCCAAGTGCAGTTACAACCATCTTTATATACTCGTTTGCTTTTACAGTGTCCTCCGGATGGAACAATCCTCCCCAACCGGCTATGATGTTTTTACCTGTTAATACCCTCACGCTCTCCGCAGCCCAATGGTCTTTCATATCCGGAAAGTCTGACGCCGCCGATACCGGAAGTGCCATTATTAAAACCATTGCAACGGATAGTATCATGATAAAAAACTTCTTTTTCATACTTATAACCTCCTATAATTCTTACCCTTCTGACGCTGATATAATAATTATACCACACAACTTAACACTTTTCACCACATTTTTAACATTGTTTCACCACGTTTTTTACATTTTGGGGATAAAAAAAACTATGCAAGTGCATAGTTATCTTTTAAAAATTAATTTTTTTACCTTCATTGGTCTTAGATTTTTAGTCGCGTGACGTAGTTGATTGCCGTGAAGGTCTGATACTTCTAACATTTTTATCTTATCATATACATTTGAAAACTGCAATAAAAAAGGGCATTCCGTATAATACGGAACACCCTTTCTTATTTAAATTTTTTCTACAAAGTCAGCAGACTCTATAAGGAGATAAGCGGCAGGTGTTGGATTTTTGTTCAAGGATAACAGGAAAACAAAATAGCCGTTTTCTGTTACCGTCTGTTTGAACTCCTTATAGTCTTCATCCGTCATGTCATTTATGGCGATGGTTGTTTGAAGTAGCGGCTGACCTACTATACACATTTTACTGGAACAGTCAATTATAGTTAAATTGTTTGACCGTTCAAACCTGAAATTAAGCCCTTTTGTTATCCCCTCCAAAGGAGATTTGTAGTCAAATAGCCGGTTGTGGCCTTTGGGAATCTCTGTTCTATCATTACATAAGAGATTATAGATATGAGCCTTACTCATGGCTTTCTCTATGTCTTTGCTGTCATCTGCCACATAAGCATATTTCGTGCCGTTTTTTTGGTTGCCAATCAATCCCATACCCATGTTTGAATCTTCTTCTTGATAAATTATTATGTTTTCTAATCGCATAAAATAAAATCTCCTTCCTGCGTTAAGCAATTTGTTTTTTGAAAAGAAGAAGGCCGTTACGGAAACGGCCATTCTCCTACTGTGCCATATCTGCTTCATCCTCCCCGAGAACCTCTGATGGCTTATCCTTGTCGAGAATCGTATTGAGTTCACTTTGCCTTAACATCAAAGCATCTAACTCTTTTTGTTTCTCGAATGGTTTCAACAGTTCTTCTGCGAGGAGGGTAAGATCAGTTTTGGCTTTGTTCAACCTTTGTTCTCTTTCGATCAGCTTTTCATCCATTCCAATCGCCAGGGTTTCTATTCTCGTGATGTTTTTACTACCTACAAAGGCTATTTCATCACGATACTGGTTTTCACCCTGAAGTATCAGTTCAGGTCGATCAAACATATTGCTTATGCTGTTTTTATACGAAATCATTAGTTTGAAACCTGCGTATGAGCCGATCTCCTTCACTTGTTCTGTTATAAAGCTGTCCGGAAGTGACTTCACCCGGCTAACAAAGTTGTTGACTTCATCCATCAGGGCATCCCCGGCTTCCTTTTTATCTGTGTAAGTCTGACCATTTATGTTCAGCTCGAAGTCAGCCTTTTTATTTGTGTCACGCGTTTGTATGTCTTTCCTGACCCCTTCGATGAATAATTTAGATTTTTCTGCAAATCCTTTAATTCGAGTGATGTCATCCTGCATTCGGTATCTGTTGCGTGTATACATCGTCTTAAGAATTTGCAGCTGCTGAACTTCCTGATCTACCTTAACTTTTTCAAGGATAAGCGGGTTGCCGGATGCAAGAGCTTTCACTTCTGCGTAACTTAATGATGTTGTGTCTACATCCTCAGCCGACCGGACGCTTGTACTTCCTGAACGTATTTGGTTGATAAACCGAGCTTTGTTTTCAAGGGTTTGCCACATATATGCGTCAAAACTCTCCTTGGTTACATACCGGAAAATCATTACCTCTTTGTTTTTATTACCCTGCCTTAAAATGCGGCCTTCTCTCTGCTCGATGTCTCGGGGCCTCCACGGTGCGTCCAAATGATGAAGTGCAATCGCCCGATCCTGAACATTGGTACCTGCTCCCATCTTGAAGGTTGAGCCGATCAAAATTCTCACTTTCCCTGCCCTTACCTTGTTAAATAAGGTTGTTTTTTTGGTTTCTGTATCTGCGTCATGAATGAAAGCGATTTCGTCTGCTGTAACGCCATGCTGTATCAGTTTATCCTTTAATTCATCATAAACACAGAAACCATTGTTCCCAGGGGTAGAAAGATCACAAAAGACCAGCTGGGTTGATTTTTCTGCTTTTGTTTTCTGCCAGATGTCAAAGATGTTTTCTGCTGCAACATTAACCTTCAGTGTAGGGCTATCGGGTGAATTTGGTATCATAATCCGAAGGTCAAGTGCTGCTTTCCGGCCATCGTTGGTGACAAGAAGCATATTATCGTCACAGGGCTTAACCTTCTTTCGTCTTATATCCTCTGAGCGTTGTACCAAGTCACCGATGAAAGCCTTGAGGTCTGCTGTTGGTGTTGTTGCTACATCTGTAGGCTTGCCGCCTGCAAGGTCAGGAACATCAAGCTTTAAATTTTCGTTTGTTCGGACATCGGCAAATTCTCTATACATTTGTAGCAATTCCGGTAAGTTAAAGAATTTGCAAAAACGTTGTTTAAGCCTGTATCCGGAACCATCGGGTGCAATTTCAAATGATGCTGTTACCTCGCCGAATGTTGAAGCCCATGCATCAAACTGTAGTAATCCACATTTGTCCAATCGGTCATATTGCAGGTATTTTTGCATTGTATACATCTCTACCATGCTGTTTGCAATTGGTGTACCCGTTGCAAAAACGATCCCCTTATTCCCGCGGAGGCTATTGATATATCTCGTTTTCAGAAACATATCAAGGGCCTTTTGTGAGGTGTTCTGGCTTATTCCTGCAATCCGATCCAGCTTTGTGTCTGCCCCTAAATTTTTAAACTCGTCAGCTTCATCTACAAAAAGTTGGTCTACACCGAGTTCTTCAAAGAATACCAAATCGTCTTTTTTCTCGGCACAGTAAATATCCTGCAGCTGGGCTTCAAGTTTTTTTCGGCGGCGTTCCAAGTTTTTAACTCTTCGGTTATACCTGAACGTCTTGCCAATCTGTTTTATTGCTGCTTCTACATGGCTTATCTCATCGTTAACATATTGCTCCATGATGGCCTTAGATACCGGTATTTTGCCAAACTGACTGTGTGATATGATTACGGCATCCCAATCATTCGTTGCAATACGGGCGATCAGCCTTTTGCGGTTGTTTTTCTCAAAATCTTTCTTCGTACACACCAGGATTTTTGCATTAGGATATAATCGTAAAAACTCTTTTCCCCATTGTTCTGTCAAATGGTTTGGTACGGCGATAAGGCTCTTATTGACTATCCCCAAACGTTTCAATTCCATCGCAGCTGCAGCCATTGTGAAAGTTTTGCCTGCTCCCACTTTATGGTCTAATAAGGTATTATTACCAGATAGTATGATTCTGGCAACTGCGTTCTTTTGATGTGTATCAAGCTGTATTGTGGAGTTCATGCCCGGAAATTGGAGGTAATCACCGTTGTATGTTCTGAGCCTATACCGGTTAAACTTCTCGTTATACAGCTTTTCAAGTCTTCTTCTCCGATCCGGGTTATCAAATACCCAGTTCTTAAAAGTTTCCTTTAAAACGTCTTGCTTGGCCCTCGCTGCGACAGTTTCGTTCTTATTGAATATTGATTTTTTGTCTACGGTGTCATAGATTGTCGGCTGCTTTAAATTTAAAGCCTGTTCGATAAGCCTATCACCGTTTGCCCTTCGTGTTCCCCATGTTTCGGTGTTCTTCACATTCCATGTATACTGATAAGGAAGGCTTAAAACCCATTCACAGGTTGAAGGAACGAACAATACGTCAACATTCTTTTCGTCCACCTTATCCATGCTATAAATATGAGCGATGAAGTCCTTTATTACGTCTGCCGGTATCCATGTTGAACCTAACCTAGCGTCAATATTTTCCGCTAATATCGGAGCCGGTTGACAGTTTCTTAGGGCATCCAAGCTCATTGCAATGTTGTTCTTCTCGACCTCAGTTTTAGCGTTTGCATAAGCAAACTCTGTCTTAGCGAGTTTTTCAACAACATCTCCGGATAAGAATTGGTCTGCAAGCTGCCATTCTTTTTCCATAGGGTTGTAAAGGATTTTTCCCAACAAATCATCCAGAACTTCTTTTTCCTGTTTCCCTGTGAGCATTGCCATATATGGTAGGTCAACACCCGCTGTATCGTTCAGTGAGATTGCCAGGGCTTCCTCCGATGTCCCTGCTGTAGTATTTTTTCTCGTTGGCCGGATTGTCCTCTTATTGAATATCTCTGCCTTATTTACTGTATCCGTTGTTTCGTCTACAATCTCCAAGGACAGGAGTAAGGGGGAATCCGGGTCTTCTGCAAACAATGATTTATTTGTCCTGCTGTTTAGATAACCATGTGCTTTAACAAATGAATCATATTTGCTGTTTAATTCCTGCTGTAGATACTGTATGGTGATATCCGGGGAATTTTGTGCCATAGCTGTTATCAAC
>ENA-UOYA01004143-UOYA01004143.1-activated-sludge-metagenome-genome-assembly--contig:-NODE-4143-length-12401-cov-4.280658_pt1 | contig 12401 bp, 10 predicted proteins | sample MGYA00238163_ERZ764804 | MGnify/ENA primary metagenome ERZ764804 (study PRJEB28919, sample SAMN05720223) | activated sludge metagenome | isolation source: Anaerobic digester | place: Hong Kong...
GTCTTCCTTTGTTGAATATACCCAGTAGCCGGTCATGAGTGAGATGGGATCGGTGCTTTTGAGCGTTTTCCATCCGATGCCGGTTTCATAGGCAAGAATTGAGTGCCCTCCTGAGCTGACATTTCCAAGTATCTGGGCGGTATCTTTACCTGCTGCGAGCGGACGGGGAACTGATACAAAGTTCCATCCCTGATGGAGGGGGATTGCGTCCTTTTTTGAGATACTTTCAAGCGCTGCACTGAGGTTTACCCTGCCTTGTGCTGCGACTTTTCCCGCTAATGCCGGGATGGGATCTGAATGGGTGATAAGAAGGGTTCGCATGTCAGCAGGTTTTAGGGTTTTTGCCTGGCTGAGGATGAGTGAACACATTCCTGATACAAAGGCAGTTGCCTGGGATGTTCCCGTCATGTAGGTATATCGGTTTCCTCCTGGAACAGGTATGGTCGTGCTATAGATGTTCTCTCCTGGGGCTGCAAGATGGACTGTTGTTCCATAATTCGAGCTTGAAGAGAGGGTATCGTCCGCTCTTGTTGATGCAACTGCGATGATGTTGGAGAGCGGGTAGGATGCTGGATAATAGGGATTCTGATCCGTATTCTTTCCTTGGTTTCCTGCTGCACAGACAAACAAGGCTTGAGATTGAGCGATTGCATCATAGAGTGCCTGTGAGTGTTCAGGGCCTCCAAAGGAACAGCTGATGATGTGTGCACCTGCCGAGGTTGCATACTCGATCCCTTTGATGATGTCTGAGGTGTATGCTTTTCCATTCGCGCCGATGGCTTTTACTGCCATTAGTTTCGTCTTCCAGGAAATACCTGCAGTACCTATGCCATTATTGCCGACCGCACCAATGATTCCTGCACAATGGGTTCCATGGCCATTGTCATCCATGGGATCAGTCGTCTGGTTGATGACGTTATAGCCGTGTTCTCCTGACGGTCCGGTCCAGATATTTGCTTTTAGATCAGGATGGGTATAGTCAATTCCTGTATCAAGAACTGCTATGATCACGTCATCGGCCTGTGTGGCAGTATCCCATGCAGGAAGCACTTTTCCATCAGCGCCAGCTGTTCCGGCAGGCGTATTTTCGCGATACACCTGCCCAGTGTTTGAGATGCCCCAACTTCTCCACAGATCTGGATCATTGGGGATGCGGTCGATGGAAAGGATGTAATCAGGTTCAGCATATAGTACCCCAGGAACTGCTGATAGCGCTTTTATTGCCTCCTCTTCGCTTTTGTTTCTGGTTTCATAGATGACAAGCCCGGGCAGACTGGTGCTCAGATCCTCCTGGAGTGCAACTCCTTCGATCTCCACATCTGCAAGCGCAGAGACCTCGGAGCGATTGTACCGTACCAAGATCCGTGTTCCAACCTGTTCAGGGGCCTGATTGAGCATGATTGATGCAGCGGTTACCGAGGATGATGAACGATTATCGTTGCGTGTAGTGTTATTTTCCTCTGCTATAGGAAGTATTGGGCTTGCAGGTCCAGATTGTGTCATGCTGGTGGGTATCGTAAAGACATCCCGTGCTGAGGGATGCCATCCAGAGAGAGGGTCAGCGGCAACGTTCCACCATAATACGAGAAAGAATAATCCCAGAATTACCCATCCGATAGAGCGACTCATATCATTCACAGCTTGAATCATCACCCGCTGAGAAGATAAGGTTTCATACTTTCGCATCTAGTACCATACGATGCAGGGGTGTCGGCACGATGTACTCGCTTCTCTTTGTGGATGATGATCATGAGGTCTGTTCCATTGCAAAAGTTTTTCTTGAAAAAATCGGGCCGTTTCACGTTACGGTTGCGAACACAGTAAAAAAATCAGAGCGGTTATTGAAAAAGACCCATTACGATGCCATAATTTCTGATTTTGCCATACCGGATAGAGATGGTCTTTCATTTCTTCGCTCACTTCGAAGCAAAGGAAACCGTATCCCGTTTGTGATACTTACCGGCAAAGGGAATGAGCAGGTCATTATCGATGCTCTGAACAGTGGGGCTGATCTGTATTTTGAAAAGAGAGACGCTCCAAAGGATCTCTTTTACGAGTTGTCAGAAAAATTGATCCCTCTTATTAGATCAAAGCAGGCAGAGGTTATTTTCCATGAGATTTTCACCCAGTCTCCAATTGCCATAGAACTGTATAATGCTGAAGGAAAGTTACTTGAGGTAAATGCAGCATGTCTTGAGTTGTTTGGTGTCGCCACCCCATCAGAGATTGCCGGATTTAAGCTCTTTGAGGATCCAAATATTCCCTCTGATGCATTAAAACGGTTACAGAATGGAGAAAAGATTGATTATTCGCTTCCCTTTGATTTTGATCTGGTACGGGGGCGTAATTTATACCAGACCAAAAAATCTGGAAAGGCTTTTCTTCACGTTCAGATAACTCCCATTTCCCTCTCAGATCCTGATATCATTGGAGGATATCTGGTGCAGATTCAGGACCTGAGTGATCAGAAAAAGTCCGAAGACGCTCTTAAATCAAGCGAAGAACGATACAGAAGTATCTTCTCAAACAACCACTCAGTAATGCTCATCATCGATCCTGAAACTGGCATGATCCTTGATGCAAATCCTGCAGCATGCTCTTATTATGGATATACGCATGATGAACTGGTGCGCATGCAGATCACCCAGATCAACTGCCTGAGTCGTGATGAGATATTTCGGGAGATGGACCGGGCACGACGGGAGGAACGCAATTTTTTTTACTTCCAGCACCGGTTGGCATCAGGAGAGATCCGTGATGTTGAGGTTCACAGCGGACCGATCGTCCTTGATAGCAAGCAAGTCCTCTATTCGATCATTCATGATATCACTGATAAAAAGCGGGTAGAAGAGGCACTTGTGATGGCAAATAGGAAATTGAATATGCTGTCCTCCATTACCCGCCATGATATTCTCAATGTGCTCACCGCGTTGACCGGTTACCTCGAGTTCGCAGCAACGGAGACGAGTATTGAGGAGACACGGCATTTTATTCAGAAGGCGCAAGTTGCTGCACGCTCGATCAGGCACCATATCGAATTTACCCGTGATTACCAGGATCTCGGCTCAAAAGAGCCGATTTGGCATGATATTGCGAGTATCGTAAAAAACTCTGCAGCGCTTATCAATGCAAAGGAGGTAGCCATCATCTATGATCCAGATCCACGACTCTTCGTTCTTGCAGATCCGCTTCTTTTGAAAGTGATCTACAATTTGATGGAGAATGCCATTAGGCATGGAGGAAGGGTGAGAAAAATCACGAGTGCATGGAAAAAGGACTCTGCCGGGAATGTGAGGTGGTGTATTGAGGATGATGGCATTGGCATTCCCGCGTCTATGAAAAAACAAATTTTTGCAAGGGAAGTTGGCAAGAATACTGGGCTTGGCCTTTTTCTTGCGCGGGAAATTCTTGCGATCACAGGGATTTGTATCGAAGAAAATGGGGTGGAGGGAAAGGGTGCACGGTTTATGATGACGATTCCTGAAGGGAAATACCGAATCGAGTAAGGGGAGGGGCTTTACAACATTCTCTCCTCACCGGTGCTGCATAAAAAGTGGTAATTTATCGTGCTGTTTGGGCAGTCCAGTTTTTTCCATCGGTTCTGATCACAATTGTCCCATTAACATCAGTTCTGTATATGCGGGATCCCTGTCGTTTTATCGCGTCAAGGGTAGCCGATCGGGGGTACCCATATGGATTGCCAGATCCAAGGGAGATGATGACTGCTTGGGGCCGGGTATTCATGATCGAGCCGATTGCACTATCTGATCCATGGCCCGGTAATTTGAGTATGGTCGCAGGCCCTCGTATGTCTGTTGCATCGCCAGGGAAAATAACTGATACATTGTGCATTGTTACCCGCAGTACGAGAGAGTCAGTATCTTGATGGCCGGTGAGCCGGTGTGGGCCGATGACCTCTACGGTCGTGGTATTGGTAAATGGTATTGACATGCCGGCGGTTACGATCATTCTGACCGCCTGATCAGAGATGACAGCATTGATGACATCGGTATAGAGGTCAGAACTGTCGGATAAACCATTGTCAACGTAATTTTTGACCGTAAATGCCCGTATCACGTCGAGCATCCCGCCGATATGATCCTCGTATGGGTGGGAAGCTACGACATAATCAAGGGTAGTGACATTGTGCCTTTTGAGGTACTCAACAAGTCTCTGACCTGCGCTTTTTGGTCCCGCATCGATAAGCATGTTTTTCCCTTGACTTTGGATGAGTGCTGCATCACCCTGCCCGACGTCAATGAAATGAAACAGGGTTTCTGGTTTTGGTGGAGGGGTGGGAACCGGGGTTGGAGACGGAGTTGGCGGAGGCGTCGTCGCAGTACTCACTGGGGTGGGGGTACTGATGATGATCTCTGGGGTAGGGGTAGGTTGTGGAAAAAGACCGAGATTTTTATCTGAAACAGAAAATCCTGGGACAACGCCTGAAAACAATAATGCACAGAGCCCAATGAAAATGAAAAGGATGCATAGGCCGCCAATCCATTTTCTGCTCTTTTTGTGTGGTGTCAGTTCCGCCATCTTTCGCGGAACTTTTTTTGGAGGGGGACTTTTGACTCGCTTTAGGTTTCGCTCGTATATTTTATTTCCGGGATCCAGCTGAAGGGCATTTTCAAAGCAATGAATAGCACTCTCTGTATGGATTGTCTGGGATAATGCCACTCCGTATGCATTCCAGGCTTTATGATTTGTTGCGTCTTTCTCGACGAGTTCAGAAAATATTTCGATTGCTTCTTCAATCTTGCCTGCTTTAATAAGCGATATCCCTTCATCAAATCGGCGCTCATCAGGATCTGCAGCCATATCAGCGTCCATGTTTCACAGTAAACACCATAAAGTCTCCTATGGGCATACGTGCGTTCTTCACCATGTTTGCAGCAGTGATTGTGCCATATGACGGATGGTGTATTGGTGCATGGTTTTGTTTGTATTCAGAATGAGATGAATTGGTGGGCGTCTCATTCAAAGAAAAAGAGTTTACATTTTTCTTCCCGTACGGGTGATACGTACCGAAAATCGGATTGGCCCAGGCTGATCGGTATGTGGTCCGAGTGCTTCCTCATGAGGTCGACTATGGGGGGTGTGCCATGGGCCTGGTGCAACACGTTTTTTCCAGGCTTTGCGTGGGGGATGCGGATAGGGCGTTCGCATTGGGTGATGACGAAGTGTCTCCAGATAACGCGCCCGGTCCTTACTGATTCTGCCGTCCTTTAGCCGATATCTCTGGGCAAGAGCCGGATGAATAATCCGTGGCGACATGGTTTATGCTTTTTTTACAACAATAAAAATTTTCTCCCGTTTGTGTTTGACGTGATTTTTTGTCTTATCTTCTTCTTTAGGGGGTCAAATTTCATGTTCTGCAGGACTGTAAATTTGAGAACGGTGCGGATGAATGAATATATGCCCGAACATAACGAATGTGGATACATTCTATGATTGAATTGGAGCCAATTGGTGTCATTCATTCACCGTTTACCAGCCGGGGATCAACCCCACGACAAGGGAGAGGTTGCTGTGAACAGATGCAGATTGAGATCTATCCACGGTTTGTCCCAGGTCTTGGAACTATGGAAGGGATTTCTCATATCTGGGTATTATATTGGATGGATAGAGCAGAGAGAGATGTTCTGTTTGCAAAACGTCCGGATTGGGATAGCCCGCGGCCTGTGTTTACCATCCGGTCACCGGCACGACCAAATCCCATTGCCCTCTCTATTGGGAAAGTACTGGAGATGTCAGGGGGCACAATCACGGTAACTGGTCTTGAGGCCCTTGATGGTTCACCAGTGCTTGATATCAAACCATATGTGGCAGAACTTGATTGTATCCCTGATGCGGAAAACCAATTGGAAAAGAAAGAACGGTAGGTTAGAACCGGGATACGATCTGTTCTGCTGCCGCTTTACCAGAGAGGAGCATTCCTCCAAATACCGGCCCCATCCGGTGTCCACCAAAGACGGCGTTTGCTGCCATGCCACATACATAGAGGTTCGCAAAGACCTCTTTGGTGTGGGCAACCACGGCTGATTCGGCGTGATCTGCCCACATGGTGCTTTCTCCTTTGATCTCTGGCTTGCCGCATTTTCTGAGTACATGGTGGACGATGACGGCATCATGCCCGGTGGCGTCAACAGTTATTCTGCATTTGATGGTGAGGGGATCCACATGCAGTCCAGTTGCCTCCACTGGTTGCCAGTTGATTACAAGACCTGAGAGGGTGCCATCACCCTTGACCATGACATCTTCCACCGTTGTTAGGTTAAAGAACTCAACACCTGCATCTGAAGCAGCTGCAGCAAGTTTACTGACCGCTTCGACCGATCTGGCAGTATAATAGCCTGGCGCTGTTTCTTTTGACCGAATATTAAATCGATCTAACAGGTGTTTTGCCTCCTCTTGGACCACAATGCGGGGGAACATCATTCCGCCACCCCACATTCCCCCGCCGATCGATAATTTTTTCTCGATAAGTCCAACTTTCAGGCCCCTCTCAGCGATCAGGCAGGCGCAGACAAGACCAGATGGGCCTGCCCCGACCACAGCGACGTCCATCTCCATGTACTCGCCAAGTGTCATGAGGTGTTCATAGATGATTGCCCTGCTAATGGTAACTTCGTCAAGCGTCATATCCGTACATCGTCTGGTTTGAAGTATTTCTAACCTTTCTGTCCATCTGTCGAACTGGACTTATCTGACATGTGTTATTCCCTCATCAGTTCGACAAATTTTTTGGTGGTATCAGCGATATTTGGGCTGCAGATCACCGCAGAGATTACTGCTATTCCATCAGCACCTGCAGCAAGGACTTGTTTTGCGTTCGTGAGCGTAATGCCGCCTATGGCAAAGATCGGAATACGAACATGAGCTCGGATCTGTCGGATAAGTTCAGGGCCGACCGCAGGTCCAGCATCTGGTTTTGTCCCGGTTGGGTATACCGGACCGACTCCCAGATAATCTGCACCATTTTTTTCTGCATCGACTGCCTCTTCAATGGTTCCAACCGAGACACCAATACGAAATGGGCGGGGAGCAAGAAGTCGTGCGGCACAAAGAGGGAGATCGTCCTGCCCCAGGTGAACCCCATCTGCCTGGCTTGCGAGCGCTATGTCCAGTCGATCATTTACGATGAACGAAGCATGATGGACGGTGCATAAGGCCTTGATCTCACGTGCGATTGAATATAATTCTGCTCCATTTCGTCGTTTATCCCGAAGTTGGATGATTTTTGCGCCGCCTATGAGGGATTCTTTTGCAATCTGGATGTGGGAGCACCCAGGAGCCAGTGTTTCGTCAGTGATAATGTACAGGCCACAATCCATGTGTTGAGTATTTGGCCTGGAGGTATTTATCAGCAAACGTAACGATGGGATTTTTCAGAGTGCGGCTCGGTTCATGCTGTGCTTGAAAAAGGTTTTGGGTTCGTTTTACCGATTAGGGGTTTTGCTGAGTTTGATTTACAGGATGCGAAACATCTCTGGTTTTGACGAACTCCTACCCAGACCTGCATCGCGGGTCACGTTCAGGGCATACCATCCGGGTTCAGTTTCATTTGGGATCGTTACATATCCGGTAATCCGCGTTCCTTTGTACGATATCGCACCTAAAATTGGGATTGTTGTGGTATTGTACGTCAGATTCAGATTCAGAAATTCACCGTCGCCAAAATTATTGCCAGTAACGATGATTTTCAGATCCTTCGTTCCTCGTGGTGCCCGATCTGGGTCAATTGTGGTAATGAACGGAGTATTATTATAGAGTATCCTCAACGCTCCGGTTTTGGTGAGTTTTTGTCTTGAGGGGGTCGTCATTGTCAGGTCATACAGGTCTGGCACGGCATCTGACGGTATGTGGAACCATGCTTTCATCTCTCCTGGATGGATAAGTATGGTCTTTTCACTCTGAATTGGTTTGGTTTCGCGTGTGCTCAGGGAGAATGAGGAGTTATTTACAAAATTGTTTCCAAATATCGTCAATATCAGGTACTGACCCTGCTCAGCGCTGTCTGGTTCATTTCCTGCAAGAAGAAGGGAGGTACTGGAGTATACAAAAAAACCTCCTCTGATTCGATCACTTTTATTATATCTGTTTGTCACGACCACATCCCACGCACCCTCATCTGCTTGGTCTGGGATTGGAATGGTACAGGTGATCGTGGTTGGTGAAGCTATGGTTATATTTCTCGCCGAGATTGTTCTCTCTCCTCGTTGCAGGGTAACTCGGTCACCCTCAAGAAAAGCCATCCCCCGAAGTGTTACGGTGCATTCTTTTCCCTGGATTCCCCAAGACGGGTATATGTGCAGGCTCAAAGGCGTTGCCGGTTCTCCGCTCAGGTATGCATTTGGTTTATATGCAGATTGGCCATCTGGATTTGTGACCGTAAGATCCCATAGCCCCTCATGATATTTCTGGGGGATCAGGATCGTCGCGATGATTCGGCCAGGAGAGTCAACCTTCACATCTGTCGCCGGCACGATGAGTTCTCGTCGTGAAAGGGTGATGGTTGCACCATCGAGGAAGTTGTTGCCGGTTATTGCAACCTGGACTGGTGTATTCATTCCTCCTTGGTCAGGAGTGATGGCCTGGATCATGGGCGGGGGGAGTGCACGGATTGAAAATCCGTTCCGATAGATTGCGTTTTGTCCGTCTGGGTTGATAACCGACAGGTTCCAGGCTCCGGGGTGGGCTAGGGCAGGAAGGGTGCACATTCCAGATATCTGGTCGTACCGTACTGTCAGATTGGTAAGCGGGATCTGGGCATTTTCATGGGTTAAGAAGGCACTACACCCAGAACGGAAGTATGTGCCGGTTATGGTAACCGTGATCGATGAACCGGCCATTGCAGAGGAAGGGGAGATATTGGTGATCACCGGCGCTGCTGGTGGCTGAACGTGGAATACTTGGTTATATCGCTGCTCTCCAAAATCAGGTGATCTGATTACCATTTGGTAAAGGCCTGGGTTTGCCTGAATGGGAATGGCAACCCGAAATGTGAGCGAGGAATTGGATTGGTATGTCATATCGGTGATATTTAGGGTTGAATTATCGAGTACAAGCCCCAGGGACATGTTTTCAGACAGTCCCTCTCCAGTCAAGGTGACGAGATATGAGAATCCTGCATATCCGGTGTCGGGAGAGAGTTGGATGATGTCAGGGGCAGATGCTCCCACGAATGGCGTAAGACCAGCAATGAGGAACCATCCGATGATGCACAGGAGGTATCTGTGCTTGATGGCGTGATGAGTGAGCGTGACAACCATTTCTAAAACCATGAAAATCTCCTGGGAACCGATATGTTCCGGTTTTTATGCACCGTTCAATATTTGAGAGTAAAGAAGAAAAACTTCTGTGCCTCCTACCAAAAAGCGGCGAACACATAGTTTGACGATCTCTCCTTTGGGCAGCCCTGTTGAATTGGATGGAGCGATATCGCTTATCAAGCGTATGCTGGAGAAGAAATAACCAGTGCTGAGGAGAATTGAATATAGGCATGCAGTACTATCCAGCACCGGAGCAGGTGATTGGCATGGATGAGCTGATCACTGCAGTCGAAGCTGCATTTGTGGATCATGGGAGGGGAAGAACGATTATGCCCCCCAAGGTCTACGTGCCTTTGCCGGGGGGTGATTTCAGGACCATGCCATCATATATCCCCTCGCTTGATGTGGCTGGAGTTAAGATTGTAAATGTTCACCCGGAGAACAGACGTCTTGGGCTTCCGACTGTTATGGCGCTTATGATTCTGTTAGATCCCCCTACCGGAGAGCCGATAGCGGTCATGAATGCAACAGCTCTGACCGATCTTCGAACTGGGGCCTCGGCAGCAGTGGCAACGCGTGCGCTTTCTCCAGTTCGATCAGGTTCCATTGGGATCATTGGATCAGGCAGACAGGCTGATTCGGGGCTTGTAGCTCTGACACGTGTCTTTGATGCAGACGAGGTTCTGGTATGGTCGCGGACTGCATCGCATGCTGAAGCGTTTGTCAAGCGGCATCCTGACCTGCCGGTGAAGATGACAGATATTGAGACTGCTGCAGGGGCTGATGTTCTCCTTACGGTTACTGCCTCGAAAACTCCCCTGGTAAAAGATGAATGGGTGTCAGATGGTGCTCATATCAATGCAATGGGTGCTGATGCACCGGGCAAACAGGAACTTGACCCGGCCCTGCTTGTCCGTGCAGCGGTGTATGTGGATGATATGCAGCAGGCTGTTCACTCTGGTGAGGTGAATGTCCCGATCCAGGATGGATTGTATTCATCGCAGCAGATAGCAGGGACGCTTGGTGGGGTGTTGAATGGGTCAGTCCACAGACCAGCGCCAGGAACGATCACGATCTTTGATTCAACAGGACTTGCAATCACCGATCTTGCGGCTGCACACCTTGCACGTGGAAAGGGCACGATCATTGATCTGCCATTTTTGCAAGGTGCCAATACACTGGGTATTTCAGGAGTACACAAATGAAGAAGGTTTACTGCCCCTCATGTGGAGCTGAGAACAGACCAGATGCACGGATATGTAAGGTATGTGCTCTGCCTATCACACACCAGACCCCTCCTCATGTAGAGCTGATATCTCCCGATGATGATCTGTTCTCAGATGATGTCATACCAGAAAAAACAAAGGCCAGAGAATTGCCCCAGATGAGCCCTATTCTGGAGCCAGATGAAGATACTTCAGAAAAATATGAGGCGAGCCGGTATAAACTGCCTGCACCGAGGCAGATTGCATTTATCCTGGGGATTGTAGGGGTGGGAATATTTCTCATCCTCCTTGTAACTCTCTTTCCATCTGCTCCGGTTCATGAACGGCAGGGAGAATCGGTATCGGAGATTCCTACCGCCGAGGTGCCCGAAAGTGCTCAGGCAGTGAATGTGACAAACCAAACCGCCTCAAAGGTGGTTTCAGGATCAGGATATACTTTATTTGATAATTTTTCAGACAAAGAGAGTGGGTGGGGGTCGTATGAGGGTGATATGTTCTTGCGGTATTACTCGCAAGGTGAGTATCATCTGATCCAAAAGGGGGAAAATCTCTCTGGTCGGGCACTTTTAGGGAAAGATGTATCTGATTTTGTTGCAGAAGCCGACGTAAGGCTTGATTCAGGCCCACTTACCGGTCAGTACGGGTTGATCTTCCGGTTTGATAACGGGAATTACTATTCGTTCGGGATTAATGGTCGTGGCTGGTATACAGTCAGAAAGCATATGGACGGGAAGGTGTATGAGCTGGTTCCCCTCACGGAGACATATATCCTGAACAAAGGGTATGCCACAAATCGGTTGGGGATCAAGGCAGAAGGAAATACGTTAAGTATATATATCAATGGAAAGATGGTACGAGCTATCGCAGATACTTCTCTCTCAAACGGTGATCTTGGGTTTTTTGTATCCAGACTAGCAGAGCAGGGATTTGTAAAGGAACAACCGGTTCATGTAGCCTTTGATAACTTCAAGTTTGGGGAGTTGTAATGAGGTTATTGGGTATCCCGAGCTCTCCCGTTTTCAGACTGGGAAAAGTAATGCTGTCCGTTTTTATACCGATCGGGAAACGCCACCAGCCTCTCTGATCAGTCCACTTATATCGATCCAGATGACCAGTTCTTTCTTAGATTCTCCCCTCTCACCAACCTCCTTTTTGATGACGCCGAGGATATGTGAATCATCTCCTGCGCCGTGGGAGTGTTGATCAATGTCAGCAACATTGACCGTGAGAACCGATGTAACTTCATCAACAACAACGCCGGTTTTACCATCAGTGACTGATTCGTCGAGCACAATGAATCGCTGATCTTCACTGTCAGCAGATGTACCTTTAGTAATTTTTAACAGTTGCCTGAGATCCACGATCGTTGTGATCTCTCCTCTGAGATCGATGATCCCACGAATATATGCTGGTGCATGAGGAAGGGGCGTAATCTTGGAAGCTTCGACGATCTCTTTCACATCAAAGAGGTTTACAGCAAACTTGTCATCGCCAATGATGAACTCAACCACCTGTACTTCTTCATTTCCATGCTCATTTGTTGTGACCCCTGCTGTTTGTGTTGCTGCGAGAACCATTAAAGACCACCTATCAAATCCATCAGTTCAGATGAGCCAATACATACCTACTTTGGTATTATCCCATATAATGGTATACAGTTAAACGTTTCATGTGTATATATTGCATGATTTTTTGCCCAAAATTCTCATTCTCCGGATGAATGAGTGGAATTATTATTTTTTTCTCACGAGTGCTCCTATACGCATCAGGGGGAGGGCAATCTTTGCACCACAGAGTATTGCGTGAAAGAATGGACCTTCAAGTTGAGTAGATACTTCTTTGAGCCGCTCTGGAATGGGGATACCTTGGGGACAGGCCCCAATACAGGATCCACATTCTC
>ENA-UOYA01004144-UOYA01004144.1-activated-sludge-metagenome-genome-assembly--contig:-NODE-4144-length-12399-cov-9.575502_pt1 | contig 12399 bp, 14 predicted proteins | sample MGYA00238163_ERZ764804 | MGnify/ENA primary metagenome ERZ764804 (study PRJEB28919, sample SAMN05720223) | activated sludge metagenome | isolation source: Anaerobic digester | place: Hong Kong...
CCGGTTTAGTACCGCGCCTTGGAGGAAAAATATCGTAAATTGATGAATAATTGATTAATTCCAGTAATATGAACTTGAAACCCGGGCGCAAAGGCTGTTATAATATAAAGGCGGATAAAGCGTCTATACATCGAGTTTGCAAGGCCGGGCATTTCTTAAAATTTGAGCGTTCAGTCCGCGTCAGCAGGTCTTCAGGCTATTGCCGCCGACATGCCTTTTACGGCGGCGCTTTGAAAGGAACGGTGCGGGGAATGCTTGACCCGAAAAGGCTTTACGCCAAGCTGAAAACCAGAAATGTGCCCATGCTGGTGCTCGTCATGGCTTTAATGCTCGCCGCGGGCGCTATGCTCCTGTCGCTTGCGCTCTACCTTTTGGGCACTCACACCGCCGGCAGCGGGGCGGATTATTTCGCCATGTCCCGCGAGCTCCAGAATAAGGCTGTGACCTTAATCATTCTGGGCGGCCTTGGCGCCGGCGTGATGTGGCTCGTAGTAAGGCGCACCCAGCAAAACGGCAGATAGGTTTAGAATAGCGGCCCCGGGGGAAAAACAATCGGCGATTGAGCCCCCGGGCGCTTCTATTTTCGCGGTTTTTGAATAGGATAGAATAGAGCCGCGAGTCTAAAGCAAAGGCTCATACGCGTTTTGTTTGCGCCCTGCTTGAAGCGCCGGAAAACAGGCGCAAAAATGCCATGCTGAAAGGCGGAAACGTTATGAAAGTCGGCATTTCCACTGCTTGCTATTACCCGCTTGAGACCGAGCGCGCCGTCGAGCGCATTATAGAGACGGGGGTTTCGGTGGCCGAGGTTTTTATCAACTCCACAAGCGAGGCGGGGCCGGCGTATATAGCCGAGCTCAAGGCGAGGTGCGACGCCGCGGGCCTTCGCATATGCGCGTTTCACCCCTGCACATCCTTCGCCGAGCCGGTGTATTTCTTCACGGGATACACGAGGCGCCTCAACGACAGCCTCGACCTTTACCGCTTTTATTTCGAGGCCGCCGCGCAGTTGGGGGCGTCGGTGTTCAATTTTCACGGCTCCAGCCCGGAGGCGGGAGAGAGCCTTTATTTCGAGATATACGGCCTTTTGTACGAGGAGGCTCGCCGTTTCGGGCTTGTCTTTTCCCAGGAAAACGTGGTGGGCTATAAAAGCCAAAGCCCCGCCTTTATAAAGGCCATGAAAAACGCCTTAGGCGACGACGTGGCCTTTACGCTGGATATTAAGCAGGCCAACCGCGCGGGGTATTCGCCGTTCGAGATGCTGGACGCCATGAGCGGCCGGGTCGTCCACCTACATATCAGCGATTTCGACAAAAAACGCGATTGCCTGCTGCCCGGGCAGGGGACCTTCGATATCGACGAGCTTATGTCAAGGCTTCTTAAGGCGGGATATCAGGGCGACGCGGTTATAGAGGTATACAGGAAAAATTACGACAAATACCAAGATATTACTACTTCTCTCAAAAAATATAGTGATTATATCTAATATTTGTTCGACAGCTATGCTATATGTATGAAGAGGGAAAGCATTAAAACACAAGATACAGTAAAATCTGCGCCATTACGCAAATTTGTCGAATAATGTCAATAATTACGCATTGCGATATTACCATTTATTAGGTATGATATCAGTTATAAGGGAAAATTTCCCTATGACATTATTCGGAGGTGCGTGCATAATGGGAAGAGAGCTTATTTTGCAGCAGACAATTGAGACAGAGGAAGGAAAGCAGTATCTGCTGGAGTATTACCTGCTTTCCGACGTTTCTAAGCTGCCGGAAGAATATGGCGTGAGTGTTATTAAGACCGGAGAAGGATGCTATGAGATTCAGTCCATACGCGAGTTTTCGCCGGTGAAATCGCAGGCCCTCCGGTTTTTGCATATGCTTGGAGCCGGAAAAGTCACTCCAATGTCGCTATTCGATGTAGCGGATAACTTTTTGGCTTGCGAATACGCTTATTGAGACTTTTTAAAGGAAAACAGTGCAAAACTGATGTTTTTGAGCTGTTTTCCGCTTTTCTTTTTGTGATTTTTATGGTATACTATGTAATAGTTTGGGGCGTCATGCGGGAAAGCGCAAGCTGCGGCCGGACTTGTGATGTATTAAAGATGTACCAAAAGACGGGGAATTAATTCGACAGAAGGGACTGATTGCATATGAAGTGCCCGTATTGCGCGGCTGAAGACAGCAAGGTTCTCGACTCTCGCCCCACCGACGAGGGTACGCGTATACGCAGGCGCAGAGAATGCCTCGCCTGCCAGAAGCGGTTTACCACGTACGAGGTTGTGGAGACGGTTCCCATAATAGTCATAAAGAAGGATAAGTCGAGAGAGATATTCGACCGAGAAAAAGTCTTAAAGGGCATGCTGCAGGCCTGCCACAAGCGCCCTGTTCCCATATCGGCGCTGGAGAGAGCCGTGGACGGGCTGGAGGCAGAGCTCTCCAACTCCATGGATACCGAGATACCCTCAAAGCAGATAGGCGAGATGGTCATGGCCCGGTTAAAGGAGATAGACGAGGTCGCCTATGTCCGTTTCGCTTCGGTCTACCGTGATTTCAGGGATATTGATACCTTTATGCAGGAGCTTATTCTTTTACTTAAGGAACGGTGAATCATGAGCAGTATCGTGGATCTACACACACATTCCGATAAATCGGACGGTTCCGACCCGCCGCCGGAGCTGGTGCGACGAGCGGCGAGAGCGCGGCTTAGCGCCGTGGCTCTCACCGATCACGACACCGTAGCCGGAATCGCGCAGGCGCAGGAGGAGGCGCGGCGCCTGAATGTGGAGCTGATACCCGGCGTGGAGCTCTCCACCTCATACGAGGGCACCGAGCTTCATATTATTGGGCTTTTTATAAATCCCCACAGCCGGGAGCTAAAAAAGATATTGGAAGTGCTGGTGGAAACGCGCAAAACCCGTAACGAGCAGCTCGCCGACCGTCTGCGCGAGTTGGGCATACCCATAAAGAAAAGCGAGCTGCCCAGCGGCAACGGCACCTCGGTTACGCGCGCCCATTTCGCCAAGCTGCTCATAGAAAAGGGCTACTGCTCCAGCGTTTCCGACGCGTACAACCGCTACCTCGGTTTCGGGGCTCCCGCCCATGTCCCGCGCGACAAGCTGTCGCCCCAGCAGGCTATATCGGTAATCCATAAGGCCGGGGGCATCGCCGTGCTGGCCCACTTGAACCAGATACGGCTAAAGGACGATTCCAGCCTTCTTGCTATTATCCCCGACCTCAAGGAGATGGGGCTTGACGGGCTGGAGGCGTATTACCCGGAGTATACCCAAAAGCAGCAGGAGGAATACCTCGAATACGCAGACATCTTCGACCTCGCGGTCACCGGAGGTTCGGACTACCACGGCGACAACAAGGATTACGAGCTGGGCTTGGGAACGGCGGGAGAGCCTATCGGCGAAGAGGTGCTCATTAATCTAAAAAAGCGCATGCAGAGCGTGTTATAATAAGGCAAAAGGCGGGGGTAGACCCCCGCTTTTCTAATCTCTAATTTCTAAATTCTAACTTCTAACCTCTAACCTGTTCTTTGTGACCAAAAAGGCTGCCAGGTACACGGCTATAAACAGCAGCGAGGCGTTGTAGCCGGTAGCCGCGAGCAGCCATAGCCCGGAAGCGAAGACAAGGCCGGTGAAGGTTATGGAAAAAACCAGCATAACCACGCGCCCCGCCCGCGGGGAAAGCGCCGAGAGCAGGAGCGCCTCAAGCGCGCGCCCTCCGTCTAAAGGCAGGGCGGGGATGAGGTTGACAAGACAAAGTCCCAAGTCGGCGAGGATGAAATAGGCGAAGAGCCGGGGCGGTGCGGACATTACCCGGGCCGCCGCCGCAAACGCCCCTAAGGCTAAGAGATTGGCCGCAGGACCGCTTAAGGCGATGATGGCATCCCTGCGGTAGCCCAGTAAAAGCCCCCCCTCAAGACGCATGGAAACGCCGAAGGGAAGAAGGCGCAGCTCGGCTATCGTGCCGCCCATAGCCAGAGCGGCGGCGACATGCCCCGCCTCGTGGATAAGGGCGGCGCCCAAGACCGCGGCTGCGAACAGGCTGTGTTCCACAACAAAAAAGACCCCCATCACCACAAAAAACAGGGGGTTAACGGAAAATTTGCGTATCCGGCGGCCGTGTGACCTTGCGCGCACTTAAAAGCCCCCGCTTTCCTCGCAAAGGTCTCGCAAAGGTGAAGGCCGGGCCGCTAAATCCTTTTAAGGCATTCGAAATACAGCGACGGGTCCATGTATTTGTCGTTGTGTCGCATCTCGAAATGCAGGTGGGGCCCGGTGGTTGCCCCGGTGTTGCCGGAGAAGGCTATCTGCTGTCCCGACCTGACTTTTTCGCCTGCCGTGACCTTGAAGCCGTTAAGGTGGGCGTAGACGGTTTTAATGCCGCCGCCGTGCTCAAGCAGTATGTATTTGCCGGATTTTTCGCCGCTGCCCGCTATGCTGACGGTGCCGTCCATGACGGCGTATACGGGTGTGCCCTCCGGCACCGCGACGTCCACCGCCGGATGGAATTCGCGCTTGCCTGTGAACGGGTTTTCCCTGTCGGCAAACGGAGAGGACACCCATCCGCCCGAGACAGGCTTTGAGAGCGGCTGCGGCAGCATGATGATTTTGGTCTCGATATTGTCGTCTATATTGGCGTAGCCCTTGACAGAGTAGAGGTCCTCAAGTATGATCTCGTCATAAAAAAAGGCGTCGCCGCCCATAGGCGCCGCGGTATGCGATGCGCTGGCTGTACCCGCGCTGCCCGTACCGCTGCCCGAATGCGAGGAATGATCACCGCTCGAGTCTTTGCCCGAAACCGAGCCCGAGGAATGCTGGCTGGCGGCGCTTGCCGAGGAATCGCCTCCAGAGCCGCTTTGGCCGCCGGAACTGCTTGCATCGTGGCCGAACCGGAAGATGGGTATGGCGCCGTCCGGCCCGAAGATGCCGGCGAAAAAGCCGTTTCCCTCCGCGAAGCTCTCAAAGCGCGTGGCCAGCTCGGCAAGGCTTTTGCTGCCGAGAAACGACTCGTTTATTCCCTTTTTGAAATTCCGGTAACCCTCGCTGTTGGCAAAACGGAACACAAGGGCGAAGATAAGCACGGCGGCGCAGATTACCGACTGTCCTATCAAAACGGAGGGCAGGCCGTTTTTTTTGGCCGTGTCGCCCGATGCGCCGGCCTGAGCGCCGCGCCTGCGGTAGCGGCCGGGTGTGCGGGTAAATCTTGTCCTGCTGTACTCCATAAAAAAATCCCCCCTGCACAACAATATATGCAGAGGGGACGGGTCATTATGCAAAGGGATGCCCTAAGGCGTCAGCTTAAGGTCGCGTTACTCCTCCGAGGGGAAATACTTCTCGTATATTTCGTCGTACTTGCCGGTGGACTTCATCTTGGCGAGCGCGGCGTTGATCTTGTCAAGCAGGTCTTTATTTCCCTTCTTGACGGCGATGGCGTACTCCTCCACCTCGTCCAGAGGCTCATCCAGGACCTTGGTGCCCGGGTTGGCCGCGGACAGCTTTTCGGCCGGGCTGTTGTCGATTACTATGGCGTCTATCTTGCCGCTCATAAGGTCTATCATGGCCTCGGAGCCCTTGGCGTAGCGGGAGATTTCGGCGCCTTGGGGCTCGTAGGTTGTGGAGACGAGGGTGTCGCCGGTGGTGCCGAGCTGAACGCCGATTTTTTTGCCGGCAAGGTCGTCGCCTTTAGTGATGGCGGTGTTGTCGGACTTTACGATGACCGCCTGATAAGCGGTGAAGTACGGGTCGGAGAAATCCATGACCTCCAGCCGGTCGGGCTTTATGGACATGGCCGAGATGCCCATGTCGGCCTTGCCGCTCGGCACGGCGGCCAGCACCGCGTTAAACTCCATATTGTCGATCTTAAGGGTCATGCCCAGCTCCTCGGCGATGTACTCCGCGATCTCCACGTCGAAGCCGACAATCTTGCCGCCTTCGAGATATTCAAACGGCTCGAATTCGGCGTTCGTAGCCATGACAAGCTCGTTGGCAGCCCTCTGGCAGCCCGCCATGGACGCCGCGAGGACAAGACAGGCAAAAGCCGCTATCAAGATTTTTTTCATTACGCGCACTCCTCTGATTTTCGTATTTTTATTCCATGATACTGATTATATATAACACGGCATAAAAAAGCAAGAAGAAAACGGGGCGCGCGCAAAAAACTTTCTGGAAATTATCTTTTTGTGCAAACCGGAGCGAGGCAGCGGCTCTTTGCCTTAGCCGTTTTTGCCGTGGACATAATCGGCTACCAGAAGGCGGGTGACATAGCCGTATGTCAGCGTGCCGCCCTGCTGGCCCTGAGATTCCAAGTAAGCGTTGTTGACCTTTTGGGCGACCTGCTGCACCGGGGATTCATACTGCTTCAAAAAGGCCGAGTAAGCGGCGAATTCCCCGGCTACGCGCCTACAGAGAAGAGGGGCGATTCTTTGGTAGCCTTGCGGGTCGGTGGCGGCCACGTCGCCGGCGAGATATCGGTACATGGAAGCGGCGCCGCAGTAGCGCAGATACGGGTCGTCGCTTTCGCGCAGCGCCAGGTAGGCGATGAAGTTGGCCTCGTCCTCGCGCGCGAATCCCTGGAGATGGGCGGCCTCGTGGGCGGCGGTGAAGGCCAGCGCGAAATGCGGCAGCGCGCCGTTGACGTTGGGCTCGCCCGTAAAGCAGATATAGACGCCGGAAATACCGGTATATCCCATGTAGTGCGAGCCGACGACCTGCTTTATGCGCCCGCGCACGCGATAAAGGTCGGGGTTGACGTTTTTAAGGTTTTCGTACCCGCTCCAGACGGCGTCAAGAAGCGCGTTTTTGCCTTTTCGGTAGTACGAGGAGCCGTCCTCGCCGAAATCGACCTCGTTGGCAAGGGTGTTTATCTCATCGGTGAGCTTTTCAAAAAGCGACACCATATCCTCGGCTGTCGGCGTTTCTTCGCCGTAGCCGAGCGTATGCGAGAGGGGCTGGCGGTTGTAGTTGAGCGCCCACATGGCCACAAACGCGAAATAGACGCAGGACAGGGCGGCCAGCACCGTCGCGCCGGCGCGCAGGAATCGGACGGGCTCCTTGCGGCGGACGGCGCGCGCGCATTCAAGCGCAAACAAAACGACAAGAGCTAAGGCCGCGGCGGGGATGAGAAACTGGGCGAGGGAAAAGCCGGTAAGCCTTGATATGGTGGCCAAGGGAACGGCCAGCAGAGGGTAAAGGCCGCGCGAATAAAAGCGCTCCACCGCACCGGGAAAGCGGGCGGCGAGGGCCGAAAGCCCCAGCGCCGCGAAAAAAAGGGAGATGAGAAAGGCGTAAAGCCAGACGCCGGCGCGCCTTTTGCATTTGTTTTTCATATGCTCCTCCTTGGGTAATCGTGCGTATTGTAAAGTTAAATGAAAGCTGAAACCTGTAGACGGCGCTAATTTGCTCTTTGCCGCTTTTTGCCCTTTGGACGTCCGCCCACCCGGCGCGGGGCCGATACTAGGGCCGCCTCGGAAAACGAGCCTTTTCTGAGTATAAGCCGGTTGTCCGCCAATATGGCCGAAAGCTCGGCCGACATGCGCCTGTCAAGGCCGTGGCGCTTTAAAAGCCGCCCGAACCTCAATATGGTCGTAGCGTCGGGCGCGTCCTCCGTCAAAAGGTTGACGCCCGCGAAAGCGCGCATGGACTGCACGTCGTATATGGCGTCCTCCGTCGCCTCGGCGGAAAGGCCGTACCATGTGTGCAGAAGATGCGCGCGCAGCATCACCGATACGCTTTTAGCCGGCCGGCCGCGCTGCTGCGCCGGGTAATGTTCTTTTATGCGCGCCGTCCATTCGTCCCACGGGATAAGGCGTTCCATTCGCCCGAGGAAAATCTCGCGCCTTGTCCTTTTCTTTTTGCCTGCAAACTCTATGTCGCCAAACGTCTGCTGGCACTTCATATGCGCCGCCCCTCTCGTAAATAATGGTCAGCCCCCGACTTAAACGGGGAGAATTTATCGGTCGCCGGTAAAATTTTAAATATTATATGGAAATATGCTTTGCATAATGTTATACTGTTACCTGTTCGCGGCTTTCCAAGGCGAAACGTTTCCGTCTTTTTTGTCGTCCAATATAAAAAACGATTGGGGTCTATGCTATGGTCATGCCCGAGATAAATTTCAAAAAGCTTACCAAAAGGATATTGTTAGGGCTTGCGGCGTTTATGGCTGTTGCGGTCGTCCTCGCGGTCATTTACTTCGCCAGCCTTTTCGCAAAGATCAATTATATGTCCCATGAAACGGCCGAGGGCTTTGACGACAGCCGCCTTGTCAACAGCGACAGCGGCGAGGACAAAATCCCGTCGGAGGATACGGCGTCCCGCCAGACCGAGGAGGTTATCATAAAGCCCGGGAAAAAGAAAAGCAGCGGCGGACCGCACGTCCCTTATGTCCCTCCCATACTGAAAAATCTCACGCCCATAGTAAAGGTGGCGCAGAAGGACCCGGACATAATGAACATACTGCTTCTGGGCCTCGACGGCCCGGACGCAAGAAGGGCCAACCGGTCGGATTCCATGATTATGGTGTCCATAAACAGCAAATCGAAAACCCTGAAGCTGGTTTCCTTCATGAGGGACCAGTACATAACCATGCCCTACTGGTCGAAAGGGCATAAGCTGAACGAGGCATATGTGTTCGGCGGGCCGGGCAACACCATAAACGCCATAAATTATAAATTCGGTCTTGATATACAGAAATACGTCGTAGTGGACCTTAACAATTTCGTATCGGTCATAGACGCCGTCGGCGGCATCGATATAAACGTGACCAAAAGCGAGGTGCCGAATATCAGAGGCATTGCCGGGCCGGGGCTGCAGACCTTAAACGGCGCGCAGGCCCTGGAGTACTCCAGGATAAGGAAGATTGACTCCGATTTTATGAGGGTGCAGCGCCAGAGAAACGTGATATCGGCGCTGACGTCCAAATTCTGGGCGGCCGACCTTCTGAAGAAAAACGAAGCCCTCAATATGCTGATGCCCCTCATCATCACCAACATGCGGGCCGACGAGGTGCTGAATGTCGCCGTTAGGGGCGTCGGCAACTTAAACAGCATATCGGAATACACCTGCCCGAAAAGCGGCTTTTACACCACGACATGGGACGGGGGCTACTACATATTCACCGATTTCAAGAGTCAGGCGGCCGACCTGCACAAATTTATATACGGATAGGCGCGTGAGCCGGCGGCGCTACATCTGTCTCTCACGGCGCAGGAAGGAGCCGGCGGCGAGCGGCGAAGGCACCCTGATGCGCACCTCCATCTCCGGGTGGGGCGCGCTCATAATCTCGTTGCCCTCGGCGTCCTCCATATAGGTGACGCGAAAGCTTACGGGCTCCCAAAGTGGGGACAGCACCTCCAGCTCTTCGCCGCAGACAAACCGATTCTTCTGCACCACGCGCGCCGTTTTTGTCGCGGGGTCGTAGCTTGTCACCAGGCCGACGACATCATAGCTGCGGGTGTAGCCCGAGCTCGAGGTGTGCTGCTTTTCGGCGTCCGGCCCGGTAAAATAAAAGCCCGTGTGGTACGGCCGGTGGCTGACCTTGCACACCTCGTTGTAGTATTCCTTTCGCTTGGCGAGGTATCTGTCCACATCCTCGAAGCAGTCGTCTATCGCCGAGCGGTAGGCGCCCGTCACGCAGGCGACGTAATACTCCGATTTGGCCCTGCCCTCTATCTTCAGGCTGTCCACGCCGGCGGCGATAAGGGCGGGCAGGTGCTCTATCATGCAAAGGTCCTTGGAATTTAATATGAAGGTGCCGGTGTCGTCCTCGCACACAGGAAAATATTGTCCCGGCCGCTTTTCCTCGACAAGGGCGTAGCGCCAGCGGCACGGCTGGGCGCAGTCGCCGCGGTTGGCGTCACGCCCGGTCATGGCCGACGACAAAAGGCACCGTCCCGAATGGGACACGCACATGGCCCCGTGGACGAACGCCTCCAGCTCGAGGGTTTCCGGTACGGCGCGGCGGATACCGGATACCTCTGAAAGCGACAGCTCGCGCGCCAGCACAATGCGCGACACGCCCAGCCCGTGCCAGAAGCGGCAGGCCTGCGAATTCATGGTGTTTGTTTGGGTGGAAAGATGCACGCAAAGCCCCGGCGCGTGCTCTTTTGTCAGCATGATTAGTCCCGGGTCGCTCACGATGACGGCGTCGGCCCCCATATCGTAAAGCGCCTTTACGTATTCGGGAAAGCGGTCAAGCTCCTCCTCATGGGGTACGGTATTGCAGGCGACATATACGCGTACGCCGCGGCTGTGGGCAAACTCCACGCCCAGGGCCAGCTCGTCCAAGGAAAAGTTGCCCGCCGAGGCGCGCAGGGAAAACTCCTCGCCGCCGGCGTAGACGGCGTCGGCGCCGTACAGCACTGCCGTTTTAAGCTTTGACAGGTTTCCGGCCGGCGACAAAAGCTCCGGCTTTTTCATGCGCGTACCCCTCCCTTCGCGAAATCGCTCAAAACCCGCTTTTCTTTAGGCTTCTGCGCGCCGGACGAATCAGCGCGCGGCGGCCATCACAGCGCCCGGGGCAGCCTTTGCCCGCCCCGCCGTAATGCGGGCGTGGTGGAACAGGTACATCTGGGCGAGTCCCGCATACGGGCCGAATACGGCGGGGTCGCAGTCCTCGCCGCCGTAGCTCTCGCGCAGCACGCGGCGTATCCATACGTCGGCGGGGAAGGCCGTCAGCCGGCCCGCGCCGTACAGCAGCACGCAGTGCGCCACCTTGGGCCCCACGCCCGGAATGTGCATGAGAATCTCCCTTGCCTTTTCAAGCGGCAGGCTGCGGATGTCGGCCTCGTTTATCTCGCCCGACAAAACCATGCGCGCCGCCGAAAGGATGTATTTCGCGCGAAAGCCCGCGCGCACCGGCGCCAGCTCCTCCAGGGTACGGTCTGCCAGGTCCTGCGGCCTTGGGAATGTATAGTACGTCTCGCCGCCGATAGAACGGGGCTGCCCGAAGCGCGCGCACAGCCTTTCCACTATGCCCCGTATGCGCGGTATGTTGTTGTTTGCGGAGATGATGAAGGAGATAAGCGTTTCGAAAAAATCCTGCCGCAAAACGCGGATACCGGAGCAGGCGTCCATGGCTTCTTGAAGGAGCGGGTCGGCGTTTATGCCGCGGCGAAGGGCTGCGTAATCGCGGTCGAGGTCGAAATATCCGCGCCAGAAGCCCTCGAAATCCTCGTACGTGCAGCCGGACAGCACGAGGGTCCCTGCGCCCTTATCAAAGGCATGCACAGCCTTGTCCGCCGCGAGGCAGAGGTAACCCCCTTTCGGCAGGGCGTGATAACGGAAGCACTGCCCGCAGCGGAGGGTCTGCTCCAGGTCAAAATATTCAAGCCCGGTAACGACAATATCGCCGCCGGCCGTTTTGATGGTCATTTTTTTTCACCCTCCCGCTTTTCATTATACAACAAATCCGTTATAATGGAAATAGGATATTTGAGGCGGAATGTAAAAATACTGCCCGCGCGGCGGCAAAAAAGGCAAATTCCGCCGGAACTGCCAAAGGAGATACGATATGCCCGATAAAATCTACACCATCCCTATAAACGAGGCCTTTGAGCGCGCCGACGGCTGCCCCGTCTGCGCCATATACGACGATATGGAATCCAAGGAGCTGTCGAGGATACTCGGCGCGGCCATGATGGAGCCCGACGTGCGCATTGAAACAAACCGCAAGGGGTTTTGCGTGCGCCATTACGGGCTTATGTACAAGGGAAAAAACCGTCTTTCCCTCGCGCTCATGCTGGAGACGCATCTCGACGAGCTGCGCAAAAAGGCCTTCCGGGGCTTTTCGCGCAGCTTTGCAAAGGACGTCGGCCCGCTTTCCGACATACTGGCGTCCTGCTACCTCTGCGAGCGCGTGGAGGGCTTTATGGACAAGATGTACCAAAACCTCTGCTGGCTTTACGAGCACGATCGCGGCTTTTCGTTAAAGCTGAAGGCGCAGCCCTACTTTTGCCTGCCCCATTACGAGGCTTTACTTAGGGCGGCCTTTCGCCATCTCTCAAGGTCGGCGGCGGCCGATTTTGCGAACACCGTCGAGACTATCGAGAAGGATTACCTTGAAACCCTTTCGGGCGACGTAAAATGGTTCTGCAAGAAGTTCGATTACCGCTTCAAGGACGAGGACTGGAAAAATTCCAAAGACGCCGTCGAGCGCGCAATATATATCCTCTCTGGCAAAAAGGATTTATAGCTATACTGCTTTTGGCGTACGGGCTTTGACATAACACCCTGCCATAGGCTGGACTTTGAGTCTTATCGCCTCGCCTGAATATTTATTCCAATATGAGGACGAGGGTGTTAAGTCATAGCCTTTTTTCTTTGTTTTTGAATATCTAAACTGCGCATAAAAGCGCCTCGAAAAGACACCCGATATGAAATCGAGT
>ENA-UOYA01004149-UOYA01004149.1-activated-sludge-metagenome-genome-assembly--contig:-NODE-4149-length-12387-cov-25.496270_pt1 | contig 12387 bp, 12 predicted proteins | sample MGYA00238163_ERZ764804 | MGnify/ENA primary metagenome ERZ764804 (study PRJEB28919, sample SAMN05720223) | activated sludge metagenome | isolation source: Anaerobic digester | place: Hong Kong...
TCGGGGAAACAAGATTGATATTGAGCGCGCCCTGAGCCTGAAGATTTAGCATGAACGTAGCCAGTTGTTGATCACTGACCAGCTTACCCTCATTAAGCCAGCTCAACTGATAATTCTGGCAGAAAAGGCATTTCAGGTTACAGCCGGCAAAAAAAATGGTGCCTGAACCCCTGGCTTTCCTCGGTCCACGCTGCCCGCTGAGCACTGGCTCCTCGCCAAAATGAAGTAAGCTGGTTGAGACCCGGGCCTGGTCGCCTGTCTGGCAGATTCCGGTCTGACTGCCCAGGCGGTTAACCTGGCATTGACGGGGGCAGAGGCGGCAGTTTGAAGCCAGAGGGGAGAGCTTTCGCAGCGCCCGTTCGATGGCCTCTAATTTTCTTTCCCTGAAAAATATTTTATCGGTCATTGTTAAGACTAAGTCCGGGAAAAAGGCCCGAGATGACTGGACTTAAAAACATTATCCACCTAAATTATAGCAGAGTCCCGGCCCGTTGAAGAGGGCAGCGATGGTTAACAGTCAGACAGACTGGGGCTAAAGTCTATCTCCAGGAAAAGTCCGGCTGGTGAACCGGTCTTCTTGTCACTGGCAGTGAAAATGTGTATAGTTAATCATAATTGCGGCCAGAGTGAGGGCCGCAGGTTAAATTCAAGCCGGGGACAGACAGACAGTTGATAGATTATTTGATTAAATTATTTGATATCCTTATCCATGTTGATCGCTACATTGGCCAGTTTGTCGATCAATTTGGGCTGTGGACTTATCTTCTAATCTTTTTTGTCATCTTTGCCGAAACCGGCTTGGTGGTTACGCCATTTTTCCCCGGTGATTCCCTGTTGTTTGCGGCCGGGGCGGTGGCGGCCATTGGTGACCTTAATCTTTTAACCCTGTTTTTGTCGCTTAGCCTAGCGGCTTTTCTGGGAAACATAAGTAACTACTGGATTGGTAATAAGATTGGCCCTGAAATCTTTAAAAAAGAAAAGAGCCGTTTTCTTAACAAAAACTATCTCGACCGGACCCACGAATTTTATGAAAAGCATGGCTCCATTACCATTGTCATCGCCCGCTTTATGCCTTTTATCCGGACTTTTGCTCCCTTTGTGGCCGGGATTGGAAAAATGACCTACTTAAAATTTTTAGTTTACAGCCTGGTCGGTAGTCTCCTGTGGGTTTCTCTGTTTTTGTTTGGCGGCTATTATTTTGGCAATATAACTGTGGTCAAAGAAAACTTTTCACTGGTTATCATTGCCATCGTCATCATTTCTTTAATTCCAGCGGCAGTTGGCTTTATTCATAGCCGGAAAAACAAAAAAATGGCGCCAGCCAAAGATCCAGAAGAAACCAGTAATTAAGACCTGAGGCTTGAGAGCCGGGCTGACTATTCAGGTTTGATATTTATCAAGCTGGAGAAAAGCTGGCTAGTTAGAGCCGGGTAAGCGGTCCGGTCTATGTGCAGGGGAGTAACCGACACCCAGCCTTGATCAACTAAATGAACATCTGAGTTTCTCGGGCCAACAGCTTTTGGATGACCGACCCCGATCCAGAAGTAGTCTTTCCCCCGGGGGTCTTTTTTTTTGATCAGCTCAGGGGCATAACGCCTCTCGCCCAGCCGGGAGATTTTCAAGCCCTTGACAGGGAAAGGGGGAATATTAATGTTGAGATAGACCTTAGGGGGAAGCTTTGTCCCCTGGAGAGCTTCGATGATTTTTCTAACCAGCTGAGCTGCTTTCTCGAAATCATATTGTCTACCGTTTGGATTGACCAGCGACACAGCTAAGGAAGGGATACCCATAAAAGTCCCCTGGAGGGCAGCTGCCACCGTTCCCGAGTAAGAGACATCCTGACAACCAAGATTGGCTCCCAGGTTCAGGCCAGAAATCAAATAATCTGGCTTCTGCGGCAGGACATATTTCATAGCTATATAGACACAATCGGCCGGTGTCCCGTCGACGGCAAAAACATTTGTTCCTGCTTTCTCCGCCCGTAATGGATGCCGCAGGGTCAGGGCTAAAGATATCGAACTTCTTTCCCGGTCAGGAGCAACAATATAGACCAGGGCCTCAGGCCTCAGTGCTTCAGCCAGCGCGGTCAGGCCAGGGGAGCGAAAGCCATCATCGTTAGTCAGGAGAATTAACTTTTTTTTGGAGGCTGGTAAGCCTGAAACTTTAGCCATTTTGTTCCGGTTTTCTTATAAGGAAAATCGGGACGAGCGGATTCGAACCGCTGACCCCATGCACCCCAAGCATGTGCGCTACCAGGCTGCGCCACGTCCCGATATTCTAAAAAGTGAAAGTTACTTTAACCCTTTTTTTGTTTTTTTTCAAGAGCCTGTAACAGGCCCATTAATTCTTCTTTGATCTGGCTGATGGCGGCCAGTATCTTTTCTGGCGGAATCCGGTCTGTCTTCAAGCCGAATTCTTCTTCAATTTTCCTTTTTATCCCGGCATTGGTCAGAGTGTTTTCTTCCAGCAGTTCCTTAATCCTGGAAATAATCAAGACATCTTTTTGACGGTAAATCAGCTGACCGCTGGCTGTCTGACCGGCGAAAAAAACCGGAAACTCATTTTCCCACGATTGCAAAGTGTCGGGGCTGATCTTCAACAGCCGGCAGACTTCAGCGGCCGAAAAAACCAGCTTTTTGTCTATAGCCTTATTTATGTCTGGCGTCTTTGGATTTTGACTCATGAGCTAACTTCATCAAAACTCTAACATTTAACTTCTGAGCCGTCAAGAACAGCCAGAAAACCGGCTTGGTTATTTTTTCTTAGGGATAGAAAATCTCTCTCCGGGCAACAAAATATGCATGATCATTCCCCGGAGGCCGATCGCCCGCCCCGCGCCGGAGGTAATCTGAGCCTTGGTCGCATCATAGATAATGACGTTTTTATGGCCGATAACATCAAAGGTCTGGTCAGGATTGACGATAATGGCTGTTTCTTCATCAATCCCTATCCCCAGCAGCTCGGGATGGGCGGCAATGACACTGATCAGGCGGTTATGCCGCCGGCGGGTAGCAAAGTGCTGATCGATGACAGCTGTCTTGATGAAACCTAAGCCGCGAGCCAGGATAACATTGCCAGCTTCAATCGTCTCAAATTCATGACCCTCTTCCGGCTTTCTGGCTTCATCACCGGTAATCATCAATTCGCTCATAATTGCTGCCCCAGCACTTGTTCCGCCAATGACTGCTCCTTGCTGATACAGATCTCTGATCATCTGGTGGACTGGGGTGTCGAGAATAGCCTCGGTAATTCTCGATTGGTCTCCACCAGAGAAAAAAATTCCGCCGCTTCCAGCCAGCTCCCTGGCCTTAGCGTAGTCTTCAGCCTCCCGCCTGGTAAAATTATAAAAGACAACATCTTTTACTTCTAAATTCTTAAATTCTTCTACCAGACCGCGGCCGGTTTCTTCCGGCGTTGAGCTGGCCATAGGCAGGACGATTATCCGGCCATTTCCGGCTTTGGAAGCCAGATCAACAAACTTTTTCATCATGTCTTCAGAACGGTCGCCGCCACCGATAATAAACAAATGGCCCTTGGGCCGTCCCTGAGCGAAACCGGAGGCTGATACTAATAAAGAAGTAGCCATCCCCAGGGCCAGAATCAAAAGAGTGGAGTAGAAGCGAGTCTTTCCCTTAACAATTATCATTTTTCATTTCTCCTCCGGTCATTTTAACTGATTTATGATTTTATGACAAAAAGTTTTTGGCGGCTTTACATTAGATCAGGGCTGACCGATAATAAAATGAAGTCATAAAACTAAAAAGTCAGGTATAAATCAGATTCAAGGTTAAGTGCCAGGAAGAGGACCTAATGGCCAGAAAAGACAACCAGAATAAAAAAAATCAGGCCGCTGAAGCCAGCCATGTTCCCTTAGCTGAAAGGATGAGGCCTCAGACATTTGACCGGTTTTACGGGCAGGAGCATCTGCTTGGTCCGGGCCGGATTCTAACTGAACTGATTGAATCTGGCCAGTTAGTCTCAATAATTTTTTGGGGTCCGCCTGGCTCAGGTAAGACTACTTTAGGAATGATGCTGGCCAAGCATTTTGGCTTGAATTGTCTTTTTTTTAGTGCCGTCCTGTCCGGCATTAAGGAAATCAAGGAAGTCATGGCCCAGGCTGAGCAGCAGAAAAAAATGTATGGCCGGCCGATCATTATCTTCATTGATGAAATTCACCGTTTCAATAAAGCCCAGCAGTCAGCTTTTCTTCCTTATGTGGAGAGGGGAGAGGTCATCCTCTTCGGCTCAACAACCGAAAATCCCTCCTTTGAAGTGATTGCTCCGCTGCTGTCCAGAACCAGAGTTCTGGTCCTTAAGCCTCTCGATCAGGAAGCTCTGAGAAAGATCATCAATGATGCCCTGACCGATGAAATTAACGGGCTGGGGCGGCTTCATCTAAGGATCAGGGAGGAAGCCCTGGCGCTTCTTTATGACCAATCAAACGGTGATGCCAGGCGGGCGCTTAATGCCCTGGAAATAGCGGCCAGCCTGACCCGTAACCAGGAAATAACGGTCAAAGAAATAGAAGAAGCCCTCCAGAAAAGAATGCTTATTTATGATAAGAGCGGCGAGGAGCATTTTAATCTGATTTCCGCTCTGCATAAGAGCCTTAGAAACTCAGATGTGGATGCTTCTCTTTACTGGTTGGCCAGGATGCTTTATGCCGGAGAAGATCCTCTTTATATTGCCCGCCGGTTGATCAGATTTGCCTCCGAAGATATCGGACTGGCAGATCCTCAGGCCCTGACTCTGACTCTTCAGGCCAAAGAAGCTTATGATTTTCTGGGCTCACCTGAGGGCGAACTGGCTCTGGCTGAAGCCGTGGTTTATCTGGCTTCAGCTCCTAAAAGTAACCGGGTTTATGTGGCCTTTGGCCAGGCCATGAAAGAAGTCGAAGAGAGTCCATTTGAACCGGTTCCGCTTCATATCAGGAATGCAGTGACTCCCTTGATGAAAGAAATAGGCTATGGGCAGGACTATCAATATGCTCATGACCACCCGTCATCAACCACTGATATGGAGACTTTCCCCGACAGATTGAAGGGCAGAAAATATTATCATCCCGGCCATCTGGGATTTGAAAGAGAAATTAAAAAAAGAATTGACTGGTGGGAAGCCCTGAAGGAAAAGATCAGGAAAGAAAAACCGGCTGGGGAATGATACCTCCCTGGCCAGCAGAAAAGCAGAGTGGTCTGGATTGAGTAATTGGCTTATTTTTTATCAGTAATTTTTTCTGGCCGGCCTGATTCGGTTTCCTGTTCTGTTTGAGAGCCGGCTTCTTCATCAACTTCAGTCTTCAGGTCAGCTTCCAAATTCTCATCGGGCTGGCTGTCAGAACTGCCAGTTTTTTCCTTAGGCGTTCTCTGGCCGCCTTTTTTCTTTTCTTCTATCTCTTTAAAAAGATAATATACCTCCCAGCTGATTTCATCTGCTAAACAGCCGAGGCAAGAACGGGGAGTAGTGGCTATCTCTCCGTCTTCAATTTTTTCTTTCAGGATTTCTTTGACCTGTTTCCGGATCTTGTAAACTAAAATGTAATTAACCATTAATAAAATAATATCAATGGTTTAATAAATAGTAAAGTTAAGACAAAAAAGATTAGGAGGGAAGCTAAAGTCCGGTCCTGACTTTTCCAACCGTCAGGGCCATCGCCTGCTGACTGCCGCCCTCAAAGCCAACAGCCTGCCTTCTGTCTCTTCCTGCGGGCTGTTTATTAGCCCTGACAGATCAAGGTGTTCCGGATTGATAAAAGTGGAGTCTTAATTTAAAATCAAGATTAAACTAACCTGGAAATTAAGAAGGAAAATGCTGGCGGATCAATCTCAAAGACAGGCAGGAGTAAAAACCGGGCAACAGTTTTATTCTCCTGGTCACATTGTTTTGAAAATTATCTGCCCTTTTTTACTTTTGCTTTTCAGTTTTCAGCTTGAAGCCAGGGAGCTGGAGAGAGGAAGTTGCCTCCTGCCTGTTCAACAGGCAGCCTCTCCTCCAGACGAAATTAGCCAGAGCCAGAAAGCGACATTTACAATTGAGGAAGGCGCCATCCTCCGGGGTCCGCTTAAGGAAAAGCGACTGGCTCTGGTCCTGACTGCTGATACCTATGGCGAAGGACTGCCTTCTGTTCTTTCGGCCCTCGAAGAGCGGCAGATCAAAGCCTCTTTTTTCCTGACTGGCAATTTTTTACGCCAGCCAGAATTTACCCCGCTGGTCAAGAGAATGATCGAAGAAGGGCATTATGTCGGGGCTCACTCCGACCGGCATCTACTCTATTGTGATTGGAATTTACGCCAGAAAACTCTGGTCAGTCGCTCTGAATTTTTATCTGACCTTGAGAATAATTATGCCGAACTGGCCCGCTTTGGACTCGACAAAAACACTTCTCCATATTTTCTTCCCCCTTATGAATGGTATAACCAGGAAATTGCTGACTGGACGAGAGAGGCCGGCCTGGTTCTGATAAATTTTACTCCCGGGACTTCTTCTAATGCTGATTATACTACCCCGGCTGACCCCAACTACTTGTCCTCAGAGGAGATTTACCGGAGAATTATCAGTTATGAAAAAAGTAACCCCTCTGGCCTAAATGGCTTTATCCTTCTAATTCATCCTGGAACGGCTCCGGCCAGGACCGATAAATTTTATAGCCGTCTTGGGCAGCTTCTGGACGAACTGACTGGGCTTGGTTATTCCTGGGTCAGAATTGATCAACTGCTGACAGCTACGGGTGAACAACAGGCCTCTTCAGCCATGGGTAAGGTCTCAACCAGTGAGACTTTTATTCCCTCTTTATCCACTGTTTGGTCGGTTGAATCACCGGGTAAAATTACTGGACTGGGCTGCCTGGGCGAGCTGATTTTCTGGGCAACGGAACAGGGACAGGTTTTTCTGGCTGAAGCTCAGAGCGGAGAGATAAAAGATTCTTTAGATCTCAAGGTAAACCTGGTCCAGCCACCGGCTGCCGGCAGCCGCGGCTTATGGCTGGCAGCAGGTTCTGACCTGTGGCTCGTTGACGAAAAAGGTCAGGTAGCCCGAAAGATGTCAGGACTGCCTGATTTAATTTACCCCCCGGTTGAGCAAGATGGACGGTTATATTTAATAGCTAAATCAAAGCAGGAGGCCCGCCAGCCGGTGACCGGCGAGATTATCTGGCAAAGTTCGCTTTCGCTCGATTCTTCTGTTTCACCTGTCTGGAGCAATTTTTCGCTTTTCTGCGTATCAGTCACCGGCCAGATTCTTAAAATTGATAAAAAAACCGGCCGGGTGCTGGACGAGTATCAGCCGGAAGAGAAAATAAGCGTCTTATTAAGTCGGCCTGAAGAAAAAGCTCTTTTCATTGGAACAGTTTCCGGAAGCCTGCTGAAATATAACCTGTCTAAGAAAAAGGCAAGCTGGTCAGTCAAGCTGGGCAGTCAGAAAGTGGACGAGCTTCTGCTTGGAGGGAAATATCTTTATGTCCTGACTTCGGGGGCTATTCTTTATAAATTAAGGGCGGGAGAAGGTGATCTCGCCGGCTGGCAGCCGGTTCCTGCCCGGCTTTTTGGCCGGCCGCTGATTTTTTCTGATGAACTGATTGTGCCGGCTCTGGAGAATCTGCTTTTTGGCTTTGAGCTTAAAGCGGTTCAAAACTCTTCGAGAACAGTTTTGCCCGCTGACCTGGCAGTTGATTTAGCCTTAAAGCCGGCTTCCCGTCAGGCAGGTTCAAAGGACCTGCTTTTAGCCGGACTTTATAATGAGCAGGATAACAGAAGTCTGGTAGTAGCCCTGACCAGGGAACCCCAGCTCTTTATTGAAGCCTCACCGCTTTCACCTCAACCGCCTGGACAAAGAATTGTCTTGACGGTTAGAGCTTCAGGCTTCAGCCGGCCCAAGTATGAATTTTATTTGCGTTCAGCTGATGGTCAGGAAAAGCTGAAAAGGAAAGCTTCTGTCAGCAACAGCTGGTCCTGGTTTCCGGTCAAGGAAGGTGAATATACCATCGTCGTTAAAGTTTCCGATAAAAAGCTGACCAGAAAAGCAGAGTTAAGTTATAATATCACTCGAATTTTAAACAGACAGAAGTAGAAAGGAGCCAGTGATGACAAGAGAAGAAGCCATGGAATTGTTGAAACAACATCTTCACCAGCCGAACCTCGTCAAACATTGCTTAGCCGTTGAGCAATGTCTGAAAGCTCTGGCCAGAAGACTCGGCGGGAATGAAGAAACCTGGGGATTGGCTGGACTGCTTCATGACCTGGATTATGAACTGACTGAAAAAAGCCCGGAACTCCATACTAAAGAAACGGTTAAGATTCTGGCTCAATATAATTTGCCAGCCGAGGTTTTGCAGGCTATTCAGGCTCATGCCGGGCAGGTGCCCTGCCAGTCAGCTCTGGATTGGTCTATTTATTCGGCTGACCCGACAACGGGCCTGATTATTGCCGCGGCTTTGATGCACCCATCCAAAAAGCTTAAGGCTGTTGACCTTGATTTTTTGAAGCGCCGTTTTAAGGAAAAGGGTTTTGCCCGGGGCGCCAGGCGGGAAGAAATTGAAAAATGCGTCAATCTTGGCTTGACTCTGGATGAGTTCCTGGGTATCTGTCTTGAGGCCATGCAGGCTATTGATCAGGAGCTGGGTTTAGCCTGATCTTTGACTGAAATAGATATTTTTAGCAACGATTAGCTGAAGCTGGAGGCAAAATGAATCCGATCATCAGTATGAATTTCATTGATTACCTCATCCTGGCTGCTTATTTAGTCATAACCCTGGTGGTTGGCTATGCTTTAAAAAAATATATGAAAACCAGCGAAGACTTTTTCCTCTCGGGACGATCTTTGCCCAGCTGGATTACCAGCCTGGCTTTTCTGTCCGCCAACCTGGGAGCTCTGGAAGTTATAGGCATGGTAGCCAATTCTGCCAAATATGGCATCCTGACCGTCCATTTTTACTGGATTGGAGCCATTCCGGCCATGATTTTCCTCGGCCTGTTCATGATGCCTTTCTATTACAATACCAAGGTCAGAAGCGTCCCTGAATACCTGAAACTCAGATACAATGAAGCCACCCGGGGGGTTAATGCTTTTTCCTTTGCCATCATGACCCTTTTGATGAGCGGCATCAGCATGTATGCCATGGCTTTAATCTTCAGAATGATGCTCGGCTGGTCATTAACTTCAAGCATTCTCCTCTCGGCCCTGGTCGTCTTGATTTATGTTTTCTTTGGTGGCTTATCTTCTTCCATTTACAACGAGGTCATTCAGTTCTTCCTGATCTGGCTGGGCCTTCTGCCAGCGGTTTATGTCGGGCTCAAGGCGGTCGGCGGTTTTTCAGGCCTGGCCGCTAAACTGCCTGAAACCTTTCTTCACGCTTGGAAAAATATGGGCAGTGCCGCCGCCAACCCGATGGGAGTTGACTGGATGGGAGTGGTGCTGGGACTCGGTTTTGTTCTGTCCTTTGGTTATTGGACCACAGATTTTCTGGTGGTGCAGAGAACCTTAGCTTCAGAAAACATCTCAGCTGCCCGCCGGACGCCGATCATGGCGGCTTTCCCCAAAATGCTGGTCCCGTTGATTGTGGTGGTACCGGGACTGTTAGCGGTGGCCATCCTGCCCGAATACTCACTGGCTCTCCAGGGCTCGGCTACTCCCGATTATAATTCGGCTCTGATCCTTTTACTGGCCCATTATTTGCCCAACGGTGTTCTGGGCCTGGCCATTACCGGCCTGTTAGCCAGCTTTATGTCGGGTATGGCCGGCAACGTCACGGCTTTTAACACTGTCTGGACTTATGACATCTACGGGACCTATATCAAGAAAAATATGCCTGATAAGCATTACCTGATGATGGGGAAGCTGGCCACGATCTTCGGTGTCCTGTTCAGCATTGGCACCGCCTATATTGTCCAGTCGTTTCCTAATTTGATGGATTATATGCAGCTCATTTTCTCTTTTTTCAATGCGCCGCTTTTTGCCACTTTCCTCTTAGGCATGTTCTGGAAAAAAGCCACTCCCTGGGGCGGCTTTTTTGGCCTGCTGACAGGAATTCTGGCGGCGGCTGGACACTATCTTTTGTATAAGTTAAATGTCATCCACTATTCGAGTGAAATGGCGGCTAACTTTTTCCAGGCCTGGTGGGCCTGGCTGACCGATTTTGGAGTGACCATTCTGGTCAGCCTGTTTACCAAGAAAAAGTCTGAGTCTGAGCTGAAAGGCCTGGTTTACAGCCTGACGCCCAGAACTAAAGGTTCTGAGATGTTCTGGCGGCGGCCAGAGATCTGGGGTTCGATTGCCCTGGTGGTCATGGTAATTTTGAATATAATATTCTGGTAAGCCCTGGAGAGCCGGCAAAATGGAAGGGAAAGGAAGTGAGAGCATGACCGAGAAAAAGAGCGCATCGCATTTTTTTGATCTGAAAATACCACTTGGCCTTCTTTTAGGCTTTTATGGCTTGATTCTGCTGCTATACGGCCTGTTTGGTCCAGACCGGATATACGAAAAATCGCTCGGTCTGAATGTCAATTCAATCTGGGCAGCAGTGATGCTGGTAATTGGCGCCTTGTTCCTGGGCTTTGCCCATTACAGCCGCAAGAATTCCCGGTAGCCGTTTAAAGAAGAATCTTGGCGAGCCGTCCAATATTGATTTCTGGACAGGAGTAAATATGAAAAAAGCCGGTTTATCCTTGCTTTTAGTTCTTTCCATCACTATTTGTTTAGTGGCAGGCGGGCTGGCCGGGAGCGGTCTTAAGTCAAAGTCTCTAATGGAGAATCAGAAGGTGGCTAAACAAGAATCTCTTGATAAATATTTTTCCGGTCTGGTTTCCAAAGATGAACCGGGCCTGGCGGTGGCGGTCTTAAAAAATGGCCAGCCGGCCATAATTTACACGGCCGGAGTGGTTGACGTTAAAAGCCTGCGGCCAATTACGGCCGGAAGCAATTTTCGCTTAGCCTCGGTCACCAAACAGTTTACCGCCTCAGCCATTATGCTTTTAGCCCGGGATGGACGGCTGCGTTATGATCAAAGCTTAAGAGATTATTTTCCTGATTTCCCGGCCTATGGACAGGCTATGACCATCAGGCAGCTTTTAACTCATACCTCAGGACTGCCGGAATATGAGGACCTGGTGCCGGAAGCTGATCCGGCTAAAGAAATTGAAGATCAGCAAATAACCGATGGCCAGGTTCTTGAGCTGTTAAAACAGCTTAAGGCTGCTGACTTCCCGCCCGGGGAGGAGTGGCGTTACAGTAATTCTGGCTATGTCCTCCTCGGGCTTATTGTCGAAAAAGCCTCCGGGCAGCCCTTTGCTGAGTTTTTACATGACAGGATTTTCGCCCCGCTGGGGATGGAAACGACAGTCCTCTATGAACGAAATAAAAATACTGTCGAGAACCGGGCTTATGGTCATACCCGGGTAGCTGGACGCTGGCAGATTAAGGACCAGAGTTTAGCTTCCGCCACCAGAGGCGATGGGCGAATCTATTCTTCGGTTGAAGATCTGATCAAATGGGATCAGGCCTGGAGGGGCGAAAGCCTGCTAACCAAGGAGGAAAAGAAGCTGGCTCTGACTCCGGTCAAGGTCAGGGGAAGAGGCCCGGTTGGGCCTGACGGACAGCCGGCTGCTTATGGCTTTGGCTGGTTCCTCAATCCCTGGCAAGGATACCAGAGAGCCTGGCACTATGGTGAAACGACCGGTTTTAGAACAACAATCCAGCGATTCTATGAAGATGGCCTGACCATTATTATTCTGGCCAATCGAGATGACCTTGATCCTTCTTCTCTGGCTCTTCGGCTCACTGGAAATTTTTTGCGGTTGAAAAATAAATAGAAGCTTTTACTTTTTAATGATAACCGGCGGTCCCTCAGGGACAAAGGGCTTATAAACCACACCCTTTCTTTTTTGTTCAAACTCTTCTTTCATGGCCTGGATATATTTTGGGTTTTCGTACAAGTCAACCATGGTCGTAGCCAGAATCTGAGCGGCATAAATCAGACCTTTATGTCCGATGGACATTCCGCCGCAGGCTACCACCGGCCAGGCATGCCAGGGTGTGTCCAGCGGGGCAGTGGTCACATTAAAACTTAAAGTCGGTACCTGCCAGCTGACGTCGCCCACATCGGTTGAACCTCCCTCCGGATCAGGCTTGGGCGCCGCCCAGGGCTGAATAGTTTCATCCAGTCCTTTGGGCTCAAGCCCCAGCGATTTCTGGATTTCCTTGGCAAATTCCTGCTCCTCAGGTGTAAATTTTATCGGGCCGAGCCAGGTCATATTATTAAACATCAGTTTTTCACCGGTAAGATTAACCAGGGTTTCCCAGTTACCGCCACAAACAGTCAACTTCTGTTCGACTTCAGCCATCAAGGCTGCTCCTTCAGCCAGGTGGCGGGCTCTGTCCATCAGCTGCTGGACTCCTGTT
>ENA-UOYA01004151-UOYA01004151.1-activated-sludge-metagenome-genome-assembly--contig:-NODE-4151-length-12384-cov-5.841187_pt1 | contig 12384 bp, 6 predicted proteins | sample MGYA00238163_ERZ764804 | MGnify/ENA primary metagenome ERZ764804 (study PRJEB28919, sample SAMN05720223) | activated sludge metagenome | isolation source: Anaerobic digester | place: Hong Kong...
TCACTGTGCACTTTGTGGCGAAAATCTGTGCATTTTACTTGACTGCTTACAACATCATTGTGCGTCGATGCCAGTTTCTTTTCCAGTATGTAAATGGCTTCTCTGTTATCTGGATGTGGACCAGGCTTTTCCGGCATATAAGGAACATAGAGCCAGCCCATCTTATCGAATGCCTCGTACACACAGTGTCGGTGAATCTGAGTAATCTTCTTGTCGGCATTAGGTGTAACAGAACGAACAGTCATGTTCGTAAAGATCAAGGAACCATTCTTCTGCACCAACGCTCTCTGTTCTCGAAAAGTTCGCGGCCAAGATGCGTTACCTTTGGTATCTGTTTTAAAACGAGGGTCCGTTTCAATATAGTATCGGCCTGTTCGCAGGAAATCCCGAATTACTTTAAGGTAAGCGTGCATCGGGAAATCAACAGTTCTCGGTGCGGCAAACTTCGATTCCTCTATCAGCTTGTCCTCCTTCATAAAGGCGGCAAGCACATAGAACAGATTATTTATATCCGCACGGAGATCGTCATCATTTGGTGGAAGCTGATAACCTATCGGAAAATAAATCATTGCATCATCGGTATCCGCTTTTACACCGACAAAACTGTCTCCTTCGTCATTTTTATTGACGTGGCAGCGTTCTCTAATATTCTTTTGTAAATCCATATTCACTAACCACCTCGCTTTCCATTCTACACAACATTATGCTTGTATATCAGGATAGAGAGATGCACGAACAGTGGGCTTAAATATTTTGAAGCGCTCCCGACCTCTGGAGTAAATGAATGTACGGATGACTTGCTCCAAACTCTCCATGTTGTCAGTATCAAACAGAGCTTCTGGATTAAATTTAAACGCATCATCCCATAGATATTTGATGACTTTCTCTGGGAACATGCGATTGTGCATAACTGCCTCTCTGATGATAGCAAGACGTTGCTTTCTCTCTTCCGTCATATCACCAGCTGCCTCATTATGTAGAAGGGCATTGTATTCATCAAGAATGGTAGTATAACCATCCGAAGGCAAAGCTCGTTGATCAAAAGTTATATCACTTTCATGAACGAAATATACACCGAGTCTCTTGTCTTCAGCAGAAGCCATCTTTGCCTTATTGCCAACGATGATACTGTTAATTTTCTCGCAGAATGTCTGCCATGTAACTTCCGTATCAAGAATTTGCGCATTGGCTAATGAGTAACGGACATTGTCAAAATTGTTCTCAATCAGACGCATCCTCCACCTTCTCTGGAATGCCGTATCAAGCGTAAACACGTTCTGATCGGATGTATTCATCGTGCCTATAATAGAAAGGTTAGAAGGAATACGCACCTTGTGAGTAGGATCGCCGTATATTCTTTCTGCCATATATTTATGCGTGATACCATATTCGCTCGTACCAATTGGATAGGTGATTCCTTCTACCGTCTTCGGCTCAACTAACCTGTCCAACAACTGAAACACTTCGCCGAAGATTGCAGGAGCGTTGCCACGGTTCACTTCTTCAATAATTAGGATGTACTCACGCATCGGATGTGTATAAGCCTCCCTCATAATTGTAGTGAACGGTCCAGGCGTAAACTCATAGGTTACCTGTTTTTCGGCATCAACAACAGGGAGAATCTGACCAATAAAATCTGCATTTGTATAATCGGGATGAAAAACAAGCCTCTCCACAACACTTCCAACAGGACAGTATTCATGTTCAATTGTCCAGCTTTTCCCAGAGCCTGGTACACCGTAAAGCAGAATATTAGTACCACCGCTCAACCTTTCTGCAGTGTCGTAGTTAGCCGTAAGCTCGCCAAGCATAAAAGATGTGCTGTCACTAGAGGCTTTGGCAGAAAGATACATATTCTTCCCACTACCGAGATCAACTGTACTTTTTACGCCGAAAGCATCATAAATAGCCTCCGCTTTACGCTTTACAATCACAAGGTAATCGTCAACATTAAGCTGTTCACGTAAAGGCATCAGGTCATCGCCATAGCAAATCTGCAGGGTAGGATTTCCGTTTCCTTGTCCATCATCATTCAGCAGCCTTCTTCTTATCTGGATAGAATCTGGTCTCCAAGGATTAGTTGAGTTATAAGCTGCTCCACCCAAACGTTCTACATTAAGCAGATTTACTCGCGCAGGAATAGAAATCCTCCAACTCTTGAATGACGAGTTTAATGTAAGGGTAGGAAAGAAGTCTTCAGTTTTCCTCGCACCTTCAGCCGCTTCGCGTTCGCTTGTAAGCTGAATCTGCGTAGCGTGACTTTCTCTCCGTGCCTTATTGAGACTGTCTGTATTCTTTAACTGAATGACAAGTAATCCAACTACATCATCCCAAGAAAATGAGCCATCCTCGACATAGGATAGTTCACTCTTCAAGATTGAGCAATAATGCTCAAACTCATCTGTAATGTTCGTTGTAGCTTCTTCCGGCATAACGCAATCCTCCTCACAATCATAAATAGCTATTTAAAAAATGTTCAATAACCGCACGAGCAAGATCAACGGGAAGGGCGTTTCCTATTAGTTTATACTGTGTAGAATAAGATAACCCTAAATCACTTGCAATCTCCGCATATTTATCAGGGAATCCTTGCAGTCGAAACCCCTCTAGCGGAGTAATTCTCCTAATTGGCTCTGTTTCTAAATCAACAGAAGGTCTGTTGTATGGATCGGTTCCAGCAATGTATGCTTCGCTAAAATAATTGTCTTGATTTGCTCTATGCCACTTCGACATAGTTGCCGTTAATGGTCTTGCAATCGGATTATCGATGTTAACATCGCCTTCCCAATTTGAGGGCTTTGTTAGTATTGTTTTTCGTGAGCCTTGCGGAATGTAATGCTTTGGATCAACTGCGCCCTTTTCAAGCAAATGCCATGTTGTAGGATATTTTGCTGTTTTCAAATTCACAATCGGCGGTTCAGAAATGTTCTTTAATTCTGATAAATCCTTCCTTATTCCGCAGAAGAAAATACGATTCCGCTTTTGCGGTAAGCCGTAATCTGATGCGAGAAGATTCCATGTATGTAGATTATAACCATCTCCAATATCACGAAGGGCTTCTTTCATTTCATCAAGAAGACTACCATTCTTGATCGTATGAATTTTTTGTACATTTTCAAGAACAAAATACTTTGGCCTATAGTAATCCAACATATCAAGAATGTAAAAAAACAATTGTCCTCTCGGATCATCGAATCCTTTACGGTATCCTACATTAGAAAAACTCTGGCAAGGAAAGCCAGCAAACAATATGTCGAATTCAACAACTTCTATTCCTGTTGGATTTTTCTTAGTCTTTATATCTTTGACATCTTGTATTTTCTGAATTTCGCCATTAGAACACGCCACATCATAAAAACGTTGAGCGCTTCTATCAATTTCACAATAAGCTACATGGCGAAACTCATATTTTTCACTCTTTATTTGATTCGCGCCGCAATAGAAACCTCCTATGCCCGCAAAGCAGTCAAAAAACCTAATGATTTCCTTCATACCCTGTATATCCTCTCCAGCACTTGTTTAAGCCCACTTGCAAGAACTCTCGCCATAAGTGGACTAACCGCATTACCTATTTGCCTGTACCATTCATTTGGTGATCCCAAGAAGAGATAATCATCAGGAAAGCCTTGAACCCTTGCTGCTTCCCTTGGTGTCAAACCTCTTGCTTGATAGGGGTGAATGTACATGTTGCAGTCATAATACATATGTGCTGTTATTGCCTTGCATGGCTCGTCTGCAAGTAATTTATCAAATTTATCTCGGAAAATGCTCGCTCTATTCTTATACGGATTTATTTCCTGGATGCTTTCCGCATCTGATTTTTCACCTGGTCTCAACAGCTGATAAATCTGTATGTCTCGATCATTGTTGTATTTACTACGATGATTTAGAAGCGGCACCCTATTAGGCAGACCACGGTTAACTAACTGGGCATATTCCGACACATTATCTCGAAATCCAGCAAAGGTATATCCCCATGCAGCACTTTCGCTGTATGTTGAATTTTTCATGGTTTTTGCTTCTAGTGGAGGTAAATCCTCTATTGCATCCCATAATGTAAATACATGGCCAGCGTCCATATGCGGTTGTATTCCTGCTTTGAATAGTTGATATAGTTCACTTGAAATCTTTTTATAGTCTTTCTTTATCCCTAATATGAACGCACGTTTTCTGCTTTGTGGGAAGCCAAAATCCTTTGTATTTAAAACAAGCGGCTCACAAGTGATATAACCCACCTTACTGAAGTCTTTCTTTATCTTACCGTATAATTGTAGAATTCCTTCTACATTTTCCATAAGGAAGACATCAGGTAATGCCTGCTCAACGGTATGAACATAGAATCTATAAAGACTGTTACGTTCATCGTTTTCTTTCTTGTGTTTATTGACGACACTAAACCCCTGGCATGGCGGTCCTCCAACAATTACAGGTACGTGAGGGAAAATATCTTGGTCAACCAAATCACGAATATCATCATGAATAATACTACCATCTGTTAGCCAAGGTCGGTTAAAACGGTATGTTAATGTCGCAGACTGATCTTTATCCACAGCCACTACCGGGCAAAAGCCTTCTTGCTCCAATCCTACAGATAGACCACCTGCTCCACAAAACAAGTCGATAAAATCATAATGAAAATCAGCGAGATCAAGATTACTAAATTTCGTTTGATAATATTTTATAAGTTGACGTTGAATTTCATCCTTGTCAACTGAATTGTCTATGATTTTAATTTTTGAAAAAACGTTGTTCAGCTGATCAACGATAAACGTTTCGTCAATAATTGTTAGTGTATTCTTCTTCAACATATCCTCGCCTCGTTTCAGTCATTCATATAGCACTCTTGCCACTGTTAACCCATTCATCCAATTCTGAGCGCTTGAACTTCCAGAGCCGTCCGATTTGGTGTGCCGGAAGATCTTTTTTTTGTTTTATCCATTTCCTCAGAGTTACGGGTTTGATATTCAAGTATTCCGCAGCATCTTCAAGGCTTATATAGTTATCATCAGATCTTTCGCTCATGTAAGATTCACCTCTCAAACTACTCGTGGCCATAACCATACAAATATCATTATAACGCATTTTAAGTGTTTTTTCAAGCCCTTTATTGATATTTATTGATATTCATTGATACCCAGTGACTTCTTTACTTCGAGCGAGTAATTTGCATACGCCCATAACGATACCTTTAAAGTTCGTTACGGGATGGGACTTTCCGTTATGTGCGTGTGCAAAACTGAGTGCCTACGCACCCTGCCACGCTAGGCAGAAGATTGATTGCATGATTGGCACACAAAAAAATAAGCCTCCTGCACACCCCGAGGTATGAGAAAGGCAGTTGTAATCGTGTTTTACCAAACATCTTAATGAAAACAGGCAGATAATCTCGTATCAATCACGCAACGGCTTTATCTAAAATGTTCTTGACACCATGTTCAGAGAAAATTTTATTTAGGAATGTTTTCTCATCACCTAAATACTCTTCTATAGTCCCAAATTCGTCATAGTCATAAGCAAATTTCTCATATAAGTCTTTCATTAAATCATTCCCTCCTGTATATGAGGTTTCACTTGTATATCACCTGCGATCAGCTTCTATTTATGTGCACATCCAACCTGACCACACAACCTCAAAAAAACCCGAAAAAACATCTAAATCGTCCACTCGCGAAGGCTGACATCTAACCTGTTCACTCACCGAGCACTGACATCTAACCTGACCACTTAACTATCAAAACAGCCCCTTTGGACTTGTTTCCACGAAGCGATATTTTCATGTTTTTCGTTCAATGGGTTTTACGCCCATGTATGCTGAAAGCCTTGATATATAAGGGTTTTTCTCACGCTCAATCTTTTGTCCTTGTTATCAATACTACCGTCTCAACGTGGAACGAGCCGCTTGGATTGATGTCTTGGGCTGATTTTTTGAACCTTACGTTTACGGGAACATATCAATGGTTTTTCTACTGTTTATTGAAAATGCGTCCGTATGTGGGAACATGTCTACGCAGGAAGTGTACCAGCAACTATCGCCAACTGAACTACAGCTTTCAATTCATTTATTTTATTATTCTTGATTTCATCCCATGTAACAGAAGGATTATTACGAAGCGCTGTTTTGCACAATTCAAGGTATTTAAGCAGCACATTTCGTACTATTTCTTCCATTTCTATTAGTTCTATGGCTGAAATATTTCAGCCATAGAACTAATAGAAATGGAAGAAATAGTACGAAATGTGCTGCTTAAATACCTTGAATTGTGCAAAACAGCGCTTCGTAATAATCCTTCTGTTACATGGGATGAAATCAAGAATAATAAAATAAATGAATTGAAAGCTGTAGTTCAGTTGGCGATAGTTGCTGGTACACTTCCTGCGTAGACATGTTCCCACATACGGACGCATTTTCAATAAACAGTAGAAAAACCATTGATATGTTCCCGTAAACGTAAGGTTCAAAAAATCAGCCCAAGACATCAATCCAAGCGGCTCGTTCCACGTTGAGACGGTAGTATTGATAACAAGGACAAAAGATTGAGCGTGAGAAAAACCCTTATATATCAAGGCTTTCAGCATACATGGGCGTAAAACCCATTGAACGAAAAACATGAAAATATCGCTTCGTGGAAACAAGTCCAAAGGGGCTGTTTTGATAGTTAAGTGGTCAGGTTAGATGTCAGTGCTCGGTGAGTGAACAGGTTAGATGTCAGCCTTCGCGAGTGGACGATTTAGATGTTTTTTCGGGTTTTTTTGAGGTTGTGTGGTCAGGTTGGATGTGCACATAAATAGAAGCTGATCGCAGGTGATATACAAGTGAAACCTCATATACAGGAGGGAATGATTTAATGAAAGACTTATATGAGAAATTTGCTTATGACTATGACGAATTTGGGACTATAGAAGAGTATTTAGGTGATGAGAAAACATTCCTAAATAAAATTTTCTCTGAACATGGTGTCAAGAACATTTTAGATAAAGCCGTTGCGTGATTGATACGAGATTATCTGCCTGTTTTCATTAAGATGTTTGGTAAAACACGATTACAACTGCCTTTCTCATACCTCGGGGTGTGCAGGAGGCTTATTTTTTTGTGTGCCAATCATGCAATCAATCTTCTGCCTAGCGTGGCAGGGTGCGTAGGCACTCAGTTTTGCACACGCACATAACGGAAAGTCCCATCCCGTAACGAACTTTAAAGGTATCGTTATGGGCGTATGCAAATTACTCGCTCGAAGTAAAGAAGTCACTGGGTATCAATGAATATCAATAAATATCAATAAAGGGCTTGAAAAAACACTTAAAATGCGTTATAATGATATTTGTATGGTTATGGCCACGAGTAGTTTGAGAGGTGAATCTTACATGAGCGAAAGATCTGATGATAACTATATAAGCCTTGAAGATGCTGCGGAATACTTGAATATCAAACCCGTAACTCTGAGGAAATGGATAAAACAAAAAAAAGATCTTCCGGCACACCAAATCGGACGGCTCTGGAAGTTCAAGCGCTCAGAATTGGATGAATGGGTTAACAGTGGCAAGAGTGCTATATGAATGACTGAAACGAGGCGAGGATATGTTGAAGAAGAATACACTAACAATTATTGACGAAACGTTTATCGTTGATCAGCTGAACAACGTTTTTTCAAAAATTAAAATCATAGACAATTCAGTTGACAAGGATGAAATTCAACGTCAACTTATAAAATATTATCAAACGAAATTTAGTAATCTTGATCTCGCTGATTTTCATTATGATTTTATCGACTTGTTTTGTGGAGCAGGTGGTCTATCTGTAGGATTGGAGCAAGAAGGCTTTTGCCCGGTAGTGGCTGTGGATAAAGATCAGTCTGCGACATTAACATACCGTTTTAACCGACCTTGGCTAACAGATGGTAGTATTATTCATGATGATATTCGTGATTTGGTTGACCAAGATATTTTCCCTCACGTACCTGTAATTGTTGGAGGACCGCCATGCCAGGGGTTTAGTGTCGTCAATAAACACAAGAAAGAAAACGATGAACGTAACAGTCTTTATAGATTCTATGTTCATACCGTTGAGCAGGCATTACCTGATGTCTTCCTTATGGAAAATGTAGAAGGAATTCTACAATTATACGGTAAGATAAAGAAAGACTTCAGTAAGGTGGGTTATATCACTTGTGAGCCGCTTGTTTTAAATACAAAGGATTTTGGCTTCCCACAAAGCAGAAAACGTGCGTTCATATTAGGGATAAAGAAAGACTATAAAAAGATTTCAAGTGAACTATATCAACTATTCAAAGCAGGAATACAACCGCATATGGACGCTGGCCATGTATTTACATTATGGGATGCAATAGAGGATTTACCTCCACTAGAAGCAAAAACCATGAAAAATTCAACATACAGCGAAAGTGCTGCATGGGGATATACCTTTGCTGGATTTCGAGATAATGTGTCGGAATATGCCCAGTTAGTTAACCGTGGTCTGCCTAATAGGGTGCCGCTTCTAAATCATCGTAGTAAATACAACAATGATCGAGACATACAGATTTATCAGCTGTTGAGACCAGGTGAAAAATCAGATGCGGAAAGCATCCAGGAAATAAATCCGTATAAGAATAGAGCGAGCATTTTCCGAGATAAATTTGATAAATTACTTGCAGACGAGCCATGCAAGGCAATAACAGCACATATGTATTATGACTGCAACATGTACATTCACCCCTATCAAGCAAGAGGTTTGACACCAAGGGAAGCAGCAAGGGTTCAAGGCTTTCCTGATGATTATCTCTTCTTGGGATCACCAAATGAATGGTACAGGCAAATAGGTAATGCGGTTAGTCCACTTATGGCGAGAGTTCTTGCAAGTGGGCTTAAACAAGTGCTGGAGAGGATATACAGGGTATGAAGGAAATCATTAGGTTTTTTGACTGCTTTGCGGGCATAGGAGGTTTCTATTGCGGCGCGAATCAAATAAAGAGTGAAAAATATGAGTTTCGCCATGTAGCTTATTGTGAAATTGATAGAAGCGCTCAACGTTTTTATGATGTGGCGTGTTCTAATGGCGAAATTCAGAAAATACAAGATGTCAAAGATATAAAGACTAAGAAAAATCCAACAGGAATAGAAGTTGTTGAATTCGACATATTGTTTGCTGGCTTTCCTTGCCAGAGTTTTTCTAATGTAGGATACCGTAAAGGATTCGATGATCCGAGAGGACAATTGTTTTTTTACATTCTTGATATGTTGGATTACTATAGGCCAAAGTATTTTGTTCTTGAAAATGTACAAAAAATTCATACGATCAAGAATGGTAGTCTTCTTGATGAAATGAAAGAAGCCCTTCGTGATATTGGAGATGGTTATAATCTACATACATGGAATCTTCTCGCATCAGATTACGGCTTACCGCAAAAGCGGAATCGTATTTTCTTCTGCGGAATAAGGAAGGATTTATCAGAATTAAAGAACATTTCTGAACCGCCGATTGTGAATTTGAAAACAGCAAAATATCCTACAACATGGCATTTGCTTGAAAAGGGCGCAGTTGATCCAAAGCATTACATTCCGCAAGGCTCACGAAAAACAATACTAACAAAGCCCTCAAATTGGGAAGGCGATGTTAACATCGATAATCCGATTGCAAGACCATTAACGGCAACTATGTCGAAGTGGCATAGAGCAAATCAAGACAATTATTTTAGCGAAGCATACATTGCTGGAACCGATCCATACAACAGACCTTCTGTTGATTTAGAAACAGAGCCAATTAGGAGAATTACTCCGCTAGAGGGGTTTCGACTGCAAGGATTCCCTGATAAATATGCGGAGATTGCAAGTGATTTAGGGTTATCTTATTCTACACAGTATAAACTAATAGGAAACGCCCTTCCCGTTGATCTTGCTCGTGCGGTTATTGAACATTTTTTAAATAGCTATTTATGATTGTGAGGAGGATTGCGTTATGCCGGAAGAAGCTACAACGAACATTACAGATGAGTTTGAGCATTATTGCTCAATCTTGAAGAGTGAACTATCCTATGTCGAGGATGGCTCATTTTCTTGGGATGATGTAGTTGGATTACTTGTCATTCAGTTAAAGAATACAGACAGTCTCAATAAGGCACGGAGAGAAAGTCACGCTACGCAGATTCAGCTTACAAGCGAACGCGAAGCGGCTGAAGGTGCGAGGAAAACTGAAGACTTCTTTCCTACCCTTACATTAAACTCGTCATTCAAGAGTTGGAGGATTTCTATTCCTGCGCGAGTAAATCTGCTTAATGTAGAACGTTTGGGTGGAGCAGCTTATAACTCAACTAATCCTTGGAGACCAGATTCTATCCAGATAAGAAGAAGGCTGCTGAATGATGATGGACAAGGAAACGGAAATCCTACCCTGCAGATTTGCTATGGCGATGACCTGATGCCTTTACGTGAACAGCTTAATGTTGACGATTACCTTGTGATTGTAAAGCGTAAAGCGGAGGCTATTTATGATGCTTTCGGCGTAAAAAGTACAGTTGATCTCGGTAGTGGGAAGAATATGTATCTTTCTGCCAAAGCCTCTAGTGACAGCACATCTTTTATGCTTGGCGAGCTTACGGCTAACTACGACACTGCAGAAAGGTTGAGCGGTGGTACTAATATTCTGCTTTACGGTGTACCAGGCTCTGGGAAAAGCTGGACAATTGAACATGAATACTGTCCTGTTGGAAGTGTTGTGGAGAGGCTTGTTTTTCATCCCGATTATACAAATGCAGATTTTATTGGTCAGATTCTCCCTGTTGTTGATGCCGAAAAACAGGTAACCTATGAGTTTACGCCTGGACCGTTCACTACAATTATGAGGGAGGCTTATACACATCCGATGCGTGAGTACATCCTAATTATTGAAGAAGTGAACCGTGGCAACGCTCCTGCAATCTTCGGCGAAGTGTTTCAGTTGTTGGACAGGTTAGTTGAGCCGAAGACGGTAGAAGGAATCACCTATCCAATTGGTACGAGCGAATATGGTATCACGCATAAATATATGGCAGAAAGAATATACGGCGATCCTACTCACAAGGTGCGTATTCCTTCTAACCTTTCTATTATAGGCACGATGAATACATCCGATCAGAACGTGTTTACGCTTGATACGGCATTCCAGAGAAGGTGGAGGATGCGTCTGATTGAGAACAATTTTGACAATGTCCGTTACTCATTAGCCAATGCGCAAATTCTTGATACGGAAGTTACATGGCAGACATTCTGCGAGAAAATTAACAGTATCATCGTTGGCAATAAGGCAAAGATGGCTTCTGCTGAAGACAAGAGACTCGGTGTATATTTCGTTCATGAAAGTGATATAACTTTTGATCAACGAGCTTTGCCTTCGGATGGTTATACTACCATTCTTGATGAATACAATGCCCTTCTACATAATGAGGCAGCTGGTGATATGACGGAAGAGAGAAAGCAACGTCTTGCTATCATCAGAGAGGCAGTTATGCACAATCGCATGTTCCCAGAGAAAGTCATCAAATATCTATGGGATGATGCGTTTAAATTTAATCCAGAAGCTCTGTTTGATACTGACAACATGGAGAGTTTGGAGCAAGTCATCCGTACATTCATTTACTCCAGAGGTCGGGAGCGCTTCAAAATATTTAAGCCCACTGTTCGTGCATCTCTCTATCCTGATATACAAGCATAATGTTGTGTAGAATGGAAAGCGAGGTGGTTAGTGAATATGGATTTACAAAAGAATATTAGAGAACGCTGCCACGTCAATAAAAATGACGAAGGAGACAGTTTTGTCGGTGTAAAAGCGGATACCGATGATGCAATGATTTATTTTCCGATAGGTTATCAGCTTCCACCAAATGATGACGATCTCCGTGCGGATATAAATAATCTGTTCTATGTGCTTGCCGCCTTTATGAAGGAGGACAAGCTGATAGAGGAATCGAAGTTTGCCGCACCGAGAACTGTTGATTTCCCGATGCACGCTTACCTTAAAGTAATTCGGGATTTCCTGCGAACAGGCCGATACTATATTGAAACGGACCCTCGTTTTAAAACAGATACCAAAGGTAACGCATCTTGGCCGCGAACTTTTCGAGAACAGAGAGCGTTGGTGCAGAAGAATGGTTCCTTGATCTTTACGAACATGACTGTTCGTTCTGTTACACCTAATGCCGACAAGAAGATTACTCAGATTCACCGACACTGTGTGTACGAGGCATTCGATAAGATGGGCTGGCTCTATGTTCCTTATATGCCGGAAAAGCCTGGTCCACATCCAGATAACAGAGAAGCCATTTACATACTGGAAAAGAAACTGGCATCGACGCACAATGATGTTGTAAGCAGTCAAGTAAAATGCACAGATTTTCGCCACAAAGTGCACAGTGA
>ENA-UOYA01004152-UOYA01004152.1-activated-sludge-metagenome-genome-assembly--contig:-NODE-4152-length-12383-cov-4.106019_pt1 | contig 12383 bp, 9 predicted proteins | sample MGYA00238163_ERZ764804 | MGnify/ENA primary metagenome ERZ764804 (study PRJEB28919, sample SAMN05720223) | activated sludge metagenome | isolation source: Anaerobic digester | place: Hong Kong...
GAAACGTCCCCTTGCCACGTCCTGCCACATGCGTGGTCCAACTGCATGAGGCATGAGGGGCAGGCGGAAGCGACGAAACTGGCTTTGGTTTCCAGAATGGATTTTACTTTATGGGCAGCCACTGCCTGAGATAAACGGTAGTGGCTTAAATTAAACGAACCGGCGGAACCGCAGCACCGGTCTGCCAAACCCATTTCCACAAATTCATAAACCGGGCTCAAACGCTTTAATAATTCTCTGGGAGCAGATTTTCCCCCAGGGGTTCTTTTTAAGTGGCAAGGATCATGATAAGTCACTTTTAAGCCCGGGTTCTTGGGGACAGGAGGCAGAACCGGTTTTATATCCAGAACTTCGACCAGAAAGCGGTTTATGTCCATAACTTTAGCTGCTAAAACTTTTGCTATATCGCTTTCCAAAAGCTCCGGATATTCCAGCCAAGTAGAAAGACAGCTGGCACAATCGGTAATGATATAATCAACATGATATTTGGCAAACTCGTCAAGATTCTTTTCCCCGAGGAATCTCCCGGTCTCAAAATCACCGCTGGCAAAAGCGGGGACACCGCAGCACACCTGGTCCGGAATCACAACTTCCACATTATAGGCTTTCATGATTTTTAAAATACTGTGTCCCACATGATGGTTAATCAAATTGGTAATACATCCGGTAAAATATGCTATCTTCAGCCTGGGTCGATCTATTTTAATCAACTGGGGTACCGTTTTTCGAAAGGGTCCGCTGGCTACAGGGGGTAGGAGTGCCTCCATACCGGCGATATCCCCGGGCAATAGTTTGAGCAACCTGCTGCGCCGGACCAGTTTTTGCACCCCCAGGTTTTGATAAAGATAGATAACTTTGCCCAGGGCATTCAAACGCCCGTTATACTTCAATAAGTGTTGAAAAACATTTTTCTTGAGGATGGGCAAACCCCGGTCCGCCACCAGTTCCTTCCGGGAAGCCAGCACCAGTTTGTCCGCCTTAACCCCGTTGGGACAGTTATCGCGACAGGAACCGCATAACAAGCATGTGGAAAAAATCTGGGCCAACTTATCATTCCATTGAAGATCTCCTTCCACCAAATGTTCCAGCAGTTCTATTTTCCCCCGAGCGACAAATTGCTCCCGGCCGGTTTCCGTGTAAAGGGGACAGTGGGCTTGACACCCGCCGCACCGGCTGCATTTTTTTAAATTCTCCAAATGTTGTTTTTCCATCACTCTCACCTAAAATATCTTTCCCGGATTGAGAATATTATGGGGATCCACGGCCTGTTTAATGGCTCTTAAATAATTTAGACCAACTTCACCCAGTTCCCAATAGAGGTAAGGTTTCTTCATCACACCGATCCCATGCTCTCCGGAAAGAGTGCCCCGTAATTCCAGTGCTGTCCGGAATATTTCCTCAATCGCTTTTTCCACCCGGGCCATTTCATCTTTATCCTTTTTATCTGTTATAATATTGGGATGCAGGTTACCGTCACCGGCATGACCGAAGACGGGAATATGCAGTTGATATTTGGCTGCGATTTCCCGTAACCGTTTCAGCATTTCAGGAATTCTACTCCGGGGTACCGTAGCATCCTCGGAAATTTTGGTGGGGGCTAATTGCACCACCGCGGAGGACACGGCCCGTCTTGCTTTCCAGAGTTTTTCCCGTTCTGCCGGGGAAGAAGCGACCTGGAGATCCCGGCAATGATTGTCCCGGCAAATCTTTTCTATTGTTTTGATGTCCTCTTCAACCTGACTCTTGCCCCCATCCACTTCAATCAACAAAATCGCTTCCACATCTTTGGGCAGCCCCAAGCACAGCTGCCTCTCCACACAATCAATGGTGATGTGATCCATGATCTCCAAAGTGGTGGGGATGACCCCGTTTATGATCATACCGGTGATGGTTACCGCCGCCTCTTCCAACTTATTAAAGGCCACCAGGGCGGTGCGTACCTCTTTGGGTTTCGGGAGTAACTTTAGGATAATTTCTGTGACGATACCCAGGGTCCCTTCACTTCCGGTTAAAAGTCGGGTCAAATCATACCCGGTGACATTTTTCACCGTGCGTCCCCCGGTCCGCATGACATCTCCCTGGGGGGTAACAACCTCCAACCCCAGCACGTAATCCTTGGTGACCCCGTATTTAAACGCCCTGGGTCCCCCGGCATTTTCCGCCACATTTCCGCCTAAAGTACAGGTCTTTAAACTGCCGGGGTCAGGGGGATAAAACAAACCCAGTTTTTCCACTTCCTGGTGCAATCGTTCGGTAATTACGCCCGGCTCCACCACCGCCAGCATATCATCAACACTGATTTCCTTGATTTTATTCATCCGTGTTAATACCAGAGCGGCCCCGCCGCTCTGGGGAATAGAACCGCCGCTTAACCCGGTCCCGGCTCCCCTGGGAAATATGGGAAATCTCTCTTGATTGGCCAGTTTCACAATTTGGGCAACCTCCCGGGTGTTGGCCGGAAAGACAACAAGATCCGGAATCCCTCTTTGAAAGGTCCCGTCATAGGAATAACAGATTCTTTCTTCCAAGCTTTCCAAGACATTTTCCGCGCCTGCGATTTCTTTTATCTGCTTTACTGTTTCTTTATTCATGCCGCTTCCCTCCCCAATACCGAAAATGAAATTTCCAGACGGCAATATCTGCTTAGATCTTACAAATATTCCTTTAGACTAAATTTCCCAGGTCATCAAATTGAAGAAAGGTTTCTTCGATGCGGACTAAACCTTTCAATTCCAGTTCATTAAATAGGGCTTCTGAGGCATAGACATATTCTAAATGCATAGTATTGCTGATTCTCATCACCCGGGCCTTTTTAAGATCATCCAAAGCCAAGGATTTCAGCGCCAGCTCAATGGCTTCTTGATCCGTCTCCAGGGTAATGGGGATCATGCCCCGGGAGAAAAATTTTGTAGTAAACAGGTTTAGGTAGGTGGCCGGAAAATCAATTTTATCCACCAGTTTTCTGGTGGTGAGATCGGCCAGGCCGATCCCGTTGGCATTTCCTTCAGATTTCTTGGACAGGTCCAAAACTACAATATATTTTATCTTCGGTCTTTCCGGCTCTTCCACCCCCGGGAGACGCCAGCGCCCGATAACATTTACATCCATGCCGGTACCGCTGAAATTTTTGCCCATTTCATCCACGATCAGCACATCCAAATGATCTACCGGTAACCGGGGTAAATATGTTTTGGCCAAGGTCAATAGTTTTGCTTCCTCTGCCATTTCACTTGCTCTTAACCCTTTAATTATTGCCGTCTCATCATAGCCGTTTTCCACAATCGCCAGACCCCCTAAGACCGGCAATTTCGCCAGAAACACTTGACCCATTTCCTTAATGACACTGCCAATTTCCCCGGGACCTAACCGGTGCACCATGGTGGCGCCGGGGACCTTACCCATACCCACCGCCATCATTTTCCACAAGCCGGATTCAATCTCAGACCGGAAGGCGGTATGGGGTTTCACCCTGTTGATGACCAAAATAGCATCCGCTGCCGCTGCGATCTTGTCACAACGCACTTTTCTCCCCTCGGAAATAGTGCCCAACTCCACAGTATCACAGGTCACCCTGATGGGAGCGCCCACAGAATCCTCATTTACCCCCAACTCCAGCAGGATCTTCCGCTGCCCCTCCACGGTGCCTCCCCCATGACTGCCCATGGCGGCAAAAAGAAAAGGTCGAAAACCCATACCCTTTAAACAATCCACAGCAGCCCGGTAAATGGGTACTAAATTGTTTATGCCCCGGCTTCCGGCAGTAATGGCTATTTCCGCACCCGGCTTTAAATCACGGCCCTGCATCACTAAAGCCAGTTCCCGGTGAACCGTAGCAGGAATGTCAGCTACCAACGGCCGGGGAAAGGACTGACGAAATTTGGCCATTTTTATCATCAGCACACCCTCTTTTATGTTTCTCTCCTTACTCTATCATATCAGATTTTCGTGCTTGTGCATGAATACTTTTTATTCTGTGCAGAATTTAAACAGCCTTGTGGTTCACCACAAGGCTGCTGACACAAGTTCCCTTTCCTTTTGTTTTAACGCAATTTTCTCAGCTATTCAATCACTATTACCGCGCCATTTTGAGTATCCATCCAGTCATAAAGAAATTTCGCATGACTGGTATAGTTTCGGACACACATATTGGACCTGGGGGTTGTCCCGATGGTTTGGAGAAATTCTATCATTCCCGGGTCTACCTTTTCACCATTTTGTTCCTCATATGCCACCGGAACTCCGTGAATGTATGCACCACCGGTAAAACGCACAGCATAGGGGGCGTAACCGCCAATCTCCTCCGTTCCTTTTTGCAGGTATTCAAACCGGTCTTTTTTTTCCAGGGCCTTAAAAATACCCAGGGTGGTTTCAAAGGAATAATCCCCCTTAATCCCGGTGGTAGCCAAGGTATAGGAGACCATGTCCAAGCCGTTTTCCACCACGGCAAAGGCCGCCTGGTTCTGCTGGTTCCTGTCCACCACCACCACATGGTTTAACCAATTTAAGGTGCTATTGGGGTCAATGTACTTTTTTGGCACATAGAAGTTTCCCCCAAAGGTGGGAATGTTCACATGATAAAAATCACCGCTCTCATTTAAAAGCCGCACCAGCATCCCGTCGGGGACATAACGGAAATCGCTGGCAGCATCCGCTTGGACATAAGCGGGAGCACTATGATAAAACCTGTATCCGTGCTCATCTAATGCAGCATTTCCCTTTTGCGGCGGGGCTCCGTTTTGATTCTTATAGTTCCGGATAAAATGCAACGGACCCTGGGCTAATTGCTGTTTCAACTGGTTAACGGCAGCCAGCATTTTATCAAAACGAAAAGTCCGGGGAGTCCCTACCGAGGAGTGGAGATAACCTTGTTCCGTTTTGTTTTCATGACTGCATGCTACTCTGTACCAGATGTTGGAACCTTGCACCGCAACACCGTCGGCCCGCTGGAGGAGGGTAATCTTATCCAAATTATTTACCCGGCAAACAACAGGGGCACTTGGGTCCGGGCTTTGTAGAATATCTGCCCCATTCTCCGCGGTAACCAGGAAATAATCATAGGAAATAACATGCTCAAAATACTGTACTTTATTGTTTATGCCTACCGGCAGCGAGGTATTGTACTCATGGAGAACTGCATTTTTTTTATTAAGGGTAATATTTTGCAGAAGTTTTCTTTGCTCCGGTTGGCTTAGGCTTAATATACGTTTATCATCCTGATCATGGGTAGACCGGGTAATTCTCAAGTCATTATTTATGTCTATTCCGTTAATATTCTCTTCTACATCCTCTCGGTCAGATTTGGGTAACCTATCTTCCTTGGGTATATTAGGCTCCGGGCTGGGCCTATTTTTCTGAGGCGACGGTACATTTCTGAAATATGCACAGCTTGAAGCGGCAACTATTAAAACGGCCATGATCAAAATTATGATTTTTTTAGACACTGGTATTTCCCACCTATAACTAAAAAATTTTTCAATAATTATAGCTTTCTCCAAAAATCAGGCTAATATGTAACCGGGGTTTTCTCCTTATCGTGATGGGGTAAAACAAAAAAGGAGCACTTTGTTATTATTAACAAAATGCTCCTGGCAGACTTTTTTGGAATAATCATTTTTTAATTTCCCAATAACATCTCTTGGGGGAAACTATTTTTTCCTCTTTTTTTAGTTTGGTCATGATTTTGTCAACTTCTTTTCTGTCAATGCCGGTTGCTGCCGCAACTTCCCCCGCATTGACCGGCTTGTCCGCCTTAGCGAAATAGTCAAGAATTACCTGGTAATTATCCATTTCTTTACCATCCTTTCTTAAATTATGTTATCCAACATGGCCTGAGCCATGACCGAATACAGTCTTCTTCGCTAAATGTTTTAAAAAATATTACCGGACAATGCTATCTTTGACCTGCTTCCAGAAAATTATACCATATGTTCCTAATGGCGTGAACCGGCTGATCTTACTTGTTGCCCAATTTTCTTCAAGTTGTTCAGCCGGGTAAAAAACAAGAGAAATAAGTCTATATGCGACGTTTATCATATATTTAAGGGATGCTTATTTCATTTTCAGTGTGACATTGTTAATCCATTTCCCGGATTTTAATCGCTGGACGGACATCACACATTTGGCTATCTCTTCAAAACCGGCCAGTCCATATACCATGTACACCGGAAGGTTAAAAACAAAGGCACCTAAAGCGGTCAAAGGTACGCCGATAAACCACATGGTAAACCCTTCTATAATGAAAGCGCGGGCGGCATCCCCGCCGCCGCGGAGAATCCCGACAATAAACATAATGCCTAAGGCTCTGACAAAAAGAATTACGGAAATGATATAAAGAATTATCTGGGAATGATACTTGACAGTATCCGAAACATTAAAATTAATTATTATCACCGGTGCGGTAATGGCCAGGATCACGCCCAATGCCATCCCCCCCATTATGGAAAGCACGGAAAACCGCACGGCATAGTCTTTTGCCTGCTCCTCATTTCCGGCCCCGATGCTGTTTCCCACCATAACGGCTGCCGCTCCGGACAGGCCAATAATGGCTACCAAAAACAAATTATTGACTGTATTGCAAATCTGAATGGCGGCCACCGCTTGAGTACCCATCCTCCCATAAACCGCCACATAAACCAAACTGGCCAGACCCCAGCAAATATCATTTAAGATCACGGGAAATATGGTTTGATAGGATTTTTTAACAAATAACCAAGTGACATCAGTCAGTTCCCGTAAAGATGCGGCCAGTACTCCCTGTCCGATATAAACATATAGGACCAGAACAGTAGTTTCCATTGCCCTGGCGATGACCGTGGCCAGGGCCGCCCCGGCTACACCCATTTGAGGTGCCCCAAATTTGCCGAATATCAAAACATAGTTTAAGAAGACATTGATGACCAGGGCAACGACACTTACCAGCATGGGAGGAGTAGCCTTTCCCACCGACCTCAAGGCAAAATTATATACAAAGGTGATGCCGATAAAGAAATAGCTTACCAGGACAATTCTCAGGTACCCGGCGCCGATATCTATCACCACCGGGTCAGTGTTAAACAGGGCAATCACCTGACGCGGAAAGAGGAGACCCAAAACCATGAACACCAGGGAAAAAATAGTGGCGGATAAAAGCCCAATACCCAAAATGCGCTTGATATTGCCAGTGTCTTTTTGGCCCCAGAATTGAGAAATAAAAATACCGCACCCAGCACATAACCCGAATAAAAACATATTGAAAAAGAAGAAATACTGGTTGGCAATGCCCACGGCTGCAATCTCCGTCTCTCCCAATTTCCCCACCATCACGGTGTCGACCATATTTAAGAAAGAGGTGATGAAATTCTGGATCATCACGGGTAATGCTATGTGCAGCATTTTTTGATAAAAACCTCGATCATGGAACATACCGGTAAACAGCTGAACAGTTTTACCCATCTCCATCCTCCCCAAGCACCAAAAATAACAACCACTCTGAAGTTTTCAAAGTGGTTGACTTCTACACTTAATCTATGGCTCCGGTTAACTATCTATCTTTTTATCAACTACCCAAATATAGCAAAATACCCCACCACCAGGATCCCTAGAACGATCCGGTACCAGCCAAAGGCTTTAAAATCATTGGTTTTAATATATCCCAGTAAGAACCGGATGGCTAAAACAGAAACAATAAATGCCACCACCATACCCGTTAATAAAATGGCCAATTCCATCCCGGTAAAATTGAAACCGAATTTCGCCAGTTTTAATGCGCTGGCCCCAAACATAACCGGAATCGACAGAAAAAATGAATACTCGGCGGCAATTTGGCGGGAAGTCCCCATGATGATGGCGCCAAGTATCGTTGAACCTGACCGTGATGTCCCGGGGATTAAAGATAACACCTGAAATATTCCGATCGCAAAAGCGGTAAGATAAGATAACTGGTTGAAACCGGTGACTCTGGCCGGTTTATTCCGGTTCCGGTTTTCAATAACAATAAAAAGTATCCCGTAAAGAAACAGTGTGATGGCAACTGTCTGGTAATTATAGAAGTGGTCATTCAACCAATCGTCATATAAAAATCCCAAGACGGCGGCCGGAATAACTCCTACAATTACCTTGTACCAGATCGACATGGTTTCTTTCTTTTCTTGTCTTGATTTGCGGGGCGAAAAAGGATTTAACTTATGAAAATAAAGAAGTACCACCGCCATAATCGCTCCTAATTGAATAACGACAAAAAACATTTCTTTAAATGCGGCGGAAGCGTTTAACTGAATAAATTCTTCTACCAGAATCATATGACCGGTGCTGCTGATAGGCAGCCATTCTGTGATCCCTTCCACGATGCCCAGAAATACTGCCTTTAATAGCTCCATTAATAACATAGTTTTACCTCCATAAAAATAAAGGGGCTTTGGTTACCTTGAAATATTAGTGATTTACAATAATAAACATTAACACCTTTTCCCCAATACTTCAAGGTTGAATTTTCTTACAGATTACTTTATTTTTCTTAGCCTGATGCAGGCTCAGGTTCGGAGATCTCCATCGATCCAGCTTTTTGCTAATAAATATATGTTAAACATAATAAAAAGCAGGAGCATCTTGTAATTGTACAAAATGCTTCCCTTCCCTCGCAGATGCATGTCCAATTATCTATGTAAAGCTATCTCTTTATAACCGGAACGTTGCCCGGGTAACACCTTCCATTTTAGATCTTGTTTGCTTTTACATTGTATTATATTTGGAAGTTGTCCCAAAGGTGCATCCTCTTGAAATGTGAAAAAACATATTTGGTAAAAAAAGAGTCAGGCAAAAATAACCTGACTCACTGGTAATTTGTTTTTGTATCTGAATTTTCGGTAACCATGCTATATGTCAATATTAGTCATCCGGCAAATTGTACTTAACCTCTGTAATATTAATTTTCCCGTAACAATAATCCCCCTCAGGCAGGCTCCAGATTGCCTCCCCATAGGAGGCGATTTTAATACCGTTAAAATCTTGATAATCCCTGACCGGAGTGGACCAGGGGGCATTAATGAAGGACTCTCCCGAGGTAGTCATATACCGGTCCTGGGAAACAAAATTAATCAATTCCCCCTTTTCATTAAAAAACAAATCGGCCGAAATTTTAATCCCGTTATTTTCAAAGGTTGCCTTTACCTGAAACGGGTTAATTGTCTCCCAGGTTATTCTTTTATCCACCAGGGATGCGGGAGCCAAGATGCACATGTCATTAAAAACCGTAACCGTCTCCGCTTTGTTCATAATCTCCCCTTTGGCTTCTCCCACCGTTAACAGTCCGGCGGCCTTAATCTCCATGGTGGCTTTGCCGTCTTTATATACATGAAGACCGACTACCGGGAGTCCAAACATGCTTAATTTCATAAAATATATGCGCCTGGGCTGATGGATAAAGCTATACTGTTCGAAATTTGCCTTAAGCCAACCCTTATCAGGACCGGTTTTAAACTCGCCTGTCCCGGCAACCCGGAAGTTCTTTACTTTTTCTTTATCGATCACTCCCGTGTAGCGAAGATACTTTTGGACCGGCGCGGGTAAGTCCTTAATGTCATTTTCCGTAATCACGGCATAACCTGCTGTCTCATCCTGTTTAAACCCGTTCCGCACCTCAGCATGATATGCCCTTTTCAGACCAAATGATTTGTAGACTAAAAATAAGGCAAGCAGTGCCAGCAGGATGAGTATGAGCATCTTTTTATCCATTGTTTTATGGCCTCCGCTTAATATGACTGTTTAGTTTTAATTAGTTTGACTTAACTAAACAGATATCCTGGTACAGTCTTTTTCCAGTCTTCTCAAATCTTATTCTCCACCTGGGCAATTGATAAGGTTATGGCTGTAAACAGGTTATCTTTTTTTCCCAGGTTGATAAATTCCAGATCCTCTTCTTGAAAAGCTTCGATGATTTGAGGCAATGCTTCTAATGTCAGGGCATTCTCATGTAATAGGTAAATTCCGCCGGAATAAGTGGTATTTAAAACCCCACTCAATATTTCCTGATCCGAGCGGGCAGCCCAATCCCTGGGATCCCGGTTCCATAATACCAAGGACATCTGATGTTTGGATAATAATTCCTTGGTATCGTCATTAAACATACCATAGGGCGGCCGGAATAAAAATATTTCGTCTCTATCCACCATGGGCGCAATAGCCTCCAAACAAGATTCGATCTCTTTGGTCTGGTCTTCCTTGGATAAATCCCTTAACACTTTATGGGAAAAAGAATGCAGGCCGATTCCATGTCCCTGGTCCCGCACTGCTTGTACTGCTTCAGGATAGCGGTAAATATTTTTCCCTATAAAGAAAAAAGTCGCCTTAACCCCATATTCCTCCAAGACGCGTAAAATGTCTTCCGTATATACAGACGGCCCGTCATCAAAGGTGAGGGCCACTTGCCCGTCTGGTAATGATCTAATAATATCTTTGAGAATAAGTTCTTTTGACTCCACTCCAGCATCCGACGGATTATCATTATGTTCCTCCGGTTTTTCGCTGCCAGCGATTAATGGTCCCGGATTAAAGGGCTCCGTCTCCGCCATGGCAATCTTTGGGCCTTCACTTATCTTCAGGTCATCCGGCGCATAAACAAACAAATTTGCTGAGGAGGAGGCAAAAAGACAAAATGCGATGACCAATGTCGTGCATATGTATTTAGAAATGAGACGGTGTGACGACTTTGGTTCCGCATCTTTCTTTTCCTCTGTTTTCTTTTCATCTACCGAAGGGATAATTTTGTTGAATTCCTCTTCATCAGATACGTTTCTTATTTTATTAATAAATATTCTATATTTATCGGAGCTTAAAAAGGAAAGTTTTTTTGTCTGGCCCAAAATATCCCAGACAATCCATTCCTCTCCGGTTTGTTTATTGTTCTTGGGGGAAGAAACAGGAATAAAACACTTAGCATTGTTGATTGTGTTATTTAAATAGCTGGGAAAAACTATTTTTCTCAAATGAGTGTATGTATACTTATCCAGTTGGATTTTTAAATGTTTAGTTTCCCCGGATGCAAAAAGCAATTTTAATTGGATAAAGAAAGGTTCTCCTTCTGCTAGACTGGTTATTTGGATTAACCGGATAAAACTTTCTGCCATCAGCTCGTGGTCCTCCATTTAAGTATTTTCTGTCTCAGTTTTTTCTTTATCCGGTAAAAAGATGGAATTAAAGGTCTGTACAGAAGAAATTTGTTTGGCAAAGGCGGAGATTTTCTCCAACAACATATTATTATCTTCGGTTAATTTATTAAATTGTATTTGCAAATGATTATATTTTTCTCTCTCTTCTCTAATGATATCTTTATAACCGATAATTTCCTTATTTTTTTCTTCTTGAAACTGTTTATATTCAATACTCAAGGACTCATAATCTGCTTGCAGTTCTTTAATCTGCTGCTGCAATCTTTTTCGCTCTTTAAGCTCATTTACTCTTAATAATTTATGATCTTCCATCAGTTCTTGATATTTTTCCTGGTACTCCCCTAATTGAAATTGCAATGCCTCCAACTGTGTTTCACGATCTTTCAGGGTATCCCCTATTTGTCTCTTCTCTTCAATAATACTGGAATTAATGGACTGTAAATCTAATATTTGTTCCTTGTACTTGGAAATCAGGAGCGACATTTTCCGGCGTTCCTCAATGATGGCAAAGACAGAGGATAATAAATTTGCTGAAAGATCATCATCACTGTCGTTTAAGGAAAAACTTTCTTTGGAGGGACTTGTCGTACTATCATCGTTCGGTTCTTCTATTACTTTTACAGTAAGTGTTTCTTCTCCCTCTTTTAAAGATGAAGGCTTAGGAAACACCTTATCTCTTAAAAACGGAATACGCTTCATCATCCCTTCTCCTTTCCCAGTATTAGAATTAAGCTATTATCCTGGTAGATAAGGTTAAATACTTCAATCAAGTTAAATAATTCCTATATAATCATAATTCTAATACATGGGTTGGATTAAAGCAATTAGTTTTTCCCAATAATCTGACACCATTTTTATTTTAGGAGAAGATTGTCGATTTATTTATTATTTTATGATATTATTTACTGAAGTTTTGCCTTCAGCTTTGGCTCATCACTTTCAAAGTACACCCACCAGGGATGCTCTTTTTCCCACCAGGCTTTTTTCCCCCTTTTTTCGTCTAATACTACTTTTACCTCGTCCCGCACTAACATGAGCAGGTGCTGGTACCTTTTTCTTTGCAGGGAAAAAAACTCTTCCCCACATAATGAAAGAGAAAAAAACTCCCTGAGTCCCATCACCTTTTCGTTTTCTGCATTGACTCCATAACCGTCTACCATAGCCAGGTCTTCCCCATAATAGATAAACAACCTGGTGTTGCCCGGTAACAGTTCACAGCCCCCGGCGTCTGAGACTTCCAGA
>ENA-UOYA01004153-UOYA01004153.1-activated-sludge-metagenome-genome-assembly--contig:-NODE-4153-length-12382-cov-4.150158_pt1 | contig 12382 bp, 9 predicted proteins | sample MGYA00238163_ERZ764804 | MGnify/ENA primary metagenome ERZ764804 (study PRJEB28919, sample SAMN05720223) | activated sludge metagenome | isolation source: Anaerobic digester | place: Hong Kong...
CCAAGGCAGCCTGCCATCGCCGCCACGCCGTGCTGCGGTCGCAGGCGAAGCGGATCGTGATGTCGCGCCAGCCGTAGCGCTTGGCGCGCACCCTAGCGCCGCGCTGAGCGGAACAAAGACAGATTCAGAAAACCGCCTCACACACAAAAATTCAGACAGCCCCACAGCCCAGCGACACAAGAGCAGCGCAGAAAAGGAAAAGGGCCCGGATGCAATCCGAGCCCTTGAAAGTGGTGGCGGAGGGTTGCCTGGTGCAAGAGCCGCCCGTTGAGCTTACGAGTAATGCCGCGGGCGCCTGCGGGCTTGTGAGGTCTCGTCACCGGGAGAGCAGGTCCACGTACGCCTGGTAGCTGTAGACGCGGTTCTTCTTTTGGCCGGTGAGCTCGGTCAGGATGCCGAGATCCTCCAGCAGCTTGACGGCGGCGCTGGCCGTGGGAAACGTCGTCTCCAGCCGCTGGCGAACGTGCTCGACGCTGAAGCGCGGCATCATCGGCAGCAGCTCGAACAGGCGGTAGCTGATCGGCCCCGCCTTGGGAGACTCCAGCAGTCGCTTGCGGTCGGCCGTGATCAGGCTGGCCACGTCGATGATGCTGCGCTCGGCCTCCGCAGACGCCGCAGCCACGCCTTCCAGGAAGAAGGACACCCAGCCCTCCCAGTCGCCGTCGCTGCGAATGGCCGACAAGCGCCGGTAGTACTCCGCCTGGTGCTGCTTGAGGTAACCGCTCAGGTACATCAACGGCTCTCTCAGCAGCCCCCAGTGCTCCATGAGTGCGGCGATCAGCAGCCGTCCGATGCGCCCGTTGCCGTCCAGGAAGGGGTGGATGGTTTCGAACTGGGCGTGGATCAGGGCGACCCTGGCCAGCGGTGGCAGGTCGGAGTCGGAGACATGGATGAAGCGCTCCAAATCCGTCAGCAGATCGGCCACTTGCTGGGGTGGTGGCGGCACGAAGGCGGCGTTGCCCGGTCGCGTGCCGCCGATCCAGTTCTGCGAGCGGCGCAGTTCACCAGGCTGCTTGCCGGCGCCGCGCGCCCCATCGAGCAGCAGCCGATGCGCCTCGCACAGCAGGCGAACGCTGATCGGCAAGCCCTGCGGGTCGCGCAACTGCCCCTGCACCCAGCGGAAGGCGCGCAGGTAGTTGGTGACCTCCTCGACGTCGTCGGTGTTGCTGACCTTGAGGCCCGCTTCCTCGTCGAACAGGTCGGTCAGCGTGGCCTGGGTGCCCTCGATCTGCGAGGTGAGTAGTGCCTCTTTGCGAATGGCGCTGTAGAGCAGCCATTCCACCGACGGGACCAGGCCCGACACCCCGGCCAGGCGCGCCAGCGCCAGGTCAGCCTGCCGGTTCAGGTCGACGAAGCAGGCCGGCGCCAGTGGCGGTTCAGCCGGGGGCAGCGGTCGCGGTACGAAGGCGCGGACCGACTCACCCAGCGTGGTCGTGGTGGCGTAGGTGCCGGTGGTTCGGGGCATTGAAAGCGTGCTTTGATTGCTCGCCTTACATTAAAGCATGCTTTATTTTAAGGTGCCAGTATCAAAGCAGGCTTTCATGTGCGGCGCGGCGGTACTGGCCGGCGCCCGGCCTTGCCCCCGAGGCACAAGGCTGGCGGTCGGACCGCCGTCACCTCCCGTCAGCGGCCGCCGTCGCCGACCAGGGTCCGCAGTTCGGCGCGACGGGCGGCGAATCGGGCTTCGACCTCCTCGGCGCTGGCATAGCGCCCTGAGGCAATCTGCCCGCGGGCCTGTGCGACCTTCTCCTTCAGGAAGACGCCGTGACCCCGCCGTTCAGGGTCAGGCTCAATGGGCGGCATATCTTCGTGGTTCGGCATGGCGGCTCATTCCCCTTCGATCACTCGCGCCACCTCGCCGCCGCAGCGAGCGCAGCGCCCGGTCAGAAGCAAGTTGCCGCGCTGGATGCGGCCGGTGATGTCGGTGACCGTGGTTTCGCGGGCGCAGTGCCCGCACCAAACGTTGGCCAGCAATCGCTGTCGGATGGGCGCCGGGATGCCGTCCCACCGCCGGCGAGCCGGCGGGGTGAATTCAGGAAGGGACTCGATGGCCACGGATCAGGGCTTCCAGGTTGTGTTGCGAACAAGGCAGGCGGGGCATGGTCCAGTCAAGGCGCCGCACCGTCTGGTGCGTGCGCTGCGAGCAGATCATCCATGTCGTCACCGACGCCATAGCCCAAGTTGTGGCCGAGGCGTCGGACGGCATCCAGGCGCCCCCACAGCTCGCGCCTCTGACTCTCGGGCAAGGCGCCGATGGCCTTGCAGGCCTGATCGAACATGCGCACCAGCGCGTCGAAGTAGCCTTCGTCCTGCAGGCCGACATCGTTGCTGAAGCCGACCGCGCGTTCGCAGAAGCACACCGCCAACTCGGCCAGTCCTTCAGGTCGGCCGACAGCCTTCTTGTAGTCGGCGATGGCCTTCTTCGCCTTGACGACCGAGGTGTCCTGCTGCTTGAACACGTCCGGCCACAGCCAGCGGTCGATGGTGGCCTTGTAGGGCTTCAGCACATCGTCGCCGAGCGCGAAGCGGGCGTGCAGGAAGGCCTGGTTGTCCTTGCTGGCGGCGTAGAGATCTTGTACCAGGCCGATGAGGCCAGCGCGGTCGAAATCGGCGAGCCTGGCCTTGACCTCGGACCAGCTGGGCTTGCTGCGGACGGTCATCGTCAGATTCCCAGCCCGCCTTGGGTAGGCTGCGCGAACACCCGGTTCAGCAGCTCGTCGGTCGATGAGCCGCCGTACCGGTCCGCCAGTACGGTGCGAAGCTTCAGCAGACGCGCATTGGCCGTGTCCACCAATGAGCCGAAGGTTGCTGCCCTGATGCGCCCGTACGCCGGATTGCCGAGCTGCTTGTCACGCTCGACACCCGCGGCGATCTTCTGTCCGACCACCCACGCGCAGATGAACGGGGTGCCTGACAGCGCGCCGGAGGCGGCGATATCCTGCACGTAGCCATCGGCCTGATTGATCTCCTTGCGCGTGAGCTCGAACCCGCCCTTCTTGAGCTCGATGACCAGCACATGCTGCATCCGTGTGAGGGTGGTATCGACCGGGTCGAAAGACTCGATGCCCGTCATCTGCCAAGTCGTCTTCTCGGGCAGCACAACGATGTCCGGGCGGTGCCTCTCGTTGATGAACTGCGCCTCGGTGCTCTTGAACAGCTCGCGGGCCACCGTCTGCAGCGTTACGTTGGAGCAGTACTCCTGGGACTCGAATTCGGGGCCGAACAGCCAGCGTGAGCGCAGGATCAAGGGGTGCAGGGTGTGCAGTTCGTCGGTGAGTGGATCATCGGCCGGGCGCCGGATGGTCTCGATCACTCCGATCCGGCTGTCGATCTCGTCGAGGACCCGCAGCGCATCCTTGACCGTCCACTCGGTCAGCAGGCGATCCAGGCCGGTGATGTCGTCCGGTGGCAGCGAAGAGAGCTTCTGCAGCAAGGCTGCGCCGCTCTTGGTCTTTTCGAGGTGAATGACCGCCTTGACGGCGGTGGCCAGAAAGTCCGGAGAGATGGTCGGGTGCGCCTGGGCCACGACCTTGGTGAACTCGGCAACTTCGAGCCGCGCGCCTTGTCCCAAGCTGGCCAGTTCCGTCCGGTTCTGCACCAGAGCGTCTTCCGATGCGGCCTCGACGATCTCAGTCGCCAGGTCCTGCGCCACCTTGCCGATGTGCTCGGCGGTAGCCCTGTACAGGTCGCGCACCGCGTCCGTTGCGCGGAACGCCGTCCAGTCTTCCGTGACGTCGACGCCCGGCTCGAGGCCTTCTGTGTCGACGATCACCTTGTAGCGCCGCGCAAAGCGAGTGCGGCCGTCGAAGCTGACGATCTGTCCTATCGACCAGGAAGGCAAGCCTACCAGCCGGCGCTGCACCCAGAAGGCGATGCCCTGATGCACGGACGAATGGTTCAGACGCGTCGAGTCGATCACGATCACCGTGGCCCTGCGCCCGGCGCCGAGGTCCAGCACCTCTTCGCTGATGCGCCCCTCAATCTCGTTGAAGCTGCGTTGCACGCCGTTGACCCGGATCTCGAACTCCGGGTCGTGCACGAAGCGCGCTGCCAGCACGGTCAGGATCTCGTCGGCATCGGGCAGCTTGCGCATGACGCGCACTGACAGCTGCGTCCCACTGCCCTCACGCTGGCTCAGGGCCTCGCTGCGCAGCACGAAAGGGCTGGGCCCGGACTCGGTGCCGACGACGAAGGTAGCCAGCACCCCGTCGCGCCAGGTCTGGACTTCGTAGGTGTCGGCAAAGCACAGCAGGCCGTGGCGGCCCACGCCGTTGCGGCCGTAGGCGCGGCGCGGGCGCGCCGCCTGTGCGGTCGGCCCCGCAGGGAACTCGACATCGGGGCCTTGATGCTTCAAGCGGTCGTAGCGGAGCGTCATCCAGCGCTTCTTGAATTGCGCCGGCGTCATGCCGTGCCCGTTGTCGGTCACCGTGAGCGTGCCTTCGGCTTCGCCGGGCAGGATCAGGTCCAAGCGCGTCGCCCCGGCGTCCCAGGCATTGGCCACCAGCTCGGTCAGCGCCACCTGCGGCACGTGGGCGACCTGCCCGAGTTCGCGCAGCAGGTAGTCGTCCTCGAACAGCGAATTCTGCAACGGCTGCTCAGGCATGGGCGGGCACATCGATTGAGAAGATGCGTTCCATGGTCGCTGGGATCAGCGCGGCGTTGGCCTGGCGGATGGCAGCGTGCTTTGACTTGAGGGCCTCGATCCGTCGAAACGCCTCGCGAACCTTCAGCTGCGTCGCCATTGGTGGCACAGGCATTCGGTAGCTGAGGAAGGCAGACGGCTGCAATCGACGGCGGCGAACGTTCGTGCCGCCGCTCAGTTCCGCTAGCGCTGGCCAGACCTCTGGCGTGCGGAAATAGATGTCCAGAACCTCGGGCAAGACCTCGTCAGTGTTGATGCCGAATACCGGGAACTCTGGCGATACAACCATCCCGTCGCATGCCGGCGGAACGACGCCAAGCGCGCCTTCCCAGGCCATCAGTTTGGGGTACGTGAAGTCGCCAGCGTGAATGGTCGAGAGCCTTTCGTAGGCGAACTCGCTACCAGCCTTGACGACGCTTGGAAACACGCCGCGCCCGAACGAGTAAACACCGGCAAAGCGGTACTGCGCCGTTCTGTCGACGGAGATATCCGTCGGCCGCTGCTGTACCAGTTCGGACATAGGCCGCTTGATGGGCTGGTCACCTGCGGGACGGAAGATGTAGGACCTCACGAGCCGTTCCGCATCACGCTCAACAGCGTCCAGATGCACTTCGACTTCCCGCGTCTTCGCGGCCAGTGCATCTAGGCGGGCGACGATTGCGCGCTGTTCGGGAATGGAGGGGAGCGGTATTGCCGTAGCGAGAAACTGCTTTGGTCGGATCGCCGCGTAACCTGTCGTGCCCCTTGCTTCCACGTTGAGCTGTGACTCGAAGTAGTTGCCGCGCAGAAGCCAGCCGATGTATCCGTGCAGCACCTTCGACTCGTCAATGTCGAAAAGAAAGAAGTGTGATGTGCACAGCGCGCCAGATCCTTCTGGCGGTACTATGCCAATAGCTCCTTTCTTCGCCCAAATTTCGGAGAGGATTACCTGGCCAACCCGTGCCAGCTGATGCTTTCGCATCTTCACTGAGCTGCCATCAGCCGGCGTATCGAGAATTACGCCGCGACCGTAGAGCTTCACCGACAGTTTGGGATACAGCCTAGGCTCAGGTTCAGACAAATACTGAAAGTCCTGCTTGAGTACTTCCCCCAGGACAACTTTGGGCCACGCCTTCATTCGCCGTCCACCGCACCGACCAGCGCCTCAATCTCACCCAGCAGTCGCAACACCTCGGCCTCGTGGCTGCGCATCGACGCGATCAGGTCCTTCGGGTCGGCGTGCTCCAGGCCCGCGCGGGAGTGGGGGTTCTTGAGGTCCAGGTTGTAGATGGGCCAGTACAGGGCATCGCCTTCGGCCTGGGCCGCCTTGGCGGCCTGCTCGTGAGCCTGCTGTTCGCCCTTGAGCGCACGCAGCCTGTCCTGCAGCGCGGTCTTGTCGCCGTTCGCCGCGGCCTGTGCGGCCTGCTCCAGTTCGCGAATCGGCTTGCCCAGTGAGAGCGCCGCGTTGCGCTCGGCTTCGGCTCGCTGCCAGTGCGGCGTGGCGGCCTCCACGGCGACAGCGCGCCTGGCGGCGAAGTCGACCTTCCAGGCTTGCGGTCCTTCCTCGCGGGCGTTCCACCAGGCCAGGGCCGGCGCGAACTCCTCGAACTGCAGCGGCGCGGTCTTGCTGTATTTCTTGCGCCCTTCGGGCAAGGGCAGTTCGTAGTACCAGATGGTGTCGGTCGGGCCGCCGCGCTCGAAGAACAGCAGGTTGGCCGGGATGTCGGTGTAGGGCGCGAACACGCCCTGCGGCAGACGGACGATGGTGTGCAGGCGGAACTCCTTGAGCAGTTCCTCCTTGATGACGGCGCTGATGCCATCGCCAAACAAGGTGCCGTTGGGCACGACCACGGCCGCACGGCCGCCACGCGCAGCGGGTTTGCCGCCGGGTACCGGCGCGCCCGCTACGCGCAGCTTGCGCATGATGTACTGTAAGAAGAGCAGCGCTGTTTCCGCCGTCTGCATGTTGGGCGGGAAGTTGGCCTTGATGCCGACCTCCTCCTCGCCGCCGAAGGGCGGGTTGGTGAGGATCACGTCCACGCGTTCGCTGTGGCCGATCTCGTTGACGCGGCGGTCCAGCGTGTTGCCGTAGGCGATCCGCGGGGCTTCCAGTCCGTGCAGCAGCAGGTTCATCTGCGCCAGCATGTAGGGCAGAGGCTTGGCTTCCTGGCCGTAGAGCGTGTCGCGCTGCAGGGTGCGGCGCTGCTCGGGCGTGGTCACTTGCGGGGCGAGGTGGTCGTAGGCCTCCACCAGGAATCCGCCGGTGCCGCACGCGGGGTCGAGCACCGTCTCGCCCAGGCGCGGGTCGGTCACCTGCACCATGAAGCGCACCACCGGGCGCGGGGTGTAGAACTCGCCCGAGTCGCCCGCGGCGTCGCGCATCTCGCGCAGCATCGATTCGTACAGGTGCGAGAGGGTGTGGATCTCCTCGCTGCTGCTGAAGTGGATGCCGTTGATCTTGTTGACGATGTCGCGCAGCAGATAACCGCTGACCATGCGGTTCTGCACGCCCTTGAAGACGTTGGCGATGACTTCGCGCTGGCTGCCCTTCTCGCCGCTGCCGGCCAGGCCGCGCAGGTAGGCGAACAAGCCCGCGCCGCGCGAGCCATCGACGCGGTGGGTTTCATCCTGGTTGATGAAGGCCAGCAGCTCGTCGCCGGTCAGGCCGTCCGCGCGCGCGGCCCAGTCGCGCCACCGGTACGGCGCCTCGATGATGGGCTGGTAGCGCTTGCCGTCGAGTTCAGCCTCCTGCTCGTGGACGGCTTCGAGGTCGTCGAGGAACTTGAGGAACATCACCCAGGTGAGCAGCGGCAGGCGATCCACGTCGCCGTTGAGCCCCTTGTCCTTGCGCAGGATCTGGCGGGCGGTGCCGATCAGCGCCGACAGGTTCTCGCGGGTGGTGAGTGGCGTCTTGGCCTTGCGCGCGGCGCGGGGCTTCCTTTCGGCGGTGGCGGCGGCGGTGGTGGCGGCAGCCGCTGAACGTTTGGAGCGGGGCATCGGTTCGGGTTCTCGCGTGTCTTGTGGTTATTGGTAGAGCGCGCTCTGCAGCCGGGAGACGGCGTCCTTCATGCCGCGCACGCCACCGAAGTGGCGGGTGGCGATCTCGGCCGGGCTGCCGTAGCGGTCGAAGGGCTGGACCTTCATCAGCTCCGACAGCGCGCTGAACTGCAGGATGCCGCGCTCGACGTAGCGTTCGAGCAGCAGCGCCAGGATCTCGCGTGCGGTGTCACCGTACTGGCCGAACAGGTCCTGCGCCCGGCGACGGGCCGCTTCGGCGCGCTGGCGGCGCGTGAGCAGTGGTGCGTTCCAGGCCAGGTGGCATAGCAGGTCGAAGGGATCGGCATCCGGCTGATCGCTGCTGGCGGCCAGCTCCTCGAAGCTGATGCCGCGCTCGGTCAGCTCGCGCAGCACCTCGCTGCGCGTGTCGGGGTCGGCCCAGGCCGATTGGAGGGCCTCGCGGGTGGGGTACAGGGTGCGAACGGCGCGGCCGGAGTACTCGGTGTACTTGACCACCTGAAGCTTCTTGCCGTCGGTGTCCAGGTCGTACACCAGGTGGCCGATGACCTCGACTTCGCCACCGTCGATGTAGAACTTGCGCGGCTCGGGCGGCGGTTCGTTGATCAGCACGCCGCCTCCATCCGGGCCGATCTGTTCTTCGGGAACCTCGTACTCCACAGGCGGGGCTTCGGGTGGCGTTTCCGGAGCCGTCTCCGTGACGCTGACCTGTTCGCCCGCCTCGTCGACCGTCACTTCCTCGATCAGCGCGGGCTCACCGTCGAAGTCCGGATCGGCAAAGTGGCGGGTTGCCGTGCCGGTGAAGTCGATGATGTTGAAGTACTCCTTGCCGTAGTCGACCTTCAGCCGTGTGCCGCGCCCGACGATCTGCTTGAACTCGGCGCGCGAGCCCACGACGCGGGCCAGCACCACGTTCTTGACCATCTCTGCATCGACGCCAGTGGTCAGCAGCTGGGAGGTGGTGAGGATGACGGGCGCCGGCTTGTCGACGTCCTGGAAATGCGCCAGATGGGTCAGGCCGATGGCGCCTTCGTCGGCGGTGACGCGGCAGACGTAGTCCGGGTACTGCTTCACCAGATCGCTGTTGAGGTTGACCAGCTCCTGCCGCATCTCCGCGGCGTGTTCCTGGTCGACGCAGAACACCAGTGTCTTGGCGAAGCGGTCGGTGCCCTTGAGGAAGTCGGTCAGATGTCGGGCCATCGCCCGCGTGCGGGCGCGCAGGGCCACGACACGCTCGAAGTCCTTGGTCTGGTACTCGTCGTCAGGAACCTCGCGGCCGTAGCGGTCCAGCTCGTCCTTGCTCGGTCGCCAGCCCGCCGCGTCGACGGTGGTGATCACCCGATGCACGCGGTAGGGCGCGAGGAAGCCGTCCTCGATGCCCTGGCGCAGGCTGTAGGTGTAGACCGGGTTGCCGAAGTACTCGTAGCTGTCGCGCGATTCTTCGCGCAGCGGCGTCGCCGTCATGCCGAACTGCACCGCCGGTGCGAAGTAGTCCAGCACCGCGCGCCAGGCGCTCTCGTCTCGACTGGAGCCGCGGTGGCACTCGTCGATGATGATCAGGTCGAAGAAGTCAGGCCGGTACTGCCGGAAGACGTCGGTGCTGGCGGTTGAGAGCGCCTGATAGATGCCGAAATACATGTCCCGGCTCTGGCTGACGTCGCCGCCGGCGATCTTGTGCCGCGCGTCGCCGAAGGGCGCGAACATCTTGGCCATTGGGTCGTCGACCAGGATGTTGCGGTCGGCCAGGAACAGGATCTTCGGTCGGCGGTATTCGGCGGTGCGGTTCCAGCGGCTGCTCCACAGCTTCCAGCAGATCTGGAACGCGACGCAGGTCTTACCGGTGCCTGTGGCCAGGGTGGCGAGGATGCGCTTCTGGCCAAGCAGGATCGCCTCGATCACGCGTTGAATCGCGATCTGCTGGTAGTAGCGCGGCACCTTGCCAGACACCAGGTTGAACGGCTCCAGCAGGTGTGACGCAGCTTCCTGGGGGAGATGTGCTGCTGCGGTCAAGCGTGCAAACAGCTCGTCGGGCGTGGCGTAGCGGTCGACCTCGCGCTCGGTGCCCGCGGTGTAGTCGATCTCGATGATGCGGTGGCCGTTGGTGGCGTAGGCGAACTTGAGCCCCAGGATCTCTGCGTACTCGCGGGCCTGCTGCACGCCGGTTTCGGCGGGCAGGCCGATCTCCTTGGCTTCGACGACGGCCAAGGGATAGTCCCGGCGGTAGTACAGCAGGTAGTCGGCACGCTTCTGCTTGCCGCGCCGTACCTTCCCGCCCGCGACGATGATGCGGCCATTGGTGAAGCTGCGCTGTTCACCGATGGCGTGCGGTGCCGCACCCCACCCTGCCTCGACGAGACGGGGTGTGACGAACTCGCGGCAGGTATCTGCTTCGGTGATCACGCCATCGCGCATTGCCGCCCCTTCCATGTTGCATGGAGCGGGAAAAGTATCCTCGGCTCCACCTCCACCGCGGTGAGACTGACCTCCGCATGCCTACAGCTCGGCGCTGCATGTTGTCGCGCAGCCAGCTTCATTCCGCATGCCCTGGAAGTTCGGTCGCACCCATCCAATAGCAGAGCAGTGGCGCGGGAATGCGCATGATCTGCGTGGCCGATGTGGTTGCGCCCGGTGCCGATTCAGCGGTAGGCACAGGCAATCCCTGCATCGGCCCGAAGTCGTCCAGCGACTTCGTGACGACGTAACCGCGCGCGATGCGCTTGGCCTGACACAACTCGATCAGGCCCTTCAGCTCGCGTGCGCCGGTGTGCTGGGCGCGGTACTTCACTTCGAAGGGAATCAGCTCCCCACCCACTTCGGCGACGAGATCGACCTCGTGTTCGCGCTTGCCGCGCCAGTACGAGAAGCGCACGTTCTGCGGGTAGTAGCGGGCGAACAGGTGCTTGAACACGGCCGTCTCGGTGGCCACGCCCAGCGCCGCCGCATCCTCCAGGATGGCCTTGCCCTTGAGCATCACCGCCGGCGCAATGGCCGCATCGGCCAAGTAGATCTTGAAGCGCGCGCGCAGCACGTCCTTGCCGTAGCCATAGGGCGCTAGGCGGTAGATCAGGTGGGTGGCCTCCAGCAGTTCGATGAAGTGCTGCGCCGTCGGGCGCTTGACTTCCAGGTTGCTGCACAGATCCACCATGTCCAGCAGACCGCCGTCGTGCAGGCACAGGTAGAGGAAGGTGTGCTCCAGGTCCAGCACGCGGCGCACACCGAACAGCGCGGTCATGTCGCGCTTGAGCACCTTGTCGATGATGTCCTCGCGCAGCAGGCGCTGCGCCTGCGTGACGCTGTCTACCTGCGCGGTCTGCGGAAAGCCGCCGCGCAGCAGGTACTCGTGGAAGTGGCCGACGTAGTCTCGACCCAGGTCGGTGGCGCGGTAGAAGTCTGCCGGCGCCCAGTCGAACAGGTCGCGCAGGCTGCGCAGCTTGGGCAGCTCGGGCAGTTGCAAACGCTTAATCTGCAAGTACTCGTAGAACGAGAGCGTGGTCAGCCGGATCGTGTGCCAGCGGCCAACGCCTGATTCCTGGTCGGCCTCCACCAGCGGCATGGCCGAACCGGTGAAGGCGATGCGCCGGTCCTTGCGGAAGTCGACCTGGTGCTTGACCCAGGTGCCCCAGTCGCGGATGAACTGGGCCTCGTCAAGCAGCAGGTACTCCGGCCCTTCGGCGCGGGGCTCACGCTCGCGCCAGGCGTCGATGACGGCGTCGATGCCAGCCAGCTTCAGGATCGGGTGGTCGAAGGTGGCGTAGAGGATGTTGGCGGCGGGCACGCCGGCGCGCAGCAGCGCATCCGCGGCCTGCAACATCAGGGTGGTCTTGCCGATCTGCCGCGCACCGGAGAGCATCACGGCCCGGGGCGCGGGCGGTGCGGTCAGCCAGGTGTGGAGTTCGCGGAAGGCCGCGCGCCGCCACTTGGGGAGGTCCGCAATGGCTTCGCCCCGCCACCAGGGGTTGAACTGGGCGAGGACGGCGACGAGCTCTTCCTTGGAGACTCTCATGCGCCAGATCCTACCTGAAAACAAGATTTAGTTAAATCACACATTAATTGAAGTCGTCGCTCAGCGCGTATGTCCGCATCGCCGGGCGCTTGGCTTCGGGGCGGAACAGCGCGTGAATCACTGCATCGCGATCAACCCGGAGACCCCGATGCGCCACACCAACCCCCGCGCCGCCTACGCCGCGCGCACCACGCAGATCAACGCCAAGCTGGCGCGGCTGCAGCAACTGGCCGACGACCACTTCGGCCACGACCCCGACGCCGTCCACTGGGGCCACGTCGGCGACCTGGGACGGGTGGAGCAGGCCCTCGACGATCTGCTCGCGATCTTCGGCGGCAAGGCCGAGTGAGGGAGGCCGCGATGGAGATTTGCCCCAAGCTCACCCCGACCCAAGCCTGCAACCGTCGTTCACGACCAAGGGCAGGACGGGGCAGCACTACCGCTACTACGTGCCGAAGTCGGTGCAGGCCGTCGGCACCAGCGCGCCGGTCACGCCGTCGGCCGCCTGGCCGCCGAGCCGCTGGAAGAACTTGGTGCTGGCGCAGATCCACGCCGCCCTACAGACACCGGAGCGGATTCAGAGTGTGTGGGACGCGGTGCGGGCGCAGGGGGCCGCGCTCACCGAGCCTGAAGTGGTGCTGCCGATGCTGCACAACTTCGCGGGCGTCTGGCAGGCGCTGTATCCGGCCGAGCAGCTGCGCATCGCCCGGCTCCTGATCGAGTCCGTGGTGGTCAGCGAGCAG
>ENA-UOYA01004157-UOYA01004157.1-activated-sludge-metagenome-genome-assembly--contig:-NODE-4157-length-12379-cov-3.897842_pt1 | contig 12379 bp, 9 predicted proteins | sample MGYA00238163_ERZ764804 | MGnify/ENA primary metagenome ERZ764804 (study PRJEB28919, sample SAMN05720223) | activated sludge metagenome | isolation source: Anaerobic digester | place: Hong Kong...
ATGGGGAAATGGACACAGGGAAAGATAGGGGTTTCGGAGGGATCAGTATTCAGCTCGGATGGGCGAAAGTTCTCTATGAGCTGGAAAAAGGAAATAAGATAACACAAAAAATAGAAGCTCAACTGAGCTTCTAAGGAGGCAAAAATGAGTAAAAGGACGAAGAAAATTATCATTATAATAGTAATAATGATTTTATTATTACTATTATTTCACAGTTGTTTCCGGGTGGATGTGACCCGGAAGCCCAACACCAAGAGCTTGGTCTATCAGCTCTTGGATAGGCTGGGGTTGTTATCAGAGAAGGTAAATAACCTTTCGGTGGACGTCGATACCATTAAGGTCGACGTCCGGGAGTTGAAGGGTCGTAAGACCCCCAGAGTTGTTTATAAGACAATAAGGATTGTGCAACCAGCACAATCCTCAGAACCTTCTGGGGGGCTTCAAGAGCCTCAACAACTCCAACAATCCACACAACCCCAACAGCCCCAGGAAATGCAACAGGAGCCACCTAAACCAGAGACAGCTCAGGCTGGTACTATCATCCCTGGACCCATTCCTGGACCCCAGGATCTATTGTTTTGCATAGATCTGGAGCCCAATAAGTCTTCTGACAGCTCTAAAAAGTTCCTTTTTTGGGAGCTGTGCAATAACCTTGGGTACAACATCTCTAACGTTGTACCCAATACCACTGGGAAGCCGGCGAATATGCGGCTGTCCCCCGGGTCAGAAGTCGATGGAATTTCCTTTAATGGGGAGATGCTAAAGATCAGTGTCTCCTCGTTAAATGCTTGGTATTCCCAAATTTTTGGGGTGCCAATGCCTCAAGATTTCCGGCCCGGTCTCCGCTCTAACAAGAGCGGATGGCAAACAAAGTTAATGTCTAGAAGTGGGGATTATTTTGTTTACCGCTTCTAGGCTCTAAGTTAAACCTTTTTGGGGGATGGCTAAAAGGAAAGTCACCCCCCTTTTCTTTAGGAGGAAAAAATGAAAAGGATCATTATGTTATTATTGGTGGGCTTGATAGTTTCTACTCATTTGCTGGGCATCGGCTCGGCCATTTATTGGACCCAGCCCACTATATCTACTAATGAGGTTGAAGTTATTGGGCGGCACGATGTGGCAATTATTGACCTAGAGAATCTTTTTAATAATCCGGATAATCTCCGGCAGATAAAAAAGATTAATCCCCAGGTCAAAATGCTCTGCTATGTCAATTTTTTTGAGATATGGCAGCAGCCGCTACCGCCCAATAGACCCCTCGGGAGTCAATTGACTGAGACCATCACCAACAATTTTAATGAATGGTTCTTGGTTCGTCCCGATGGACAGCTGGTAATATATTGGCCGGGGATGCAGACGCTGAATCTAAGTGATATGTGTCCCCAGGAAAATGGTTATTCTTACGGTCGCTATCTTAAAGATATTCTTTTAGAGAATGTCCTGAATAATAACATTTGGGACGGTCTCTTCTTGGATAATCTTTTTGATAAAATTTCCTGGTTAGGGCCGCTAGATCTTGATCGGGATGGTCAGGAAGATGATTCTCGCACCTGTGACTATAGCTGGTATAGAGGTGTGAGGGAGTTCCTTAGTGGTATTAGTAAAGCTAAGGGTCGGAAGTTCACTATTATTGGCAACCACTTATCCCTCTATTATGGGGATTTAGTAGATGGCCGTTTCCTAGAAAACTTTCCGACCGAGGATTACTCCTGGGAGGAGGCTATGGGTATAGCAAGTGAATTACCTATAGCTATTTTCCAAGGGAAAGGGCAGAATGTAGATTTAGCCTTCAACAGCAGTTTGCTGTTGGATAATATTTACTTCTGCCTAGGACAGAATGTGGGCGTGCCTGATTCTTTGTTTTCAAGGCTGAATAATTTTAAAAAGTTACCAGCGAGAGAGCGAGGCCCTCTTATTTACAAAGAGGGTGTTTACCAGCGTCATCAGCTGGGAACTGAAATGATTCAGATTCGTCTGAATCGTGTAATTTTTAAAAATTAACTTTGGCAGCTATTAACTAGCTGCCTTTTTATTATTTAAGTTTGACTTTCTTATTATTTTGTGGCATTTTTAGGGTATGAAACAAGTTGTTAGTCCAACAATTCAAACAATAAAAATGAGCTCAGACAAGAAACCATTAAACTTTTATAAGATAATAGTTAATGGCGGTCTATTTTTGACAGCTTTATCTTTGCCGCTTCTAGATTGGCGTTTTTATATTAGCGGTTTAGAGTTTAATATTAGTGATTTTTTAATTTTACTGACCGCCATAGTTTTTTTAATTTACCGCCTGGGGCAGAGGTTTGCCGGGCAAGGAGTAGAGAAATGGCAGTGGCCGTTAGCTAAGCCAATGTTTTGTTTTTTGCTGGTAGCTTTACTTAGCTCGCTTTTTAGCCCCTGGAGAGGGGAATCGCTTAAATATTTTATTCGTATTATTCTCTTTGTCTATCTTTTATATATAGTTTTACCGGTTAATGCGTTGGAAGCTTGGCGGGACTGGCGTTGGCCTTTCTATGGCACGCTAATTGCTGGAGTAGGCAGTGGGATAGTGGGGATTATGTCTTTATTTGGCCAGGATTGGTCTAATAGTTTTTTTCGTGTTCAGCCCATTGCTATCTTTGGTCACTGGTGGATGGGCTCTAATCATAATCTTTTAGCTGAGTTTTTGGTTATTACTAATTTTTTTCTTTTAGCCTGGGGCTATTGGCAAAAAGATGAGCGGTGGCGTCGCTTTACTCAGGTGCTATTTGTCTTTTTTTCCTTGATTACTTTACTAACTTTTTCCCGGGCAGCGTGGCTAGTAATAGCTGTCCAATTAGTAGGGGCATGGTTATTGTTAACTAAGCCACGGAAGCGGGTAGGCTGGCTATTGGGCGGTTTATTATTAATTTTATTAAGTGTGCCCTTGTGGGTTAAAATGGGCCAATTACAGGAAGCTAATTTTAGCTCCACGGCTAACCATATATTATTAACTGAGATTGCTTGGCAGAGTCTTCAACAACGACCGATTATTGGTTGGGGGAGTGGGCAATTTCTAACTTTGGTTGACCATAATTTGCGTTTTCGGGCTAAATATGGCGATCCCATTGACTCTCATGGTATTATCCAGAAAGTTATGGCAGAAAATGGTAGCCTTGGCCTTGTTGCTTTAGTAGCAGTAGCCGTGAGTCTCTTTATTTTGTGGGGGAAAGCTTGGCAGAAATATGGACGTCAAAATTTATGGCTGGGCTGTTTAATTTTAGGAGCGGGTGGTGGTTTATTATTCCAATTGTTTAATACCTCATATTATAAAGGAAAGGTTTGGTTGCCGGTAGCGCTGAGCCTGACAGCTATTAAATTGTTAGAAAATGAAACAGCCAAAAAGAGATAAACAGCGAATAAAGATAGTTTTAATCACGCCTCGTTTAGCCATTGGAGGAGCGGAGCGATTGTTAATTGATATTGCTAAAAAGCTTAACCGTGAGCGCTATGAGGTATATTGGTGCGCCCTAGAACCAACTAATGACGCAGCTAGTAGTTGGGAGCAGGAAATAACAGCAGCCGGTATACCTTTTAGAGTGTTAGCTAGTGATAAGCGTTCGCCTTATAAAATAGGACGATTATGGCGATTAGTGAAAATTGGTTTTAGATTCTGGCGTTATTTAAGAGAAATTAGGCCAGACATTATGCAGACTCAGCTGTTTGCTGATCTATATCGACCAATAGGCCGCCTAGCTCGGGTGCCTATTATTATTGGGGTAGAGCATAATTTAGATTATGATGAACCGCATTTATTTCAAATAATTAAAAAATTATGCCATGCTTCAGCTGATGGTGTTATTGCTGTTTCTGAAGCCGTTCGTCAGGATGTTATTAAGCGTTATAGCTATACCCCCAATAAAGTAATTGTTATTTATGATGGTATTGATGAGACTAAATTTTATCGGCCACTTTCAGTAAGTAAGATGCATGATGCTCGAAGCCCGTGGCAGATGGGTGGGGCTGGCCGTCTGGTGCCGCAAAAAGGGTTTGACATTTTAATTAAAGCCCTAGCTAAATTGCCAGCTGAGATTAAGTGGCGGTGTCAGATTGCTGGCGCCGGACCGCTGCAGGCTGAGCTTGCTAGTTTAATTAAGAACCTAAACTTAGAGCATAAAGTAAGTTTAATTGGGGTGCATTCAGATTTACGATCATTTTTTTCTAGGTTGGATATTTTTGTTATTCCTTCTTGCTGGGAGGGCTTAGGGTTAGTGGCATTGGAGGCAGGAGCAGCTGGAGTTCCAGTTATTGCTAGTGCTACAGGGGGTCTACAGGAGATTATTCAGCACCGTTACAGCGGTTTTTTAGTAGACAATCTTCAACCTGAGACGTTAGCTCAGGCATTAGAATATATATTCATAGGAGATGGAGCTCAAGAATTAAGTATTTGGGCTAAAAATTGGCAAAAAGAAGTGATGAGTCGTTTTACCATTACTCAAACTGCTTGCCATTATGAAGAGTATTATGAGCGAATTATCCACGAAAAAAGTTAAGATTGCCTATATTATACCTACGCTTTCTGGCGGGGGGGCGGAGAGATTAGTTGTTGATTTGGCGACGCATTTACCGACTAGTCTTTATACCGTTTTTATTCTTATCTTAAAAGATACGGCTACTCCAGCCTGGGAAGAAGAATTAGCTCAAGCTAATATCGCGGTAGTGCGGTTTCACCAAAAATTTAAATTAGATATATTTTGTATTTGGCGTTTAACTCACTGGTTAAACAAGAATCATTTAGATATTCTCCACACTCACTTGTTTGGTGGTGATTTTTATGGCCGGATAGCTGGACATTTGGCCGGTGTTCCCCATATTGTAGGGACAGAGCATAATATTAATTTAGCCGAAGGTTATCTTAGGCGCTGGCTAAAAAGATTAACTGCTAGGTGGGCTGAAAAGACCATTGCCGTTTCCAAGGCAGTGCTGGATTATGTAGAGCGCTATGAGGGCATCAGGCCAGATCAAGCTTTGGTAATTTATAATGGAGTGGCATTAGAGAAATTTAAACCCTCTTATTTTCTTACTAATGCTAACTGGCCACATAATCCAAAAAAAATTATAGTGGGTGGACTGGGGAGATTAGAGCATCAAAAAAATTGGTCCTGTCTTCTTAGGGCGGCGGTTTATTTACCCCATAATGTTATAATTCGTATTGCGGGTGTGGGTCGTGAGAAGAAGGGGCTCGAGCAGCTGATTTGTGCCCTTGGTTTAGAAAAGCGAGTGGAATTAGTCAATTGGCAGGCCAGCACTGATTTTTTAAAGAGCATAGACATTTTTGTTTTGCCTTCCTGGTGGGAGGGCCTGCCAGTTGCTTTATTAGAGGCTGGAGCTGTGGGTTTACCAGTCATTGTCTCGGATATTCCTAGTAACCGGGAAATAATTAGCGATACTAACCTTGGTTTATGGTTTGACTCTAATCACCCGGAAGAATTAGCGGAAAAAATTCAATCAGTGCTTGCTGATCCTAAATTAGCTTTAAAGATGGCTGTTAATTTACATAAACTAGTAGAGATGCAGTTTAGCTTAGACTTTATGATAGAGCGTTACTGCGAAGTCTATGCAGATTTATTAAATAAGCAATAAGAAGTTATGCGAGTGATTCAGGTAAACAAATTTAATTATTTACGGGGTGGGGCGGAAAAATATTTTTTAGAGTTGTCGTCTAAATTAGAGACTGCTGGTTATGAGGTGGCTAAATTTTGTATGGCTGATCAACGTAATTTAGAGGATCCATGGTCAAAGTATTGGCCCAGCAATATTAATCTTGAGACACCTAGCTTGGGGGACCGTCTGCGAGCTCCAGGTCGGGTAATATATAGTAAGAGAGCAAAACATAATTTAATGGCGATGATTAAGGTGTTTAAGCCTGATCTTATTCATGTTCATAATATCTATCATCAGCTTTCGCCATCTATTTTAGATGCCGCGCGACTGGCTAATGTGCCGGTAATTATGACGCTTCATGATTATAAAATAATTTGTCCTAATTATCTCCTACTTAATCATGGGGTGATTTGCGAAAAATGTCTGGACGGTAATTTTTGGCATTGTTTTAGGGAGAGATGTTTTAAAGATTCGTGGAGTCAGAGTTTATTGGCTAGTTTAGAGGCGACCTATCATCAGCATCATAAGACCTATGAGCGGGGAGTTAAATTATTTATTGCGCCTAGTCATTTTATGGCCGATAAATGTGAGCAAGCTGGCTGGCCGAAAGATAAATTGCGGATTATAATAAACCCGGTGTCGTTATTATCAACAGTAAAGCGACAGCCGCAAAATTATTTTTTGTATGTTGGCCGACTGTCTAAGGAAAAAGGAGTAGATATTCTCCTTAAGGCCATAGCCCAAACTAATTATCCCTTAAAAATTGCCGGCTCAGGGCCTGAGGAAAATCATTGGCGCACCCTTGCTCAGGAATTAGGTCTAGAAAATCAGGTGGAATTTTTAGGACAGAAAACTCCCGAGGAAGTATCTCAATTATTGGCCGGAGCCATAGCCGTGGTTATACCTTCTATTTGGTATGAAAATATGCCCTTTAGTTTATTAGAAGCTTTGGCGCATGGTTGCCCGGTAGTTGCTAGTAAAATTGGCGGTTTACCAGAAATTATTAAGATTGGTTACAATGGCTGGCTGTGTCAGCCGGGCGAAGTTAAGAGTTTAGTTCAAGCGCTTAATTTGGCTCAGGAAGCCGACCCAATTCTTATGGGTCAGCAAGCACGGGAGTCAGTCAGGGGGTATAGTTGGGACTATCATCTTAAGGCCATTAAGGCTATTTATCAGGAAATTGTAGGGAGTAAAGTATGAGGCAACAATCTTTAGTCATTGTAATATTGATATTGTTTGGCATCCTTATAGCTACGGGGGTGAAAGCTAGCCCTCAGCTTAAAGATGATTATCCGCGACTAGCTAATTATTATCTTAAATATTTTGGTGATGTTTCAGTGGCTGAGCTTAACAATTTAAAAAAATGGGACTTACTTATTTTACCCAATGATTATCAATGGGCCTTTCCTGAATTTTTTAATGAGTATAAACAAGCTAAACCCCAAGGATTAATTTTGGCTTATACCTATCCGGCGATGGTTATGAGTAGCAATTTAAATAGTTTATTTAGGACAGTAGAAGCTGAGAATTTATGGTTGCGAGACGCTAATGGTTTAAGAGTGGAGATGTGGCCCGGACTATATGCAGTCAACATTAATGATCTTAGGTGGCAATCAGCCAATGAGCAATTTTTAAGTCAAGAATTAGATTGGCACAAATGGGACGGATTGATGTTTGATTCTGTTGAAGATAGTCTGGCCCGTTTTAGCCATAATGGTTTAGATATTAATGGAGATGGTCAGGCGGACTCTTTAGATACTGTTGATAGCTTATGGCAGCAAGGGCTGGTTAGATTGTTTACCACAACCCGTGACTCTATTGGTAACGGTAAATTAATGATTATCAACGGTAGCTCCCTGCCAGGTTATCAAGGTAAGATTAATGGCCGGATGTTTGAAACTTTTCCCGCTCCCTGGGAGGGTGATGGCAGTTGGACTGCCTCGATGGAGCAATATCTTCAGAAATTGCCAGGGCAAAATTATCCCCCTACGCTATATATTATTAATGCCAATACTAATAATACTGGAAAGAAGGATGACTATCAAAAAATGCGCTTTGGTCTTGCCAGCACCCTTATGGGTGATGGTTATTTTTCTTTTGATTATGGAGATCAAGCCCACGAACAAACATGGTGGTATGATGAATACTCAGTTAATTTAGGTCAGCCTGTTTCCGCTCCTTATAATTTATTAGCGCCCCAGAATAATAAAATCCAGCCCGGATTATGGCGTCGTGATTTTGAATTTGGAGTGGCAGTAGTGAATTCTACTAATAAACCGCAAATTTATACTTTAGATAAAGAGGAGTTAGAAAAAATCCGTGGCAGTCAAGATCCTTTAGTAAATAATGGGCAAATTGTTAATTATTTGGCCCTTAAACCTAATGATGGGCTGATTCTATTAAAAAGAAATTTAAATATTGTGGGTCAGACTTTTTATAATGGGGGTTTTGTTCGAGTTTTTAATCAGCGAGGTCAAAGCGAACGTAATGGATTTTTTGCTTATCAGTCTAATTTAGCTGGCGGTGACCAGGTTATTTTAGCGGACATTGATGGCAATAATACCTTGGAACAGATAGTTAATCGACATAGCGAAGTGATGGTTACAAGACGTGGCCAGATTATCAATAAATGGTATCCTTTTGGTAAGCTATATTTATCACGCCCCAGTTTAGCCCTTTATCCCAAGGGCAAGCAGCCACCTGACATTATTGTCGGAGCGGGTGAAAACACTAAGCCGGTGGTTCGTTTTTATAATTATCAGGGGCGATTGCTCAAGCCGGAGTGGCTAGCTTTTGATAAAAATTTTCGCGGGGGCATTAATGTAGCTGCCGGCTTACTTAATGATAAGGAAATGGCTATTGCTGTTACGCCCCGAGGGGGTATACCAGCAGTTATTCGACTGTTTTCGCCCGAAGGTAAATTATTGGCTCCGGAGTGGCTAGCTTTTGATAAAAATTTTCGCGGGGGCGTTAAAGTAGCTATTGGAGATATCAATGGAGATGGAGAAGGGGAGATTGTAGCAGTGGCTAGTGCTGGCGGTGGACCCCAGGTAAGAATTTTTAACCGTTATGGTAAACTCTTGGGTCAGTTTCAGGCTTTTAGAGAAGAAGCTAAAACTGGTTATGAGGTAATGATTAATGATTTAGATGGTGATGGTCGGGGAGAAATTTTAGTGGGTAAAATTAATTAAATGTTATAATAAAGTGGTATAATAAATATATGTGGCAAGCTATTAAAGAAAAATGGAGAGCCTACTGTAAGCGTTTTTATACCGGACGCCCTTGGCTAGTAGTCTTAGACGTGGGTCTTATTTTTTTTATTATTTTATTTTTTTGTTTATGGCGACTTTTAGTTTATTATGAGAAGCTCCCCATAGAGGGCGATCTTAATTTACCAGCTCATAAAGTGGCAGGCTATAAAACAATGCCCCCAGAATGGCAAACGGTTTTTAGTTCCAAAGTTATTGATAGTTCCCTTAAAGAGCTTATAGCCGAAATTAGTTATAAAAATTTAGCCAGTGAGCCACTTATTATTAATTATCAATGTGCTGAAGCTAAGACTCATAAATCTTTGGCATTTAGGTTAGAAGATGATGAAGCAACAACCAGTGTATTAGAAAAGCAATTAATGCCCCAGGAATCAGGCACTTCTAGTTTAGCCTTATTCTTGTCAGATGATTTACTCATTAAAGGGCAAACATTAAACATAGACTGTCAGTTAGGGGCCCAATTAGGGCAACAATCTTGGCCGGCAGTACATCAGCAATTTTCTTTTAAAATAGCTGGTGAGGTTAAAGCTTCGGCTGGTGGTTATTTTTATACGCCCGAAGGGGATCAAGTAGGTATTGGTCCTTTGCCGCCGACCGTGGGATTGCCAACCAGCTATTTAATAACTTGGACTCTAGAGAATCAAGGTGGTGATTTGAGTGATATTCAGTTTTCGGCTCAGCTAGCCAAAGATGTAACTTGGCAGGGCGAAGCTGGCTTAACTGGTGGCACCTTATTTTATGATGCTTCCAACCACAAAGTTAATTGGCGTATCGCTGAATGGCCGGCTGATGTTACCAAAAAGCAAGCTAATTTTTATATCTCCATTACTCCTACTAAAGATATGGTTGGCAAGGTACCCCTTTTGCTGTATGATGGCCAGTGGCGGGCTAAAGATAGTTGGTCAGAAAAAGAATGGGGAGGAAATTTACCTGACCTATCTACTAATTTAGAATATGATCCACATTCAGCTGGACAAGGTGAGGTAGTAGATATATTAGGTGTAGATAATGTAATAATAGAATAATATTGTTATTTTATAGCAGTTTACTAAAAATTAAGCCAGTAGAGTTAATACCAGCAAAGGCCAAGAACCATAAAACTGCGAAGTATATAAAGACACAAGACCTTGGGAATAATTTACTAAAAGTATATATGCGCAAAAAAAAGACACAAATCAATTTATTGTCTCTACAGGATTATCTGGGGGACAGGAAGTGGGAGCAGTTAAGCGAGGAGGAGCGGGACGAAATCTGCCAGAAGATGTTAGAGGCTTTATTCCCACAATCTCAAGATTCAAAAAAGAATTAATAGCCATTATCTAGAAGGTTTGTTAACAAGAAGCCATGACCTGGGTTTATGGGAAAGTTTAACCTGACAGGTGGTAATTAGTTTTATATTTATGGTAATATAGCAATTTACCAGCCTCTGAAGAGACAAAATAAAGAAGCACGATAGTTATTATTAGCAATAAATTAGTAGGGGTTGGTGGCACAAAGTGAAAGAAATTTTGTCCTAAGAAAGTAAAGGGCAAGCCAAGGGTAATAACCAGTATTAATAAATTTAACAACAGTATTGATCTTGGTGGTTTAACAGTTTTAAAAAATAGAGACTTGGTTCTAATAGAGAAAAATAAACCTAACTCAGTTAGAACGCTTCCAATAAACCAACTAGTCTGTAGTACTGCTGGGCCCTTTGAGCGAAAAAACGCAAAAAGGATAAAATCAAAAATTGTGCTGATGATACCCAAGACAATAGTTAGACGGGTTATTTCGTTTACCTCATATTTTTGGGGCGATAGAAGCTCGTCTGGAGCCACCGTGTCGCTAGCTATCATTACCATTGGCATGTCAGATAATAGATTAAGTAACAGAATTTGCACTGGCAACATTGGTAAAAACGGTACCAGTAAAGAAGCAGTGGCCACCGCAAAGAAATTGCCAAAATTAGAAGCTAGAGTAGCTTTAATATATTTTGTGGTATTGGCAAAGACACGGCGACCATATTCAATGCCATCTAAGATAACATTTAAATTTTTATTAACAAGAATAATATCCGCAGCTTCCCGGGCAATATCTGCCGCACTATTCACTACTAAAGAAACTCCAGCAATTTTGAGGGCCGGAGCATCGTTAATACCCTCCCCCAAAAACCCTACATTACAGTGATGTCTTAATGTATTAACAATTTCATATTTTTGCTCTGGATTAACTCGGGCAAATACTACTTTATTATTTAAAGCTTTGACTTTTTGGGCGGGTGATAATTGTTGCCAGGCTGTGCCAGTCATAGCTTGGTTAGAACGTTTAATGAGGCCAATTTCTTTAGCTACGGCTATGGCCACTTCTAGACTATCACCAGTAATAATTTTAATACTCACTCCTAAAGATTTGGCTTTTTTGACAGCCGCTTTTGTACTAGTTTTGATGGGGTCTACAAAGGAGATAACTCCTAAAAAATTGAAATTGTTTACTAGGGCTAAATTTTTGATCTCTTTAATAGTAAACCCTGATAGTGGTTGACTAGCAATTGCCAGAGTGCGCCTTCCCTCGTGACCTTCTTTAGCAACCCAGTCAATGATTTTTTGCCGTTCTTTGTTGGTTAAATTCTGAGAACAAGCAATAATTTGTTCTGGAGCACCCCGGGTAATAAGATGGTGGCCCTCTGGGTCTTCAACTAAAACAATGTTGCGGCCAATGGTTGGATTAAATGGTTCTTCGGTTAGTTTGATAGTTTGTTTAATAAAAGCTTGCTCGGCGTCTGATATTTTTTGCCAAATGGCGATGTCAAAAGGTTCTGACATTTGTTCATTAAAAGCTGAGGCTTGAGCGGCCGCCAATAAAGTGGCATCAGGTTTTTTAGAATAAATTTCATGGATAGTTAAATTATTTTCAGTGAGGGTGCCAGTTTTATCACTACAGAGAATCTCAATGCCCCCTAAATCCTCAACAGCTGAAAGTCTTTTAACTATTACTTTCTTTTTAGCTAATTGGCGAGCGCCGTGTGATAATGAGATGGTAGTAACTAAGGGTAAGGCTTCGGGAATAACACTAACAGTTAGGGCAATTAGAAAAACCATTAAATCAAGGATATTAATTTGTCCTCTTTTGACCGCTAAGCTTACAATAAAAACAATTAATAATGTATAGCCAATAAGTTTTAAAATAAAGTGAGAAAATTGGGCAATACCTTTTTGAAAATTGCTAACTTTTTTAGTTTCGGTAGTAAGTTGGGCTATCCGGCCGAATTCAGTCCTGGCTCCAGTTGCCAGTACTAGAGCCTTAGCTTGTCCCCCCACAATATTGGTCCCGGCAAAGCACAGGTTAGTAGCTTCTTGATAATTACTAGCCATTTTTTTATTGGTGCGTTCAGATTTATATACGGCCGATGATTCCCCAGTGAGGATACTTTCGTCTACCATTAAATTATTTTGGCTAATAATTCTTACATCTGCTGGTACTTTATCTCCGGTTTTTAAAATAATAATATC
>ENA-UOYA01004159-UOYA01004159.1-activated-sludge-metagenome-genome-assembly--contig:-NODE-4159-length-12378-cov-6.048852_pt1 | contig 12378 bp, 13 predicted proteins | sample MGYA00238163_ERZ764804 | MGnify/ENA primary metagenome ERZ764804 (study PRJEB28919, sample SAMN05720223) | activated sludge metagenome | isolation source: Anaerobic digester | place: Hong Kong...
CAGGTTATCCATCAATTGCTGGGTCATATCCTGACCCTTAATGTATACCTTACGCACCCAGTTGACGTGATTCAGGCCCATCCATTCCAGAAAAACGTCCTTCGGTTCCACGTGGAAGGCTTCCGCCATGGCGGCGATGGTGTTGATGGGATTATTGCACAAGCCCACCACGTTCAGGTTGGTGTGCTTGAGGATGGCCTCGGTCATGATGCCGGAGGGATTGGTGAAATTGATATACCAGGCGTCCGGGGCGTATTTTTCCATGTCTCTGGCGATATCCAGCGTGACGGGGATGGTGCGGAAAGCTTTAAAGGTCCCGCCCGGGCCGGTGGTTTCCTGGCCGATCACGTTGTATTTCAACGGGATCTTTTCATCCAGGATGCGCGCGGGCATGTGTCCGATACGCATGGAGGAAAGTACGAACTTGGCGCCGTCCACGGCTTTAGGGCGGTCGTAGTTCAGGGTGACCTTGGTATCCAGCTCGGCGTATTTGACCTGGCGCTGGGCCATGCCGCCCACCACGTTCAGGCGTTCCTCGTCGATGTCAAATAGTGCGATCTCTCCGACTTCCAGGTCGTTCTCGTGCTGGATAAAGCCGTCGATTAATTCAGGGGTATAGGTGCTGCCGCCCCCGATGACCGTGATTTTGTCGATCCTTGGTTTGCTCATTTTTTAACTTCTTTCTCTAAAGCAGCAATCCGCTTGCTCATGCGAATGTACTGCTCGGTGTAGTCGATCTCGCTCCAGGCGAGCATCAACAGGTCGAGAGCGTGCACCAGCAGCACGGAAAATTCGGGATTTTCACCGCGCGCGGCTTTGGTGATAATGGCGGTGTTGATCTTGTGCGCCTGCACTTGCTCCTCATTGGCTTGCTGCATGACTTTCTCCGCCTCTTCCCAGTGACCGGCTTCCGCGTTTTCAGCGGCCTCTTTGGCGAAGCTGCGCGCGCTGCCGGCATGCAGGATTAATTGGAAGAGGGTTTGTTCCCATTCATTGAAATCAGTCATTTTTGTCTTCTTCTTTCTTCTATAAGATGAATATTGTTTTAAATCAAGTGCTTGCCATCATTCAGCCTGACGACCCGCCAGCGCCCGTCGATGGCATGAAATTCGCTTATGCCGCAAGCCGTCCAGGGTCCGATCGTTCTCCAGGCGTAAATATCTTTCCCCTGGAAATACTGTGAAAGAACTCCCAGCATGCCCCAATGCACCACGGCCATAATGCGTTCGCCCTGATGTTTGGAGAGCAGTTCCTCGATGCTGCGCACTGCCCGCCGGGCGACGTGCTGTTCGCTCTCGCCGGTCAATCCCAGGGCCAGATAAACGTACGGGCGCAGGTACCAGGGACCGCTGCCATCCGGCTCGAACAGGTTCATCGGCTTGCCTTCCAGCAATCCATAATAGCGTTCGCGCAGCCCGTCCACCGGGATGGGCTGGAGTTGGATGGCTTCTCCGATGATCGAGGCGGTGGTCATGGCGCGCCCGAGTGAACTGGCGTAGAGCGCGTCGAAGCGCTGTCCGCGGAAATACTCGGCGGTTTTACGGGCATCCCGCACGCCGGATTCCGAAAGCGGCGCGTCCAAATGGCCATGGATGCGATTGTCGGCGATCATGGTAGTTTCGCCGTGCCTGATCAATACCAGCTGTGTTGTTTTTTCCATGATGCGCAGCAGCAGTAGGCGGTTATTTCATCGGTTCGGCGTGATCCGCCGCGCAGCGAAATCCGATGAAGGGGTTCTTGCGGTGCGGCGTATGCAGGCGCACGTAGAAGGTCTGCGCTTCTTCTGCGCCATCCAGCCAGTCGCCTCCGCGCAGCGGCGCGCGCAGTTGCGATGGGCTGCCGCCGCCAATCCATTCCCACACGTTCCCGGCCATGTCCTGGCAGCCGTAGGGGCTGTCGCCCGCCGGGGAATACTGCCCGACCGGCGTGGTGTCACCCGAAAACGTGTTGCATTTGGCGCGGTCGAATTCATTTCCCCAGGGCCAGATGCGCCCATCCGTGCCGCGCGCGGCTTTTTCCCATTCTTCTCCTGTGGGCAGGCGCTTGCCGGCCCAGGCGGCGTAAGCCGAAGCGCTTTCCCAGTTGACCTCGACCACCGGGTGGTTTTCTTTGCCCGCCGGCCAGGTGCCGTTGCGCCAGGAGGCCGGATCGGGATGACCGGTAGCTTCCACGAATTTTTTGTATTCGGCGTTGGTCACCGGATACAGATCGATGAAGTACTCCTTGGTCTCGATTTCTTCTTTATCTTCCCCAAACAGGAATTTCCCCGCCGGGATCCTGACCATGGGGCGATTGTCTTTTCCGCAGACAAACAGAGGGAATTTACTTTCTGCCATCGTTTTTTGCTCCTTTTTTAGATTTCTTGCTTACCGCTGAACCCAATTCGCCGGCCAGCCAGCGGTAACCGAGATAGAATACGATCGCGTAGTAAGCGATTGACACGAGCGAGATAAAGGGAGAGGTGATTCCCAATATCTGGCCCGGATTTTCCGTGCCTAAAGCCCATTGAACGAAGAAGATGACCCATGAAAAAGCGACGGCAACCAATAAAGCCGACCAAAAACGCGCCGCTTTCCCTTTCAACGATCCGGCTACCAGGTAGCCCTGTACGGAACTGACTGTCAGCAAGGCCATGCGGTAAAAGATCATCGAAAGCAGCGCGGCGAGCAGGCTTAAAAAGTTGGCGCTGGAGATCATCTCAATTGTGCCGGATTGCACCGTTCCCGGAACGGTCTGCATGCCGAAACCCTGGAACATTAACCCGGCGCCTGCGCCGATGAGGGATAACCCCGTGAAGATTTGGGTGATCACGCCTATGCCGAACCCCAGCGCCAAGCCATCGCTGTCGATATCCTCGCCTTGCACTGCGCGTTTGCGCAGAAAGATGCGCATTCCAATTTGCAATAGCAGCATAGTGAGCACTGCGCCCAACAGGTATGGCACCCACCCGGATACCTGGCCTTCCCCGTGCGTCGCAATTTGTTTGACCAGGCTTTGCAAAAAATTGCTGACGAAGAAGGCAATGATCCAGATGCCGATTCCCCAATACAACCCATCTTTTTTATAATCCGGCCGAAAGCGGCCGAGCATGCGCATGGGAATGCCCGAGGCAAAAATAAACGCAAACCCGCTGGCAACCACCAGCAGACCTTTTAGTACCATGTGAACCTGCCTTCCCGATTTAAATCAGCGATTAATGCTTAACGTGATTATTTCACGCCGCGTTCTTTTAGAGCTTCCATTACCTGATTAAAAATAGCTTCGCCATCCACCATTCCATAGGCGACAGTATCGATATTTAAAACGATACTTCCATATGGCCCCGAGGCTTCCTCGATGCTTTTCTTTTTAAACCTGACTTGCGGCGCGACCAGCACCACATCCATGGGGTTCTCGGCGAAATTCCAGCGGCCCATTTCAGCGGCTTCGATTGCTTTAAGCTCAAATGGAACGCCCGCCGCTTCCGCCGCTTTGGCGGTCTTTGCTTCGATCAGGCTGGAAGACATGCCCATTGCGCAAACCATGAGGACGCGTATTTTTTTCTCTTCTGCCATATTTCACCTCAAATAAACATCTTTATTATTATTGTAATATTTACATTCGATCATTCAATAACTTGGGGAAGTAATCCCCATGCTGCGCCAGGTAATCGTCCAGGATTGACTTGGCGATGGAATAACCCGGAACCAGGGGATGTAGCGTCAATGCTTTCAGAGCGGTGGCGTACGAATCTTCTACGGCTGCCTGGATGGTCAGGCGTTCGTAGGCTTTGACCGATTTCATCAACCCCAAATCTGCGTCGGGTATACTGCCCATCGCAAATGGGCGCACCACGCCGTTGCTTACCAGGCAGGTCGTTTCCACCACGTCGTCTTCGCCCATGCCGGTGATGGCGCCGCGGTTGGGTACGTTCAGGATCATGATCTTCGGATCGCTGATCAACCCTTCAATCACGTTCAGCGCCACCGCGGAATATCCTTCGGCGGATTCGTCCATCACCTGTTTGGCATCTGCCGCCGGTTTGGCTGCCCCTTGGGCTAAATCCTTGGTATCTTTGCCGGTTTCCAGCGACATATACGTGCTGCCGCGCTGATCGAGATAGCGCAGATAGATTTCCTGCACCTTTTCGGGCGTGTCCTCTTCATCGCGGATGCGCCGCAAACCGGCGTACAGTTCCTGGTTGAAGGGCAGAATCTGCAGCGCGCGGCTCTGGCCGGATTTCAGCAGGTTTTCCACGGATTTTTTTGGATAGTAAAAGAAATAAACATACTCGTTGGGGATGGTTCCCAGGTTGGCTAATTCGTTGATGTCGAATGGCAGGTGTTCCACTGCTTGTCCGGTTTTTTGCATTGTTCGGATCATCTCGGGTACGAGATCTTTGCCGTTCAAATAGATCGAACGCATCCAACCCAGATGATTGAGCCCATAATATTCGGGAAATAATTTCTCAGGTTTTACGTTTAGAAAAGCCGCCGCCGCGCGCATCATGGCGGAGGGATTATCGCAGATACCGACCGCGTGTTCGAAACCGGCCACGCGCGTGATAGTTTCCGTTAAAATACCCGCCGGATTGGTGAAGTTCAGCAGCCAGGCGTCCGGCGCTAATTCCTTGATTAACTCCACGTACTTCAGGATGACCGGCACCGTGCGCAGCGCCATGGCAAAACCGCCCGGACCGGTGGTTTCCTGGCCCAGTACGCCGTATTTTAAAGGAACCTGCTCGTCAATCACCCTGGATTCCAGCGAACCTTCGCGGAAGGTGGTGACGATGAAATCGGCGCCTTGGATGGCTTTACGCGCATCGGTGGTCCATTCAATCGCGAATTTCGCGCCCTTTGCCAGCCGCGGTTTGCAGGCCAGTTTAATCAATTCCAATCGCTCGGGATCGATGTCCATCATGCAGACAGTATCGATGGGAAGACGATCTTGAAAATTTAATATGCTCTGGATAACCAGCGGGGTTCTTACACCCCCGGCGCCAATAAATGTGATTTTCATAATTATTCTCGATGGTTAAGGGGATGTGAGTGATCACATCCCCTTGAATTGTTCTAACTGACTTGAGGAAGCGGGCTATTTCTTGACTGCTGCTTCTTCTTTTTCGAGAACCTGTTTCTCCCAGGCTTTGAACGGGCCGTACCAGATGATGCCGGGGATCACAAATTCGGTGACGATCGCCAGGATGATGGCGCGCCAGTCATAACCGGTTTCCAGGAACATCAGCAATGGTGATGGCAATGTCCAGGGGCCGGCAATGTAGGTGGGCGTTACCAATCCGGCGGCGGTGGCCAGGTAAGCAACCGAAGCGTTCAGGAAGGTGATGATAATGAATGGGATCGCCAGGACGGGGTTGAAGATGACGGGTGCACCGAAGGTGATGGGTTCGTTGATGTTAAAGATGCCGGGCCAGATACCCAACCAGCCCACTCTGCGCAGGCGTTCCGATTTCGAGCGGGTGAAGTAGAAGGCCAGGGGCAGGGTGGCGCCGGAGCCGCCGGGAACCACGAAGGAGCGGAATTGCTCGGTGTAGATGGCGGTGGGGGCCAGCCCTTCGGCAACGGCTTTTACGTTGGCGGCCAGGTTGGCCTGCCAGACGGGTTGCAGGGCGATGCCGATGGTCATATCGCCGTGAATACCCATGGTCCACAGGAAGGCATGGAAGGTTTCAGCAATGGCTGTCGCGGCATAGGTGGAAGCGGCGGGAACAACTGCGCCCAGGACCTTGAACAGGCCGTTGGCCAGATCGAAGCCGATCACATCGCGGATCAACCACCAGCCAAAAGCGATCGCGGCGCAGGGGATCAAAGCGGCGAACGCGTTGGAAATCGCGGGCGGGACGCCTTCGGGCATCTTGATGACGATGTTTTTCTTGATGAAGAAGCGATATACCTCGACGACGACCACTGCGACGACCATGGCCGTGAACAGACCAGAGCTATCTAGATACGTGCCGGCCTCACCGTTGACAATACCAGGGGTCGCGACCAAAACGTAGGACAGGAACGAGAACAGCACCGGCATCAAAGGATCCAAGCCACGGCGGCGGGACAGCGCGTAGGCAATCGACAGCAGCACATAGACCGACAGCAACCCGTATGTGACGCTGAAGACGTTCCATAGCGTCCCGGAAATATGCTCCGGCAGGCGGGATTCCAGGTAGCAGGATGCGTCATTCTGGAAGCATAGGGGGAATTGCAGGACGACCAGCACGAGGGCGCCGACGATCAGGATAGGCATCATGGCGACGAAGCCGTCGCGGATGGAGGCCAGGATGGGCTGATCGAAGATCGGGGCCATCTTTTCCATCAAATCGGACATGGTGTCTGCGTAACTTTTCTTTTTCTTTTCGGGTGACATAAAAAAACTCCTTTCAAATTAATGGATATATTGATTTTTCTTGCGCTTTGATTAATTTTTATTTTATTTATTTTCCCTTTTTTGCACCTCCGTATAAAAATTTTCAACAACCACATGAATGTCGAATGATTAATTCGGATGGAATCACAGTGATTTTGTCCACAGACTGGTGGTTGATCAGTTTGAGCAGTATCTCCACGGCTTTACCGCCGACTTGGCCGAAGGGCGCCCTTACCGTTGTCAGCGGCGGATTGAGAAAGGGCGCGATGGGTTGATCGTCGAAACTCACGAGCGATACCTCGCCGGGAATATCGATGCATTCATCTGCCAGTGCCGCCATGGCTCCGATGGCGGCTTCATCGTCGCTGGCAAAAACGGCATCGAACGAAATTTTCTTGTTGATGATCTTTTTAATGGATTGGTACGCACACTCCCGCTCAAAATTGCCATCGGCGACCAGGGCGGGATTGTAGGGGATATTTTTTTCAGAAAGGGCGGATTTATAGCCCAGCTCGCGGGTGAGCGAATCTTCGTGGGTGGCAAGACCGCGCAGGAAAACGATCTTCCGGCGGTTATGAATTTCGATCAAGTGGCGTACGATGTTCAGCGAGGCGTTGAAATTTTCCACCCCGACGCTGGGCATGTTGATCTCGGGCGGCGCGGTGCGGCAGATCAACACCACCGGGTAACGATTGAAATAAAAATATTTCAGGTCGTTATCGCTGGCGCAATCGGCAAAGATGATCATCCCGTCCGTATTTTGCGGGCCGATGGGGAAAGAATTGGCGCCGTTCATTTTATTGCCGTCCCGGTTGATGGAAATGAGCAGGTCAAATCCGGCCTCGCGCGCATCCTTTTCGATTTCGCTGACCAAAACGGAAAAAAAATCGCCTTTTACATCCGATAGTAAAAGGCCGATGGTGTTGTATTCATTCTTGGCAAGTTTGCGGGCGGCGGAATTGGGGATGAAATCCAGTTCGTCCATGGACGCCTGAATGGATTCGGCTACATCTTTGGAAACAGGTGCGGTTTTATTGATGTAGCGGCTGACGGTCGCGATGGACACCCCCGCTCTTTTGGCAACATCCCGAATGGTTATAGACGGCTTGTCTTTCATCTAAAAAAAGAATTATTGCACCGGTTGATTAATGTAACCGTTTACATAATAGCATTTCAAAAAATGAAAGTCAAGTACTTTGCCCAATAAATGAATGTCACATTCCGGTAAGACATTTAGTTGCCATTCTCACCTGTTTGTGTCGCTTATGCCGGGAAGTCAGATTTATAATTGCTGCTATGAATAGAGGAAGAATGAGGCGGTCAAAAAAAAATATAATCCTGACAGCTCTGCTGGTTTGCAGTTTATTAGCGGCTGCGGTTTCCACGGTATTGGCCCAGGATAATCCGACAGAACCCGAAGTGGTGGTCACTATTTTTTGGCGGGAAGGATGCCCGCATTGCGAAGAGGAAATACCGTTTCTGCAAGAGTTGGCGGTCAAGTTTCCTCAGGTAACCATCAACGGTTTCGAAGTGGGCAGTCACAGTGGCAACCGTGAATATTTCTTTGCGCTGGGTGATGCCATGGGATTCGATACCAGCGGTGTGCCGGTCACGGTGATCGGCGATCAATATTGGATTGGTTATGACGAAGCGACTGGCGAAGCGATCCGCAAAACGGTGGAGGGTTACCTCAAAACCGGCGCCGGCGATCCGGCGGAAAGATGGGGCATTGACCTGTCAAATACCACGCGTGCGTTGAACGATACTGAAGCGCAAGAGACTGGCTCGGGATCATCCGTCTGGATCGGGGCAGTGGCCGCGTTGCTGGCGGTATCGTATGCTTTGGGCATGATCCTGGGAAAGAAAAAATCCGCTGCGCTAAAATCAAAAAAGCATTAAATCAAAAGAGGCTGAATTATTTTTCAGCCTCTTTTTTGTGCCGAAGGTGGGAATCGAACCCACATTCCCGAGGGAACACGATTTTGAGTCGTGCGCGTCTGCCAATTCCGCCACTCCGGCAAATGTGTAGCAAGTATATCCAAGTTTAAATTCAAGGTCAAGATAATCATTGACCGCTTTCCGCATATAATTGATGAAAAATCAGGAATTGGATATGCGTTTAGGAATTATCGGCTTACCTCAATCAGGAAAAACCACCATCTTCAATGCGCTCACCCGCGGCAACCAACCGGTTGGCGAAGGCATCGGCAGAATGGAAATTCGCAATGCGGTCGTGGACGTGCCCGATGAGCGCGTCGATCGATTAACGGAAATGTTCCACCCCCGCAAAACCATTTATGCGAAAGTGACCTACTCGGATATCGCCGGTTTGGGCAGCGCTTCCGATAAGGGCGAAATCAGCGGTCAATTGCTCAACCAGTTGGCGCAAATGGATGGGTATATTCAGGTGGTGCGCTGTTTCGAGGATCCTTCCGTGGCGCACGTGCGCGAAAGCATTGACCCGCAGCGCGATATCCGCCTGATGGACGAGGAATTGATGCTCAACGACCAGATCATGGTCGAACGCAAACGCGAGAAATTAGCCGAGGAACATAAAAAAGGCGGCGGGCGCGATAAAGCCATCATCGAACGCGAAATCGCCTTGTTTGAGAAACTAAACCAGTGCCTGGCAGAGGAAAAGCCGCTGCGCGACCTGGAGATCAACGAAGAAGAGGAAAGGATCCTCAGCGGTTTTGGTTTTTTGAGCCGCAAACCGATGATGATCCTGCTCAACCTGGGTGATACCCAAAACGCCCCCGATATCCGTTACGAACACCAGCGCAGCAGCATTGCCAGTCTGAAGGGCAAACTGGAGATGGATATCGTTCAACTCCCCGAGGAGGACGCCAGGATGTTTATGCAAGAATACGGAATCACCGAACTGGGCTTGAGCCGCATCATCAGCAACTCTTACGATCTGTTAGGACTGCAATCCTTTTTCACGGTTGGCGAGGATGAAGTGCGCGCATGGACGGTGCGGCGCGGAGCCAGCGCTCCGGAGGCCGCCGGCGAGATCCATACGGACATGTTGAAAGGATTCATCCGCGCGGAAGTGGTTGGCTATCAGGACCTGATCGACGTGGGCGGCATGGCGGAAGCGCGCGCCAAGGCCAAGCTGCGCCTGGAAGGAAAAACCTACATTGTACAGGATGGCGATATCCTGAACATCCGCTTTAATAATTAAGCCAGAAAAGCGCGAATCCTTGGAAGTATCGAAATAAATATAAGGCGGCATTCCAATGCCGCCTCTTCTTTATATAAAGGGCGCGTTTCCCGACGCGCCCCATGCTCGCCGGTGTCTATGCTATGTCTGAATTGGCACGTAAATATACATGACCGAATCGGGCGCGAAGTCCTTGAACGCATCGGTGTAAACTTCCATGTCCAGACCTTTCTTCAATGCTTTAAACCCGGCCTCGGGCAGCCATTTCTGGTAAATATTGGCATAGGTCTTCCCCAGCGTTTCGTAAGCGCCGCGGTGTTCGAACACAGCCGCCTGTATGGGTTCCAGTTCGAGAGTTGCCATGCCTGCGGGAATGTCGCGGAATTCCGATACCGGAAAAGCGCACAGATAGGCAAATTCGCCTTCCGGCAACCCCTCGGGAATGTAACAGACACCGTATGCGGCACTATTGATCACATTCTTGATTTCTTGCGTGCGTTGGTTGAACGCTGTCCAGCTATCCGCGATTTCGTTATGCTCGTTCTTTCCTTGATATCGCAGACCTACCAGCTTTAAGGCCGGTAAAGACTTAACCGGGATATTCATGGTTTCCTCCAATTTTTCGGATATTTGTGTATGCTTGCGGTTTGACAGGCTGTGCTCGACATCCGATCGTGTTCCGCCTTGCTGCAGGCAAGCCCGGCAGGCGGCGACCACTGTGAGTTTATTTTGCAGTGCTGCTGCCTGGTCCTGCAAGGTTTGGGCATGCTGCTCCAAAATTACGCAAAAGTCACGCCCGCTGAGATGGGGGTCCAAAAGCGCCGCAATTTGTTTCAAAGGAAAACCCGCATGCTTGTATGCTTGCAGCAGATCCAGCCTGGTGAATTGTTCGGGCGCGTAATAGCGGTATCCGTTGAAGCGGTTGACCCAGGCGGGCTGCAGCAGCCCGAGTTTTTCGTAATGGCGCAGGGCTTTCACGGACACGCCGCCCTCTTTCGCGAAATCACCGATTTTGATGAGCATCCTGTCAATCCTATTGTGGATTCTGAAGGCCTTCAGTATGCCCAGTATACACGCTGCCCTTGGGGGAGAGTCAAGCGGGATAAAAAAATGCTGCGGATTATTTCCGCAGCAATTCTTCGAATTCGTTCAAGTTCACCCGCGAGGTGAGGTCCAGGCTGATAGGAACAACCGCAACCTTGTGTTCCAGCCTCATGGTATACATGTCATTTCCGGGCGGGATCTCCTCATCCTTGATGGTATTGGAACTGATCTGCGCGGTTTGTCCGTCACGCTGCACAAAAGGTTTGAAATAACGGATTTTCGCCTGTTTGGTCACTTTCCACGGCGTATCGAAGGTGGCCTCTTCAGGCACCACCACATTCAAGACGTCCACATCAGCCGGCATTTTCTTTTCGAGCAGGATTTTCGCAAAGACTTTGGTGAAATAAGCGGAAACCGAGAAATCCACTTCCGGGGCAAAACCATCCCATTCCTCGCTGGTCAATTGACGCGAGACCGCCAACGCGGGAATCCCGAAGGATGCCCCTTCGATTGCGGCGCCGATCGTGCCGGAATAGGTCACGTCGGTGCCGAGGTTCTCGCCGAAGTTGATCCCCGAGACTACCAAATCGGGTTTTTGCGGCACCAGTTCGATCAAGCCATGCAAGACCGTCTGCGAGGGTGAACCGCCGATGGCATACACGTCCCAGTTTTGGCCTCTGATATTCAGCACTTTTTTGGTGATTGAACCGTCGGAGCCTCTTTGGTGACCGCGCCCCGTGGCGGACATGTGGTCGCGCGGAGCTGCAACAGTTACGTAACCCAATTCGGAAAGCGCCTCGGCCGCAGCCCATAAACCCGGCGAGTCGATCCCATCGTCGTTGGACAACAATATTTGCTTTTTTATTTTTTCCATAATAACCATTGAATTGTAGAAATCGGAACAACCATGAATTGTACCAACAAAAATATTTTGTCGATCAACGAAAAACCGAAAAGAATCAGCTCAATTCATACACCAGAAAACAACAATTCTAAATGACAGATATTGACAACAAACAACAAAATAAGATAGAATATAGAAAACAAACAACAATTTGAATTCAGGAAATTAAGAATAATGAAAACCGAACGATTTGAAAAGTATTATCGCGCTGAAAGCATCCACAAAAAGCGCCAGCTTGCCTGGCCCCTTTATGGCGCCGGATTGGAGAACCTGGGCATTGACGGAAAACCGGTCGAACGCGAAATCCCTTCGTATTCGGATGATGAATTATTAATGCGCATTGATGCGGTCAGCCTGTGCTACACCGACGTTAAAGAAATCGATGCGGGTGATGCTCATCCGCGGCTGACCGAAAGGAATCTGAAGGTGAATCCGATCGTACCGGGGCACGAGATTTCCTTTACTGTAATGGGGGTTGGAAAGAATCTTGTCAATGAGTACCGCATCGGGCAACGATTCACGTTGCAGCCGGATGTCTGGGTGGAAGGCAAGAGCGTGCCCTTCTGTTTTGGCATGGATGGCGGTTACCGCCAGTATGCTGCCATTGGGCGGGAAATCTTGCATGGAGATGCCGGAAATTACCTTATCCCGGTTCCTGATGACATGCCGTATGCATCCAGCGCCATCACCGAACCGTGGGCTTGCGTTGAGGCTGCTTATCGAATGCCTTACCGCGATACCTTTAAAAAGGATGGTTTGGTTCTTTTCTGGGGTGGGGAGAGCACACGCCTCGGGTATACGATCGATCAAAAATGGTTTTCAGCCAACGCGCCGAAACAGGTTGTGATTACAGACGTCCCGGAAGATTTAAGGAATAATTTGGTAGCGCTTTGCGAAAGGTCCATGATTT
>ENA-UOYA01004161-UOYA01004161.1-activated-sludge-metagenome-genome-assembly--contig:-NODE-4161-length-12375-cov-6.869968_pt1 | contig 12375 bp, 18 predicted proteins | sample MGYA00238163_ERZ764804 | MGnify/ENA primary metagenome ERZ764804 (study PRJEB28919, sample SAMN05720223) | activated sludge metagenome | isolation source: Anaerobic digester | place: Hong Kong...
AAAAGATAAAACATAATTTCTTGATACCATTCTGGCTTTAAGGGATAATCTGGAGCTTCATAAAGTTTAGGTTTCTTATTGAAAGATACCCATTCTCATCTGCCCTATGTTAGCCATAGTACCAGCGTCTATAATTTCTCTAACCAACGCATCAATTTCAGCCTTTGTTCTTCCACCTTTATAATATGGTTGTAATAAATGAATAGCTTGAGCAATAATAAATTCATCTTGTTCAGCATCTAGTATTTCTTCTACTTCAAATGGTTCTATTAATTCTGCAACCATTTCACCAATAGCTAGAGCTGTTTCTTCTGTTGTCTTAGCTTCTTGTAATTTTTTCTGCATTTCTTCTTGGAAGCGTATAATTTGTTTCATTTTAACTTTTTTAAATTTTCTTTCCTTATCATTAATAAATATAAATTTTGCCATAGTATTTCATCTCCTTCTTTTTTTATTGTTATAAAAATTTTAAAAAATAAAAAAATAAGATATTAATTTGGTTACGGTGTAATGTGTAAACCAGATAACTGAGATTGAACCATAATTTCTATAATATCACCAGATGATGGTGTTACAGCTTTAAATTCAATATCAATTTCTTTATTACCATCTCCACCTTCAGTAGGTTTAACACTCTTAATGTCTACTTTTGGTAAATCTATCTGATTAGTATAGAAATAATCAGTATTAGGTGTACCTGTAACAGTTTCAATTAAATTACCAACATATTTAAATCTAAAAGCTTTAAATAATGAATCATATGTAATTATTTCACCATCATTAGCTCCAGTAGCCCATAACTGTTCTAATGTTTTGTTAGCAGTATTATAATCAAGTTTAACATTACCTTCAACAGTTAGTTCACCTACATCCTTATTTGATTGTCCTAGAGGAAGACCTGCACAAACAGTATTTTCGGCATTGTTATTTATTGTTATACTTGCTTCTTTTAAACAAGTTATAAGATCATTTTGTTCATTTAATGTACCAACATCTCCCATATAAGCCTTTAATTGACCTGCTTTAACACTTTGTGGTGGATCTGCCAGAAATGACAAAGTAGGCATATCTACATCATATTTAGGGAAATCTGCTAAATATTTAACACTTATCTTAGGAGCGTTTTCAGCGTTCATGGTTAAAGTTAATTCATTAGCTATTGCATTAGCAAAACCTCTTCCAGTAAGACCACTTACATTATATCCATGAAATATAGAAACTAAAGGAAGTACACCATCTGGATTAGGAGTAAAGATATATCTTTTAGTTTTTGTACCAAAAGATTGAACTTCATAATTACCTAATACGTGATGATAAAAGTCTTCTAATCCTTCTTCATATCTTAATTTATCTTCAAATTCTGGTGCAGATGTAGCTTTAACTCTATCTTCACCTAATAAAAGCGACCTACTTCCAGTATGTCCTTTATCTTCTTCTGTTTCAATTTCTACATTTCCAGAAAAAGTTTCATATTTTACAAAGCATAATGGAACTTCATATGATGTACCTTTTTGGGTTGCAAAACCCATAAAATGTAAAGAGTTTGGACTTCCCATATTTATTCACGCTCCTTTTTCTTTTTAACTATCGGTGCTTTCACTTCTTCGTATCTACCACTTCCTAAACACCTTTTTGCTAATTCAGGATCTTTAACTTCAATAATTTCATCAGCTTTAATTTTTTTACCTTTAGGTATAGCACCGTAACCTTCTAAAGTAATATCCCTTAAATCACGACCATAAACATTCTTAATTTTCATTTTAAAATAACCTCCTATATTGAATACTCAATAGCGAATCTAACAACAGACATATTTGAAAATTGCTCTCCAGTATTCTTTAAAAACAAACTTGTAATTGTGCTACCAACAAAATTAAATTCTTTCAAATGGTTAGGTGGATTACCAAATAAATAACCGTTTATAAGCGTTTTCATAGCTTGTTCTTCAAAATAAGTAAGAATAGGGTCTAAAATGTCTTTTTCAGTAATTGGGATGTGCAAGGTAATATCAACAATGGTTGATACAGTAATAGAACCATCGCTACATTTTTCTAAACCACTATTCAAATCATCTCTATTTATTGCTATTGCTGGTAGTTTAGTAGAAGGCGTAATGTAATAATTAGAATCATAAATTGCCACGCCCTCAATAAAAGACATGGTTTTTAAAGTAGTTTCTATCCATTTAGTTATTACCTTATAATTTGAATCTGGAATATTCATTGTATCCTACTCCATTTAAAGCCTCCTAATGGCTTAATATTTTTAAACGCTGTTCTATCTACTATACCACCGTTTAAATATTCGATAATGGCTTTATCTACTTGTTTAAATAAATTAGTAGCTATATTACCTTTTCCAGAAACTTTACCTTCTTGTTTAAGCCATAGATAAGACGCTGACGCCATATATACAGCTTCAATTAAATTGTCATTATTTGGAAGTGTTGGTTTACCTAATCCTGATAGAACGTAACTATATCCTTTAGAATAATATTCCATGACATCTTCTATGGTAAAAGTAAATTCTGGGTGTAAAGCATCGACTTTACTAATAATCAAAGAATCAATATTTACTTTAAAATTAAATCCAACAGTTCTTATTTTAGCTAAACTTTCAATTCTATCCATTATAGAAGTTTTAATGTTAAATGAAACAGTAGTTAAAGTATCTGCTGGTATAATTTCTTCATTTTTCAAAACAAGCTTCGGGTTATTGATTGATAATCCTTCACATAATAATATTTCTAAACCATCTTTTGGAATTTCTGTAGAGCTTTTAATATCAATTTCAAGTGTGTTTCTATCATCTAACCTTTCAATATAGAGCATTTGTAAAATTAATGGTTTATTTAAAATAATGTTACTAAATTCTACAGATGATTCGTATGCTGTTACATCTACAAGATTTAATGTAGGATTATAACCTTTCCATTCTTCAGTTAATGTATTTTCATCAAATTCGGTTAATACTACACGATCTATCACATAATCTTTTAGATATTTTAAAATTTCTCTATAAACCCTCACTTGATCACTCTCCTAAAAAGAAAATAAAGGAGAATGATTATGCTGTTAAACCATTTTTGTAGAATAGCATTTGTGGTGATTCAACTGATATACCAGCACCAGCAAACATTCTAATTGTGTATTCACCATAGACATCGTATGATTCTGGTTCTTGTACGGTTACGTTGATAATAGGTGCAAAATGCTCCATACCAGTTTTAACTTTAGGTGAGTAACCTCTCTTACCTTTTACATAATATGCAGTAGCAAATTCTTGAGTTCTGTCAAATCCAAGAATTTCACCTTGATTCTGGAACATTGAACCTCTCATGTGAGTAATTTCAAGGTAATCAAACGCCCTACCATTTTTCCAACCTTCAACAAGTCTGTTTTGAGTAACAACTTCGTGGTCGTTAAGCAACATTCTTAAACCTGCAAGGTCGTTTTTGTGATATATAAGAGTATTTAATTCTTGTGAAAAATCATCAAGATCGTAATCGGTTTCATATTGAATAAGAGCCTTTTCTGGTTCTCCATTATCACCTATAAGTGGTTTAGCTGTTGTGGATGTAACACCACCAGCAATAGCTGAAGCTTTAAGACCAGTCCAGTTAATTTCTTCAACCCATCTACCAAGACCGTATGCAAGATTACCCATTTTCTTGAGAATAGATCTAGCTTCGGTTGGATCACGTTCCATATAATTTTCAGAAAGGGTAAACTGATAACCTCTCTTACTAACTCTTCCAGTTTTTGGACTGAATCCATCCATTCTTATTTCTTCAAGAACAGCACCTTCAGCTATTAATCTTGGTTTATGCATTGAACCAGAGCTTATCATTTCTTCTTCAGATTTATCATATTCAAACCATGTGAAAGTATCGTGTTTTAGTTCCTGTTTAGGTATAAGTGGTGAAATTCTTAACCCTTTTATCATTTTTTCGTTAAGGAATCCCTGAAGGAAATCCCTGTTAAATAATTCTTCTCTAATATCATATTCAACCATAATTAAACCTCCAAAATTAGTATAAAAACTTTAAAATAAAGAAAATAATAAAAATAATTATCTTATTGGATTATTACCATCAACTGGGTGCGACGTAAGCTATATCCTCACAATAAGCGTCTATATATTTACCAGAATTAGCTGGAGCAGACTCTTTAGCTATTAATACAACACCATCAACTTTTGTTGCACTAGGTACGAATCCTTCACCGTCAAATACTATATATGATACATTTGCTGTTACTGCACCAGCTGTATCTTTAAGTTTTAGATGATATGTAGAACCAGCGACCATATGTTCTACTGTAGCTTCTCTTAGAGGCATTCCTTCTGCTGTTGGTGGAACACCTACTGGATCTGCTACTACAGTTCCCATGTACTGGTTAGGATTAGTAGTTCCTACTTTTTCTACTGTATAGTCTTTATCGGCAACAGGTCTAACCATATCACCAGCTACAATCATTTTACCTTCATCTTCTGCAACATTTACCATAATTATGTCAGCACCTTTGGTTGTTACACCCTGTACTTCTTCAAATAAACCTTCGTCTAGGAAATAAGCTGTTTGAAGCCCTCTTCCTCTAACTGTATTAAAAATCTCGTTTTTTCTAACTACCATATCAATTCACCTCAATTTAATATAATTTTTTGGTAACATTTTAGTTAATAAAAAATAAACAACTATTTACGTTTCTTGCGAGGTCTACCAACTTTTTTCTTCGGTTTAGATTTAACCTCTTCTTTAACTTTTTCGTTTTCAGCTTCTATTTCTTTTATAATAGATTCTTCAGTATCTACTGAAGCTTCTTCTTTAGTTTCTTCAGAAACATTTTTATCATAAGTAATAGAAAGCGTCATATCTTGAAATTTAATTTCTAAATCTTTTTTACCATCTAAGCCATACAATTTAATAGCTTCTCTTCTAAGTAATTCTTCTACAAGCATATCCATGTTATCATTCTCCAAAAATTATAGTATATCACCTTATTTATGGTGAATCAGGGAATACATAATCTATTCTAGGAGTATTCTTAGTATTAATGGTTATATTAGGCATAGAAGTCGGATTATCATAACCAGCAGGTTTACTAACTACTGTAACGCTGTATGTACCAAAAGGAAGATTATCAAATAATATACTACCTTCAGAATTTGATTTATTAGAAGTAAACTGTTCATTTGTTACAGTATTAGTTAATTTTAAAACAACATCAGCTAATCCAACACTTTCAGAATCAGTACATTTAAAATAAACATTATCATATTTTTTATAAAATGTTACGTATAAATCACCAATAGAAAAAGAAAACAAATCATCTGGTGAGATTTTATTTTTAATGCTTTTAAAAAAAGTTTTAGCAATTTTTTCTAAAAAAAGTAATTTAGTTATATTAAAACCCCCTATTTAATTTATATAATATTCATAGCTTTTTTAGCCTCTAAATAATTATATTCTTCATCGTCTTTGTCTTTTTTAGTCGATTTATCACCTTTATTTTGGTCTACAATCTTATTACTAACACCTTTAGGTGGAGTAGATTTATTTTCACGTTCAGCTATGAGTTTAATTTCTTTAAGACTCATTTTCTTATAAACTTCTACTAATGGGTCATCATCTTTTTCAACAAGTCTTTTAATAATTGAATCTTTTTCTTCTTCTTCAGTTTGTTTATATTTACCTAAAGAAGTATTTAGATCATTTAATTCACTTTCTTTTTCTTGTAATTTAGATTCAAGACTTTCTTTTTCTTCTTTAATCTTATCAAAATCGGATTTAAGTTTAGTATAATCAGTTTCAAGTTGAACGTATTTAGTTTGTAATGCACCTAATTCTTTAGCAATTTCACTATCAGTCATATTATTATCTCCTTTATTATCATCTAAATTATATAATCTAGTAATTGTTCTTGTATCCCGAACAGGATTACCATTATTAACAAAAACAACATTATCTAATTTACCAGAAACAGGTTCAAAAGTATTAGAATCAATCTTATTATATTTACTTGGCACAATATCAGTACTAAAAGCAATTTCATCAGATAAATGCTCATCAGGAATATCCATAGTAGCATAAAGAGCGTTATTTTTATACTCTAATGCTTTAACTTTTCCAATATTTACTCCTTCATGATCATTTAATTCAATATTAACATCTTTAGATTTGGCTAAAGATTTAAGGAAATCTTCACTATAACTTATATTGCCAATATCGTGCTTTAAAACACCAGTATGTAAAATAGGTTTGGTGATTTCCATAAATTATCACTCCTCATTATAAAAGTTTCATTAAATTCCGTTTCATTAAACTTCTTTATACAAATCAGTTTTAGTGTCAATTTCTTGTTTCTTCATTTTCTTTAATTGTGTTATTTTATGGAGATTTTCATTATAGCTGTTCATTCCTGTTTTACTCCATAAATTATCTGATTCTTCACCGATTTGCATCTTACCCATATCCTTATCAAGTTTAATTTCCCATTTATCGCCATATAAACGTTTATATTCATCCATAAGCTTTACATATTTAGGGAAATATGCTCTTAACATTAATTCTGAATTTAAATCTGGATACATATTTTTAAGCTTTGTTGCTATTTCAGATAGAGTAGATTCATCACTTAAATTTTCGTTATTATATACCAATTTTACTTTACCTACTGCTTTAGGATTAAATAATTCAAGTTCTTTATCTATAATTTCTTCATTTACGTATTTCATTACATATTCTTGAAGATATTTAATAAAACCAACGTATCCAGTATCTGTATTTAATTGTTCTATTGCTGTGGATCTGTTTGAAGAAACAGCACTAAATTTACTATCTGGTGTAAGTATAGCGTTTCTAATTTCAGTTTCAATAAATTTAATATATGTTGGATAATCTGGTAGGTTGGTATTCCCTATATTTTGTGGTTCTATACCATCTGGGTATGCTACTACATCCTTTTCTGATGTTTCGCTAAACCATTCCATAACATCATTAATAAACTTACCATCTACACTTAAACTATCAACATTTTCATTTCCTATCTTTAACCCTAAAAATGCACCTGCTTTATGTCCAGATAATAACATATATAATCTTAATCTACCTACAGCATCAACTAAATCCAATATGGAATATAATGCACTAACTCCCTGTCCATCTTCTTCCATATAAGTAGAATAAATTATTTCTTCAGGCATGAATGTAATAGTTTCTTCTTCTTCCTCTTCATCCAATTCATCAAATTCTGCTGTCTTCCATCCACTAGGAAGTTTAGTTTTTTTTACTAATTGTTTAAAACCTAATATTTCATCAGTATCTGGATCACGAATTATTTTCCATTTAAAATCTTCACCATCATTAGCTAAAACTTTAAGTTTAAGACTGTTATTTTCAATATAACGGTTAGTAAACATTGAACCGTCTACCATATTACGTTTAATAAATGTATCTATGTAATTATCTAAATCCCATTCTTTAGCTTTTTCTCTTATATGTTTAGCGTCTTCTTCAAACTCCTCACTTTCTGCAACAATGTTATAATCAGTATTTGCTACAACCAATAGGTTATTAATGGTACTGTTTACAGTTGGATCATAAAGATAAGCATATCTAAAATTTGGAATAGTTCTATTTACTCTAAAAGGTATTCTATCTATAAGATCGCCAGAAACATCTTTTTTACTATTATTATGTGCTTTAGCGAATTTTGAGCCATCTAATTTAACATTGTTTTCTTTTGAGGCAGTTTGTATTGTTCTGGTATTCCACAATCTTGTAATTCTATCAAAAAAACCCATAATATCTACCTCACTAATTTAATATAAAAAAATGGTAACGGTTTTTAACCGTTTAACCTAATAAATTTACTAATATCACCAATACTCCTTTTACTAAAACCTTTAAGATAATTAAAGCCCATAGAAAGAGCATCAACTTGATCATCATTTGCACATTTATCTGGAATAAAAGCGTCTAATTCATCAAATAAATCTTGATTCCAATCACCTTTAAAATAAAACACATCTCCCATATCTATTGCAGTAGATAAAGGTGTAGCCCTTTCAGCTTTAGCTTTACTTGGAAAAGCCCAATTTAAATGATAACCTCTTAAAAGTTTAGAATAATAATTTTTAACAATAATTCCAGCACTCGCTGGTTGTTGTTCTATAAGTATATTGGTGTCTAAATCATCTCTCATTGCCGTTTGTAAAATTAAATTTTCTACTTGAGCAGGAGTACCTCTCATACGTTTAATATCACGTATATATACGTATCCATTTTCATCTAAATGCATTAAAGCTCCTACAGTCCAGTCAGGATTATCAGAAACATCACCAGCAGTACCAATATCCCAAGCACGAACTTTACGAACTATTCTTGTAGGAATTTCAGTAGCTAATCTAAGCTTAGTAGAATTAAACATCCCACCTTCTTTAAATACTGGTTGTTGCATATATAATGAATTCCACCAAAATTCACTCATTTCGCTTTTTATTTCTTGCATACGCTGAGTAGAAAATCTTTGTTCCCACATAGAGTTTCCTTTTTCATCCATTGCTGGATATATAAGTGTTTTCCAATTTTCTTTAGATTCTTCTAATATTTTACCAGTTAAATCATCTAAAGCCCATCTAGTTTGAATAATTATAATTACTCCATCTGGTTCTAATCTTGTATATGCTGTACTTAAAAACCAATCCCAAATCTTTTTTTTGGTTGTTGGACTCATTGATTCTTCTGCGTTTTTTATTGGGTCATCTATGATAAGAACATCAGCACCACGTCCAGTTAAACTACCTCCTACACCTGCTGTATTCATACCTCCAAGATGTTCGTCTATATCCCAAGCATTACGAGCTTTACTCTTATTATTTACAAAAATATCCCAATTATGTCCATACGTATTTACAATATCTCTTGCTTTCATACCAAACGAACTAGCAAAATCAGATTCATAAGCAGTAAAAAGAACACGATCATCAGGTCTATTAATAAGATACCAAGCAGGAAATAATGTAGAAGTAGTTAATGACTTCCCAAAACGTGGTGGCATATTAATTATAGCTCTAGTAGTTTCTCTAGTCATTATTTCTCTAAACAAATTAGATATTTCAAATAAGTGAGGTGCAAACATATATTTAGGATAAACAAAACGTGCAAATGAAGGAAAATGAGCTTTAATTGTCGCTAGTTCTACGTTCAATTACTTCACCTTCCATTATATAGTTTTGATTTAATTTCTCCCACGTTTCAGGATCTTTTTGTACCATTTCAATAACACGCTGTTCACTTTCTTTTTTATTTTCTTTAGTTACATTTTCAGTACGTGATGTTACTCCACCACCCAAAAGAACGTCTAATTTCATTAGAATTTCAACATCTTTAACAGATTTAATTTGAAATGGTAATTTTTCACCTTTTTCTAATGGTTCTAATATATCCCGTTTCAAAACACCTCGTATAGCTTTTTGATAATAAATTACAGCTTTTTCAAATTCCATAGCGTTACGCTTCTGTAATTCTTGTAAAAATAACCTATCTTTCTGTTCTACTCTAGCTTTCCAATTAAATTCTCTAGCCCATCTAGATAGAGTAGGAACGCTAACATTTATCTTATCTGATACTTTTTTTAGCGTTCTTTTATTTCCTAAACTATAATAAAGTTCAAAAGCTTGAAGGTGTTTTGCTTCTTCTTCCATCAATATCACCTTCATATAATTTTTTGGTAACAAAAAAAATTACAATTATTTAACAGTCCATTCATTAGGAATAGCATTCAATGTTGGTTCAGGGTTAATATAAGGCATAACTCTAAAGTTTTTATATTTATTTCCCTGTCCACTTATACCTATATTACCTGCTCCTATCGTTCCAATTTGGAGCGAATGTATTAACTCATTTTCAAGATAATACTTCACATTTTTATTATTATCCACGCATACTTCTTCACTATAAAATTTATTTTGATCGTGAGCAACAAAACCAGTATAAGCCAATATGGAATATGTAGGATCTGTATCTCTTCCTGATGTGATTCTCATCGCATGTTCTGTATTATTTGCCATTCTTGAAGTAAAATATCCTTCTGATGTATTTATTCTTGAAAATAATATACCTCCAGCCCTATAAGTTGTTAAAGCTCCTCTATAAATATTAGTATCACATTTAATCTTATAATTCTGTGATAAAATTATATCAGGGATTATTAATGTATTTACTGTAGATGTTAGCTTAATAGCACCATCTTCAATTGTAACAGTTCCTACAAGAATTTGCCACCCATCAATCACATTTCCTTTTCTAAAAATAGTATAAACTGAATTAGGATTACTTATATCAGACGCTTCAGGATTTCCTGTATGTATTTTAATATTAAAGTTTTCATTAGCGTTAAATGGTGGTACTTTAAATTCAAATGTTGCTGAAACGCCATCTGTTTTAGATAAAAGATGATAAGGATATTCTATTGTTTCGTTTTCATCACTAAATCTTATATCCCCAAAATCAGATCTCATTTTTCCTATTTCATAAGGAATAGTTACTGTAAATACATATCCATCAGTTGCATTTACAGTTGAAGCATTTACTTGTACGGTTTTATAATAAGACTATTGACTAAACATAGAATTTAAAGCACCTTTTAATTTATGCCCCATTAATCCAGTCCAATTAAATCGGCTTACCTGTTCAATATTATTATGCCAACCGATTTTTTTCATAACAATTACCCCACAATAAATGCATTAAAATTAAGCGAAGTACCACTTACTGTAACAGTTGTAAATGGTTCAAATAACCCAGTAAAATATTTTTCAGATGGAATAACAATATCGATACCATTAATTGTAAGTATTATTGAATTTTCAGTACTGTTATTATAAATTCCTATCCCCATTTGTGTTTTATTAGTTTCATAATTTACCGTATAAACTCCATTGTTTAAATCATTTGCATCAAAAGATTCTCTAATAAGTAAATTTTCAGATAATTCTTTAATTGAATTTAAAACATTAAATATTGTTTTTAATAAATCTTTAATTATCATATTTCCACCTCTATTTCTTCTCCACAACATGGACATTCAATTATTTTAATATTCTTAGTTTTTTTATCAGTTTTTTCTTTAATCGGTCTAGGTGTACCTCTTTCTTTTTCATTATCTGTTTCAAATTTAATATCCATATCATCTAATTCATCTTTAATTGGATCTTCATTAAAATCAATTAAAATCATATCAAATTCAAAATCATCTAATCCAGTAAGCTTCATATCTTCAAAATCAGATTCTTTAAGATCAATAATTATTTCGCTTACTTTTTCTTGATTTAGTACACCACCAATACGATTAAACGATAAATTTAATGCTTTTTCCTTTTCTAATGGAACGTCTATTACAATAACTTCAGCTTCTTTATAACCTAATAAAAGAAGAGCGTCTAATCTATGGTTTCCAGATACAATTGTATATCCAGTACGTTTATTAGCTACAATATATTCTAAATACCCTTCTTCACGTATATTATGAACAAGTTTTTTAAATTCATCATCAGACATTTCATTTGGATTATAAAGTGCTTTTTTAAGTTTAGACAGAGGCATTACAACTACTTTACCTTTAGGTTTCATTATATCACCTCAATGTAGCTATTAAAATAGATACGATTATTCCAATAGCACCAAATATCCATCCAGCTAAACTTTTAAAATTACTTGTATCTAATTTTGAATTTTCGTCTACAGCGTCTTCTAACTCCTTTATTCTTGGTTTTATATTATTTTCAACTTCTTTATTTAAAGCGTCGTGTTTTGCTTTTAATTCAGCATAACTAATCGCACCGTTTATTAAATCAGTACGCATATTATCAATTTTATTATCAAGTGCTTCTAATTGTTTAGAAACAGTTTCAAAAAGAAGTAAAGTTTTTTTAGAACATTCCACATGATTAGGAGAAGAAGAAAATATGTCTTCTTCTACCATAATTATTCACCTTCTTCTGCTTTTACTACACCTTCGAGAATGGCTTTAACTGTATCCATCTCTTCTGGATATTTAGCGTCTAAAATAGCCAAAATTATACCTATACCAGCTACACCTGCACCTACATAAATATCTTGACTAATTGTAGCTCCAGTATAACAAGACATTACAATTAATGTTAAATCACTAACTAAAGTTGTTACTAATCCTCTATCCATAAAATCAACTCCTATAATTTTTTTAATTAATAAAAAAATGAAAATAAGTCGTGATAGGGGGGTTTGAACCCACGAAAACCCGATCTACAGTCGGGTACTCTTCCAAACCGAATTATACCACGAAGGAAACCCTCTTGGAGCGATAAAACTCCTACAGGTAGCGAATCTGCATG
>ENA-UOYA01004165-UOYA01004165.1-activated-sludge-metagenome-genome-assembly--contig:-NODE-4165-length-12363-cov-7.341485_pt1 | contig 12363 bp, 11 predicted proteins | sample MGYA00238163_ERZ764804 | MGnify/ENA primary metagenome ERZ764804 (study PRJEB28919, sample SAMN05720223) | activated sludge metagenome | isolation source: Anaerobic digester | place: Hong Kong...
ATAATAATATTTGCCATTGATAATGGTAATAAAACTTTCCAACCTAAATTCATCAGTTGATCGTATCTAAATCTTGGGATTGTCCATCTTACCCACATGAAAAAGAAGATAAAGAAAAATATTTTACCAAAGAAAAATATTGTTTGAACAACAGTTAAAATATTACCACTTAATCCTAATTCGTGCTGAAATGGGAAATTATAGCCACCAAAATAAAATGAAACGATAACTGCTGATGAAATAAACATATTAATATACTCAGCAAAAAGATAGAAACCCAACTTCATTGATGAATATTCTGTATGATACCCTCCAACTAACTCCGTTTCACATTCTGCCAAATCAAATGGTGCTCTGTTAGTTTCTGCAAATGCACATACTAGAAAAATTAAAAAACCTAAAGGTTGATATACAAAATTACAATATCCATCATCTTGTTGTCTGACTATTTCTCCCAAACTCAAAGTACCTGTAGTCATAATCAAAGCAATAATGGACATTCCCATTGCAATTTCATAACTTATCATCTGCGAAGATGCTCTTAATGCCCCCAACAATGAAAATTTATTATTAGAAGCCCATCCTCCAATCATAATACCATATACCCCAAAAGATACTACAGCAAACAGGTATAAAACGCCAATATTAATATCAGTTACTTGCAGAGAATATACTGTTCCACTTAATTCGAAAGTACCTCCCCAAGGAATAATTACTCCAGTCATACATGCAGTTAGCATTGCAATACAAGGTCCAATAATAAACAACCAACCATTTGCAGTATTAGGAATAATTTCTTCTTTTGTGAACATTTTTATTCCATCAGCAAAAGGTTGAAGAACTCCAAAAGGACCTGCTCTATTTGGACCAACTCTATCTTGAAGGATTGCCGCAATTTTTCTTTCTCCATAAGTTGCATATAATGCTACAACTAATGAAGTTGCAAATATTGCTATAACTAATATGATTTGATAAATGATATAACCCGACATAAGCTTAATATATATTATTAGGATTTAATGCTCCATCACCTAGTTCAACTTTCACACCATGCGGCAAACCCATTTTTTCTCTTTCTTCATTAACTGCTATTACTTTTTGATCATAATGATTTGCTCCAATTACAGAATGTCGATCAACTTTACTTGGTCCTTCGATTACCCAATCTGAAACCTTTTTATGATCAAATCTACATTCGTTGCAGATAAATGATTCAATTTCACCATAAGTATCTTTTCTTGCTGTTACTCTCAATACATCTTCACCCTTTTCCCAAAGCCTCACTTTACCTGAACATTTTGGGCAATCCCTATGAGCATCCATCGGTTTTGTAAACCAAACTCTACTTTTGAATCTAAATGTTCTATCTGTTAAAGCACCAACGGGACAAACATCAATTACATTTCCAGAAAAATCATTATCAATTGCTTTATGTATGTAAGTAGATATTTCAGCAGAATCTCCTCTATATATTACACCATGCACTCTATTATCTGTAATTTGTTCAGCTGTTTTTACACATCTGTAGCACAAGATACATCTGTTCATGTGCAATTTGATATAATCTCCGATATCAATTGGGTCGAAAGTATTCCTATGGAATTCGTATCTACTATGACTTTTTCCGTGTTCAAAAGCTAAATCTTGCAAATCACACTCCCCTGCTTGATCGCAAATAGGACAATCCAAAGGGTGATTGATCAAAAGAAATTCTACAACACCAGCTCTTGCTTCCACTAAATCTGGTGCAGTTTTATTTCTCACAACCATACCATCCATAACTGTTGTTCGGCAGGAAGGAACAGGCTTTGGCATAGGTCGAGGATCTTTTTCAGAACCTTTTTCTACCTTGACAATGCAAGTTCTGCAATAACCACCAGTAGTTTTTAGTTTAGAATGGTAGCACATTGCTGGAGGTACTACATCCCCACCTATCATTCTAGCTGCCTGCAAAATGGTTGTTCCGTCAGGAACTTCTATTTCTATATCGTCAATTGTTACTTTTGTCATATCAATTCAAATATTTATCTAATGTTGTTTTTAAAGGTTTTAAAATTGGTTTTTCTGTCGGATTTAAGTTGAAAATTTCTGCATCAAAATAATTTCTTTTAACTTCTTTCGATTCTCTTCCAAATGTACTCAAAAAAGAAAAAATTCTAGTTTTATTATCATGAAAACACAAATTATAGCTATTTTCAAATTTCAATTCAACACATTTATCAAAATCATCAAAACAACTCCAATACATCAACTTATCTTCACATAAAATATCAAACAAAAGATATTCTAAATCTGATTGAACTTTGTTTCCTAAGTCTTGATTATTTGGCCAAAAGAAAATATCAAATATGTTTGTATTTTTATCTTTATAAAATTCATTTTTAAAATCATTCCATTTCTTAAAATTTCCTAAAAAATCAAAGTCTGCATCAAAAATTAAAAGCGAAGGCTTATTAATGCTAATATTTATTTCTAAATTTTCACACAATAAATTTTTTTTCCTTTCCGTTTCCAATACATCTTTTCCTTCAAATGATTTAATCTTCGCCTTCTTAAAATTAGTTTCATTTACTAGAATTGTATCTTTTTTATCTCTTACTTCACCCTCTATTTTATAACCATACCAACTTATAATTACATCTGCTAAAAATTTTTGGTCAGCAATCCCTTCTACTAATATGTCAACTACCTCTACCATTTATATACTTCTTAGCTCTCTTCCTAATTCTAAACCAGTATATGCTGTTTTAAAATTTCTAGTTGTTGAAATAATTTTCTCATTTTTATTCTTATACATCATGATATGTCGTACTTTCTCCTGCAAATTCTTTAAGTCTTCATCTTCATTAAATATTTCTAAAAAATATCTTTGGCATTCTTCACTATGAGTTGTTAAAAATAATTGTTTTTTATTTTGAATTGATAATAAAACAATCTTCTTAAGATAATCTTTCAATCTTGAATAATGAATACCTGTATCAACTTCATCTATCATCAGTCTAGATGAATTATTATTCATCATACCTAATATTATTCTTACCAACCTAATTGCCCCATCCCCAAAACCAAATAATGGAATTGTATCTTCATAATTTATTCTACCAATTGAAAGTATATCTTGATTATTAATTTTTCTATAATGAAAACTTTTTAAGTCAGGGATAATCGTCTTTAAGTGCTCATTGAATAAATCTATTAATGACTGTTTTGGAGAAATCAACTCATTATATTGTTCAAAAAAGTAATTTGAATAGTTAACATTTAAAGATATAAAATTATCAATTTCATAATTTTTTTGAAAATTAATATCTGATACTCTAAATGTTTTATCACCAAAATTATTGTAAGTATAATTTATTGTATCATTTATATTATTAGTATCTTTAAGGTAAATAAAATTATTTTTATATACATCATTTAAAATATTTAATTGATTATATGAAATAAGTGCTTCTTTACCAATATCATTTTTTATATATTTCCAAAACCCATAAGATATATATTTTTCTTCTAAACCACTATTTTTAGTATTAAGTCGCTCTAATTCAAAACTATATCCTTTTGAAATATAAAGTTTAAACAAGTTGTTCGAAAAACTATTAATATCACCATCAAAAAGTAATGCCTCTAACAGACTTGTTTTACCAACATTATTATCACCAACAATTAAATTAAATTGTCCAACATTTTTAATTTCAAACTTATCAAAACATTTGAAATTTTCTAAATTAATTTCTGTTATGTGATTAATGTCCATATCTATATAGCTGTTAAATTATTCACTCTATAATAATGTTTCACATCAACTATACTTTGAGGGTTGGTCACATATTCTTCAAATTCTTTTCTGAAATGACGGATCGCAGCAGCAACGGGCCAAGCTGCGGCTTCACCAAGTGGACAAATCGTCTTTCCTTCAATTTTTGATTGAATATCCCATAGTAAATCAACATCATTCAATGTGCCATTTCCAGATAAAATCTTTTTTAGAATTTTTTCCATCCATCCTGTTCCTTCTCTGCAAGGAGAACATTGCCCACAACTTTCATGATGATAGAATCTACTGAAAGTGTACAAGTTCTTTACAATACTGGTATCCTCATCCATCACAATAAATCCACCAGAGCCTAGCATAGTTCCAGTCTGAAATCCACCTTCACCCAAAGATTCATAACTCATTAATCTTGGCTCTCCAGATGCAGTTTTCAAAATTAATTCTTTTGGCAATATTGGAACAGATGATCCACCAGCTACAACAGCTTTGAGTTCCTTTCTATTTCTAATGCCGCCACAATATTCATCAGAGTAAATAAATTCTTCAACAGGTAAGCCTAATTCGATTTCATAAACACCTGGTTTGTTAATATGTCCAGATGCTGAAATTAATTTTGTTCCAGTAGATTTTCCAACTCCTATAGCTGCATAATCAGCTCCACCATGATTCACAATTGGAACAACAGCAGCTATAGTTTCAACATTATTAACTACAGTTGGACATCCCCAAAGACCAGCAACAGCAGGAAATGGAGGTTTAATTCTCGGATTTCCTCTCTTCCCTTCTAAAGATTCGAGTAATGCTGTCTCTTCGCCACAGATGTAAGCACCAGCACCAATCTGCATATATAAATCCAAATCATAACCAGTGCCTAAAATATTTTTGCCAAGCCATCCTTTTGAATAGGCTTCTTTTATTGCATTTTCTAGAATTCTATGAACATAAAAATACTCACCACGAATATAAATATATGCAGTGTTCGCACCCAAGGCATAAGATGAAACTATCATACCTTCAATTAGTAGATGAGGGATTTTCTCCATCAAATATCTATCTTTGAAAGTGCCTGGCTCAGATTCATCTGCATTACAAACTAAATATCTCGGAACTCCCTCTGGTTTTGCTAAGAAGGACCATTTCATTCCAGTAGGAAAACCAGCTCCTCCTCTACCCCTCAATCCTGACAATTTCACTTCTTCCAATATCTGATCTGTAGTCATTTCTTTTAAAGCCTTTTCTACAGCTTTATATCCTCCATGATTTCTATAGACCTCAATTGTATTAATTCCTGGAATATCAATATTTTGCAATAAGCGTTTTTTACTCATGATTAATCTACTCTATTTATTAATATTTCAGATTCTTTTCCAGTTTGCCAAGCATTATATGCCGATCGTTTTCCAGAATCAGATAATTGGTCAATTATATCATTTGTTTTTTCTAAAGTTAAAAATTCATAAAAATCGGCTCCAACTTGCATCATAGGTGCATATCCACATGCTCCTAAGCATTCAACAGTTTTTAAAGTAAATTTTCCATCAGCTGTAGTTTCTCCGTCTTTTATATTGAGTTTATTTTCAATAAAATGAACTACGTCCTCAGCACCCATTAGCCAGCAAGAACTTGTTCTACAAACTTCTAAAAGGCATTTTCCAACTGGTTTCAAATTAAACATTGAATAGAATGAAGCAACTTCATATACTTCAATTGGTTTGATCTCCAATATCGATGCAACATAATCCATTGTATCCACACTTAACCAGCCATCAAATTCTGCTTGTGCAATATGTAGTACTGGTATTAATGCAGATTTTTTCTTATCAGAAGGATACCTTCCGATTATCTCATTTACACTTTTTAGTGCTTTTTCGCTAAATTGTATTTGACTATTCATAATTTTTCAATTAAGCATCTAATTCACCAGCTATTACATTCATGCTACTCATAGTTAGTATTGCATCAGATAACATTCCTCCTTTAATTATTTCAGGGTAAGATTGATAATAGATAAAGCAAGGTCTTCGAATATGCAATCTAAATGGAGTTCTACCACCATCAGAAATTAAATAAAAACCTAATTCTCCATTTCCACCTTCAACAGAATGATAAACTTCTCCTTTGGGAACATCATTTTCACCCATAACAATTTTGAAGTGATATATCAATGCTTCCATACTTGAATATACTTCTTCTTTTTGAGGCAAATAGAAATCTGGAACATCGCCATAATATCTACCTTCTGGCATCTTAGCAATAGCTTGTTCGATGATTCTATAACTTTGCCACATTTCTTCAAGTCGAACCATGAATCTATCAAAAGTGTCTCCAGAAGTACCTACAGGAATATCAAATTCAAAATCTTCATAAGAACAATATGGATTCATAACTCTTACATCATAATCAATACCTGCTGCTCTCATGTTTGGACCACTAAAACTATATCGCATCGCCATTTCCTTACTCACACTTCCAACTCCGATAGTTCGATCCATAAAAATTCTATTTCTTGTGACCAATCGATCAAACTCTTTGAGTGCAGCCGGGAATTTACTCATGAATTTTTGAATCTTTTCCCAAGCCATAGTTGAAAAATCTCTCTCCAATCCACCAATTCTTCCAATATTGGTTGTCAATCTTGCTCCACATATTTCTTCAAATATTTCATAGATCATTTCTCTATATTGGAACAAATGAAAATAACCTGTGGCAGCACCGGTATCTACGGCAATAACTGTATCACAAATAATGTGATCTGCAATCCTAGATAATTCCATGATTATCACTCTCATATATTGAGCTCTCTTTGGAATTTCAGCATTGATTAGCTTCTCTACAGTCATGTGCCATGCCATATTATTAATTGGCGATGAGCAATAATTCAAACGATCAGTTAGTGTTGTGATTTGATTGTAAGGTTTTCTTTCAGCAATTTTTTCGAATGCTCTATGAATATATCCAATTGTAGGCTCAGAATCTATGATAATTTCACCATCCATTTTAAGGACATTTTGAAATATACCATGGGTAGCAGGGTGAGTAGGTCCTAAATTTAATACCGAGTAATTTTTCTCAGCTAGTTCAACTAATTCCTTTTCTTTTAATTCCATAACTATTATTTGACCTTATCTACCAAAATATTTATCTTCTTTGTCATGTCTAGTTGCATCTTCAAGAGGATATTCTTTTCTCATAGGATGATAGTTCATTTCTTCCATATTCAAAATTCTCTTCAAATTAGGATGACCAATGAAATTAAAACCATAAAAATCAAATGCTTCTCTTTCCATCCAATTTGCTGCAGACCAAATTGTGGTTATACTCTTCATATTCAAATCAGATTTTGGCATAAATACCTTCAATCGGATTCTATAATTTTTTTCCATGTTGTGTAATTGATACATCAATCCAAACTCCAACTCCGGCTGAGCATTTGGAAATTGTACGCCACACATAGTAGTTAAATATTTGAAAGACAAATCTTTATCTTCTTTCAAAAAAGTTAAAATATCATATAATTTATCTTTAGAAACTATAAAAACAGGAAAATCATAATGATATTCTAATTTCGATGACCCTTCACCAAAATTTAGCGTTAATTTGTCTTGTACCAATTGCCCTAATTCATTGACTAACATATCATTACGATAATTTATTGGATACCATAAGTACCTAAAAGTTTTTTATATTCTTCAGATTCTCTTCTTCTTAGCGACTCTGTCTCGACCAAATGTTGAATTTTCATAAATCCTTCAATAATTTGCTCTGGTCTAGGAGGACAGCCTGGCACATATACATCTACGGGTATCACCCTATCTATACCTTGCAAAACACTATAAGTGTCGAAAATTCCTCCAGAGCATGCACAAGCACCAACTGACATAACCCATTTTGGTTCAGCCATTTGTTCGTAAACATGACGTAAGATTGGACCCATTTTTTTAGAAATAGTTCCCATCACCATGAGCAAATCTGCTTGACGTGGAGAAAAACTTAATCTTTCTGAACCAAACCTAGAAAGATCATAACCTGCAGCCATAGTTGCCATAAACTCAATTCCACAACAAGATGTTGCAAAAGGCAGGGGCCATAAAGAATTTTTTCGACCTAACCCAACCACTTTATCTAAAGTAGTTAGAAAATAACCCTCTCCTTCAATACCTTCAGGTTTATATGCTGCATTTATATCAATATTCTTCATTACTATAAATTAAGAAAGTAAATTTATTCCCATTTCAGGGCTCCTTTCTTGATGATATAAAAGAAACCAGTTAGTAATATTGCCATAAAAGTGAACATCTCAATCAAACCAGTTAATCCAAGTGACTTGAAATTAACAGCCCAAGGATACATGAAAATCACTTCAACGTCAAATAAAACAAACAAAATTGCTACAAGAAAATATTTTACACTAAATGGAATCCTTGCATTTCCTTGAGAATCTATACCACATTCAAAAGATTCTAATTTGTCAGCATTTTTTCTTTTAGGACCAATCCAATGCGTTGCTAACATGGTGACAACTATGAAACCCATTGCAACAACGAACATAAAAAATATTGGCAAATAGTCTATTAAAGCATTTTGAACTTGCATAAAATAATAATTTTGCATTGCAAATGTACATTTTGTTTGTAAAATGTTATAACATTTTCACCATTTATTAAAGTACTTAAATATATTTTTTAAAGATATGTGGAATACAAAAAAACACTTAAAAAGAATAATAAATTGAATTATTATAATTATGAAAAATTATTATAAATGAAAAGAGCCTTAATGACGAATCATTAAGGCTCTTTTATATCTGAATTAAAATTATTTCATATTCATCATCATATCTTTTGCAAGTGCATTTTCGGGATCTAAATCTAAAGATTTTTGAGCAAATTCTTTAGCTTTAGCTACATCTTTCATAGCATTGTAGTTATATGCTGCTAAATAATTATATGATTCAATTAAGTTCTTTTTGTTTTTCTCTTTATCCTTTTCGCCTAATTCAATTATTTTTTCATAGAAAGGCAATGCTTTCCATTCTTTCGACTCAGGGTCGAGGATTTTTGCAATTCTGGCTCTAAAATTATATCCTGTTGTGTTAGGATATAATTCACAATATTTTGCAAATGCTGAATCAGCTTGAATATATTGATCCAAATAATAATTGCTTAAACCAATATAATAATAGTCATTAGGCTCTGCTTTACCTAACTTCTTAATTTTTGTATCATAGATTTCAATAGCTTTTTTGTAATCTTTATTATCTCGATAAACTTTTGCAATTTTATCGTAAATATCTGTTCTCGTAGAATCCATATCTGCTACTTTAAGAAAATTGGCTATTGCAATATCTTTAAGATTTAACTTTTCAGCAGATTTTGCAAGTATATCAAAGTCGGAAGCATATAATTTTCTATCACCAGCTCTATCCAAAAATTTATTCATGTTGTCATAAGCATTTTGGTAATCACCTTTCTCAAAATATGACATTGCTAAAAAGCGATACATTACAATACGATTTGTATCTAGTGATAAAACATTTTTTGCAACTTCAATTGATTTATCATAATTCTTTGCTTGGAACCAAAGGAACTTTGCAAAGCTTTCTTTTGCATCCAAATCATTACCAACTAATGAAGTATATTTTTCAAGTAACGGAGTTACTTTCGAATATTTACTTTGAATATTATACACATCTATTAGCTTTTTGTAGGCTGGAGCAAAGTTTGGCTTTAGTTTAATGACTGATTCCAATTCATTAATTGCTTCATCATACACCTTTGCATTAATCCAAATCTGAGCTCTTTTCAGATAATATTTAGGATTATTCTTGTCTTTATCTGATGCAAATTGGTATTGATTCATCGCTTTCCCGCCATCATTTAAAAGCACATAGGCATCTCCTAATGTTTCGAAAATTGCAGGATCTTTATAATCTGCTGTAAGTGGTGATAGTATCTCAACAGTTTTGTTCGGATTTTTATTATCTCCATCAATATAAGCTCTAGCTGTAGCTACATAAGATTTTGCATTTTTCTTTGAATAATTATAAGCTTTTTCTAATGTTCGCTCAGCCTCCTTATCTTTCTTATCCAACATTATTTTACCTAATAAAGCATAAGCAAAACCATTTTTGGGATTTGCCTCAATGCCTTTATTCAAGAAATATTTTGCAGAATCTATATTATCATTCACATAAAATGATTCGGCTAAATAATAATATGGCTCAGAAGCATTTGGAGTTTTAGCAATTAATTGCTTGAATATTGCTCTCGAATCTGCAAAATTTTCTGCCTCAAGTTGAGTAATACCTTCCTCTAAAGTCTGAGCAGATATAAAAGAAAATGAGAATAAAACAAGTGATTTTGCGATTAAGTAACGAACGGCTTTCATTGTCATCCGATTTTATTAATTTAATAAATAAATATTAATGTATTTTGGGCAAAACTAATCTAATTTTCACATTTACATATTCTTTAAATTAAAGTTTTTAATATTTTTTTTTCTTAGTATTTTGTTTTGTATTATGACGATAATTCCAACTATTAAATTCAAAGGTTTTATTAGAATAACGTATTATTAACAATTTTACTTTAAATTAATTATATTTTAACTTATAATTTGTTCATAATCAATATCCATAATTATTCGACTTGAATTTGGTAAATAATTATTAAATCTATTACCAAGATTTTTTACCCAACCTAATTTCAGATTTTTATAAGAAATTGTATTCCATCCTATTTTATCTTGAGGCAGTTTAAAAGTTTCTTTTTTCAAGAACTTTAAGGCATTGATTTTATCCACTTCGATATTTTGAATTTTAGAGGACAAATGATTAGATAAAGCTAAAGTATGTGCAGGAATTAAATCATTTCCTTTAATATTACCGACTTCCATGATTGGCGACCACTTTTTCAATGCTTTCTCTATTATCTCCAAATCATTATTAAAAATTTTTAGCCAACCATAAATAATTCCATCATAATTCTTTTTAAAAGTAAAATTTTCAGCATTTTCTACCCAATTGGATATTATTTTAAATTCATTTTTGGTAATATCAAGCCACTTTCCTTGTTTTATTGTCTTTTTAATCGAATAATTTTGATCAATTTGATTTATTTTTATGAAGGCTGCAAAATAAAAACCTTCGCCTTTTACTTTATGTGGATAACATTGATGACCAATTCCTTTGTCAACCAATCTATTATCATTGATTTTCAATAATTTAAATTTCTTTGAATCTAAAATAAATTGTGCTGAGTTTTCATTTTCATTATCGTTATAGGTGCAAGTACTATATATCAGAATTCCTCCATTTTTAACTAATGGCAAAGTTTTTTCGAGAATATTTCTTTGCCTTAAGCTGCAATTCTCAATATTTTCAAAAGACCATTCTTGAATAGAACTTGGGTCTTTTCTGAACATTCCCTCTCCAGAGCAGGGAGCATCTACCAATACAATATCAAAATAATTTTCAAACTCTTCAAAATCATCCACGTCGTGATTAGAAACTATAACATTTGAGAAACCCCATTTAATAAGATTATCTTTTAAAATATGACTCCTATTTTTGATAACTTCGTTGCAAATAATTAGACTTTCTTTTGGAATCAAACTCAACAATAGAGTACTTTTACCTCCTGGAGCTGCACATAAGTCTAACACTCTCAGTGGTTTGTTTATACCAACTTCATTCTCAATAATTCTTGAAATCCACATTGAAGCAGCTTCTTGTACATAATATCCACCTGCATGAAAAGTTGGGTCTAAAGTAAAAATTGGTCTATTTTGTAAATAATAGCTATTGGGACACCAATCAATTTTTTCAAAATTCTCTTCAACAATATAATTTTTTGAGGGGTTTACTCGTATTGAAGTTGGTGCAATTTGATTTAAAGCATTTATGAAATCTGGATACTCCTCTTTCAATTGATTTTTCATTTCATTTTGAAAGTCAATAGGTAAACTCAAAGACATCAATATCAAATATTTACATTTTATACAAAGAAAAAAAGTCGAACTGTCGGCTATTTGTCACTACAAAATAGGGACGAGTTCGTTAACTTATTTATTTTTGCAATAATATTAAAAATATTTTATGATTAGTATATTTTGGAAAGAAGTTAATTCTTTTTTTAGTTCGCTGATTGGATATGTAGTAATAGGGATCTTTTTATTAATGTTGGGTTTACTCCTTTGGGTTTTCCCCGACACATCAATTTTATCCTACAATTATGCATCTCTTGATCAGTTATTCGAAATAGCTCCTATCATTTTCTTGTTTTTGATTCCTGCAATCACAATGAGAACATTTTCAGAAGAAAATCAAAATGGCACTATTGAGTTATTGATTACGAAGCCTTTAACAGAAATGAATGTTATTTTAGGTAAATTTTTCGCAAGCCTATTTTTGGTTATTTTAACATTATTACCTACATTAATATATTATTTCTCAGTTTACCAATTGGGATCGCCAAAAGGAAATTTAGATCAAGGATCCATTTTTGGTTCTTATATTGGATTAATATTATTGAGTACAGTTTTTGTCTCAATTGGTGTCTTTGCAAGTTCTATTTCTAATAATCAGATAG
>ENA-UOYA01004166-UOYA01004166.1-activated-sludge-metagenome-genome-assembly--contig:-NODE-4166-length-12361-cov-7.026004_pt1 | contig 12361 bp, 10 predicted proteins | sample MGYA00238163_ERZ764804 | MGnify/ENA primary metagenome ERZ764804 (study PRJEB28919, sample SAMN05720223) | activated sludge metagenome | isolation source: Anaerobic digester | place: Hong Kong...
AAGAACTGCAACATCTGGGCGAAAATGCTACATACTCGATTCATGGCGGCGATCTTCTGTCGGTCGTGATCGTTCTTGGACGGAACAACCTCACAATCTACCAAAATCGTCGCCTTACACCTCAAACGCTAATTTGGCCAAGCCTGATCGTGAACAGGGGCCTTCCAGAGTTTCTATGTAACGCTTCCCATTTCATGTTCATATGAGGCATAATGTGCATTTAACGGAGGCGCACCGCGGAATGAAAAAAGTGGATGTTGCGTTCCTCGTGACCGGGACTAGGGTTCCGGCGGATCATGGCTATGCCTTGTACGGAGCGATATGCCGGATTCTTCCGTTCCTTCACGCACACAGAGAGGACGTCGATTCGTCTAGTGCAGACGAAATATGGAAGGAAGTTGGTATACAAACAATTAACGGAGAGAGTTGTAAGCCTCGCCAAATTGCGATCAATAGCTATTCTCGCTTACGAATACGGATCGATCGGGACTGTGTTGAATCAATTCTACCTCTCATAAACAAGACGCTCGACCTTAACGGAGGCGTCATTCGCATTGGTACACCTGAGATCTTCCCTCTCCGGCCGGCTTCACTCTTGAGAAGCCGCCTGGTCATCATCAAAGGGTTCGTGGGTGCTCACGCATTTATCGAAGCAGCGAACCGCCAACTGCGTGATCTTGGCATCAATGCCACGGCCGCGATCCCCTACCGCCGGGGTATGGTCGGACTAGCGGAGTCACCGGAGCAGAAGTCACCTCTTCTTCGCAGAACACTTCAAATTGGAAAGCATGAAATCGTCGGCTACGCCTTGGAGGTGGAGGGATTGACGGCGGACGAATCCATTCGGCTTCAGGAGAATGGATTGGGTGGGCGGCGCAGGTTCGGTTGTGGAATCTTTGTGCCGGCACGAGGCTAACCAGCAACCGTGAAGCCACTTTGGGCGAAGTCCCCTTCGAACAGCCGAAGCGTAACGCTGTTCGAACACTCGCGCGCTGTTGCCCGTGCCGCCGGCGCTCTATTTGGCGCCCTGGGCGCGGAGCCTACCGCGTTTTGTCGACGCTGGATGGACTGCTTCGGCCTCGCCGTCGAGCAGGCTGGCACCCTTCGTCGAAGTCTCCAAGCGGCCGCGTGGCTCCACGACCTCGGGAAGGCCTCCAGTAGTTTCCAGGCGGCGATCGAATCCAGGGCTTTCCAGGTCATACGACACGAGCACCTCTCGGCGCTTCTTCTGGCAAATCCCCCACTGTCCACATGGCTTCAGAGCCTCCCGGAACTGGATTCCCATTGCGTGTTGGCAGCCGTAGCGGGGCACCACCTGAAGGCGAGTTCGGAGAGCTTCGCGGTTCCTACGCAGGAAGGACCATTCGGCATCAAGCTCATGCTTGACCATGTCGATTGCATCCGCATCTTCGAAAGCCTGTGTCGCACATTGGAGTGCGGTCAGCCTTCTGACTTCAGTTCGCGCGTCTTCTGGACAGGCGATCAAGTGTTTCAAATGCGCGCGCAGTACCGTCAACTGGCAATGCGCACCAAGCGCTCTCTTTGTGAGGACGACCTATCGGAGCGGCTCATGGCTGCGGTTCGTGCGGCCTTGATCGCGGCTGACGCCGCAGGTTCGGCCCTCTTGCGGGAGGGACTTGATGTCGACGCCTGGATCAAATCCCGGTTTGGTGCAGGTCGCCTCACACCGACGTGGATCGCTGACAACATTCTTAGGCCTCGAATTCAGGAAGTTGAAGTCGCCACAGGTGCTCCGTTCGTCTGGCATGAATTCCAGCTTGCCGCGGCTGCTCTGGGCCCGCGCGGTTTGATCCTTGCCCCATGTGGCGCGGGCAAAACACTCGCGGGGTGGAAGTGGATCGAGGCAGAACTCGCATCGCACGACGCAAACCGTGTGATATTCCTTTATCCGACGCGCGCCACAGCGACAGAGGGCTTCCGTGACTACGTCTCATGGGCCGGAGGGGAAGAGGCCGCCTTGCTTCATGGCACGTCGGAATTCGACCTGCAAGGGATGTTCGCAAATCCCGAAGATCCGAGACATGGCGCTTTCGATGGGGGACGGCAGGCACTGTACTCACTTGCATTCTGGGACAAACGCATCTTTAGCGCTACAGTTGATCAGTTTCTCGGTTTCTTACAGAACCAATACGCGTCTCTTTGCCTTCTACCAGTCCTGGCCGAAAGCCTCGTTGTCATCGATGAAGTCCACTCCTTCGACCGCTCCATGTTCACAGCTCTGGAGCGGTTCCTGCGGACTTTCCGCGTTCCAGTCCTTTGTATGACGGCAACGTTGCCGCGAGATAGGGTTCGTATCCTGGCGGACGTTTGCCAATTGGATGTCTTTCCACGAGCCGGCCAGTCCTTCCAGGATCTCGATTGCGAGAGTGAAGCGCCTCGATACAGGATCCAGATCGCCACCTCAAAGGAGGCGTTCGATCTGGTCCATTCAGCCTTCCTGACTGGAAAGCGGGTACTGTGGGTCTGTAATCAGGTGGCCCGGTGTCAGGACGTAGTCGCGCGACTTGAACAATCCCTTTCTCCAGATCGCATACTTTGCTACCACAGCAGATTTCGCCTCTTGGACCGCAAACAACGCCATGAGGACGCTATACACCGATTCCGCGCACAGCGGCCGCTCGTATTGGTCTCGACGCAGGTCTGCGAGATGAGTTTGAACCTGGATGCAGATCTACTTGTGACGGAGCTTGCCCCAGTCCCAGCCTTGATTCAACGGATGGGACGCTGCTGCCGCCACAACATCGCGGGAGGGGGACTCCCCGGAGAAGTGGTTTTCTATTCCCCGGAGAACCCACGGCCCTATGAACAGTTTGAACTCGATCAAGCGCTAACTTTTGTGCGTGAGTTATCACCGGCAGGAGAGCCGGTCGCGCAAGCGGAACTGGCACGTCGTCTGGAAGACTTACAACCCGCCGCCCCCGAAGCGTCCGATGGCTTTGCCGCGTTCCTCGATTGCGGCCTGCTCGCCTCTTCGTCGGAGGCAAGCTTTCGTGATAGTGAAGACTTTACTGTCGATGCTGTGCTCGATTGCGACATCGCACGGTGGCTCGATATGAAGGCCCATCGGGATCCGGGTGCACGGAGCCTGATCCTGCCAGGACCGCGCCGGATTGCCAAAACTGATCCCCAACTCCCGCCGTACATCCAGGTTGTGCCTTCGGCTTTCTATGATGTCAGAACCGGCCTCCACGACCACGAGGTAGAACATGTCTTCTGAGAGTATCGAACTGATCTTTGACCCACTTACGCTGCCGACTACACAACATCGCGCCGGTTTGGCGGGCCTGCTGGTCCACGTTGAGACATTGCGACGGCGCGGCATGGGACCCTTGCCGAAGATCGAAAAGGACTCCGATGAGCGCTGGCGAGTCTGTCTCAGCATGGAGGCCCTTCAACTACTGTTCAACGACCTCTATTCAGCCACATTAGAGGAGCAACAGAGGCCACAAAAGCTATCCAAAGGGAAGGGGGCGAGCAAGGAACCGCTTCGCGAGGAAACGGTTGTTGATCCCAAGACCGGAAAGCTTAAGACTGTCTACATCTACCCACAAATAGTGCCCAGAGCCCCCTTCCTGTTGGCCATGAATGCACCCGAGTCATGGGTAAAGCTGTGGCGTGATGCCGCCTGGGCGGTCATCCGGCCGCGTCCCAAGCAGAGGATTCCGTATGAGGAACGGGCCGCCGGCAAGAATGTCTCCGAATGCTCCAAGGTCTGGAAGGATCTCGCACGGTTCCGCAAGCACATGGCCAGCGGCCGATCCTGGACAGTCCCGGTCTCTGGGACTCTCTACATCGGTGCGCAGGATACCACTGCAGACGCGGTGCCTTTTCTGGGAAGACCCGATGAAGCACTTCTACTGCATTTCTGGTCCATTGTGGCACGCATCTACGTGCCTGAGGTCCTGGACCGCGAGGGCAATGCAAGACAGGATGGATACGTCCTTGCCTTACCCGACGTCACCGATTTCGCTGGCTTTCTGACGGATTTTCCACAGGCCACTGCCCAACTGTCCACAGAGGTGGCGGGATTCCGTCCGCGAGCAGCTCTCATTTCCGTGCCCCAAGAGGCTGCCCTGGAGTATGCTGCCGGACTGCAGGCCCTCGCTAGAGCAGACTACGCGGAAACGGAGCTCGCCTTAACTACCGCCGCTGTTGAGGTGTTTCATCTCAGCAAGCAAGGGAACAACATCCCTCTTTTGTCCACATGCCGCATCAGCCTCACCCCTGCAAATCTCGCTGGCTACAAAGCGATCCGCGGTGTATACCGGCACACGCTCTTTCGCCGGCAGATGATACTCAATCTTTTGCGAGGAGACGCGTGGTATGCCGGCTTCGACGGCGTGTTCTCCCGAAACCCGAAAGAGTATTTCTTGGGCCTGCACGCAAGCCGTTTCCAACAGGATGTGGCGTCAAAATTCAAACTGCTAAAGGAGCAAATCACAAATGACTGAGATCTTGGCATCGAATGAACTCGCCAGCCGCATCTATGGCCTGGTGCTATCCTACGCACTCGCCAAAACAGAGCGACGTTGCGGTATTAGTTGGGACAAAGTGAAGGAAGGCAGGACCTCCGATGCTGCAACCGGGAAGGCTCAATGGAATGTGCCACAGAGCTATCGCGACGCGCGCGAGGCTGTTTGTTCCAGCGCATTTCTTCGAGTGCGTGCCTGTAAGAGCAGGGAAGACTTTCTAGCCTACTTCACTGGAACCCTGTGCTCGGTGCCTCAGCACTTGCCAAAAGAGGAGATCCAGGAGTTGTCACGCGTCTTGCTCGACCAGGACAGATGGGAAGATGCCAAGGCGTTGACGATGCTCGCTCTTTCGAGCCTTAGCCGTATCTGAAGGACAAAAAGGAGAAACTATGAACTTGTTTGCGACTGTACTCACATACCCCGCGCCCTCAGCCAACTACCGGGGTGAATCGGAAGAGAATCGCACAATCATCCAAAAGATAACTAAAGGCAGACACGAGTATCCAATCATTTCACCAGAAGCGATGCGGAACGCTCTTCGTGAGATCTTGCGCGCGTATGGCCTTCCCTGCAACCGTGAACGATTGGACAACGAGGAACAGTTGGCAGTCCGCTTCGAGGATTACCCTTGGCCCGAAAAATACGTCGATGACTTCATCTTCGGCTACATGGTGGCTAAGAGAGAAGACGTACCTGCGGCGGTGGTGAAGGAACGGGATCTCAAGCTCAAACGTGACTCGGTCCTTCGCATGAACCTTGCCCTCGGACTGGAACCGTACCGTAACGACAGCCTTTTCACACAGTCTCCTCTCACCGTGAAGAATGAGAACGCGCCATGGCAGAACGCCACAACTTCCGCCCTTCTCCACCGCGAGACCACTTTGACTGCATTCCAATACCCCTTTGCTTTGAACCTTGACGACTTCGCCTTTGGAACCTCAGGCGGTGACACTCGCAGGACCTGGTTCGTTTCCCTTCTCAAAGCGATCTCAGAGCTTAACGACGTGGCTGGTAATCATGCGCGCTCTTATTTCGAGATGGCCCCAGCGAGCATTTTGATTCGCCTCACACCATCCCTTGTCGCTGGCTACGAAACCTATGGTTTCCGGCCGGATGGGAACTTCCCGGAAGTGGTCGATGGCATCCGAAGGGGCGACTATCCCGGTAGTGAGTTCTACATTGGTGGATTGATCGTACGTCAGTTGTTGTCTAAAGACGAACAGTGCCAGCTCACTGAAAAGGGCGTCCATCTCTTCCGCATGGCGAATGCTGCTCTCGATGCCGCGGCCCGTCAGGCTTGCGGGCAAGGCTTTTTGCCGCAGCCGGAGTAAAGGCGATGCTCCGCCTACGAGTGAAAGCACCATTTGCTGCGTTTCGTCATTTGACCGCGGGAAGCTATCGGCCCACGGCTCCATTCCCCACGCCCAGCGCCGTTTACGGCCTGCTTCTGAACGTGGCCGGCATAGAATCGCGATTCGATGATGGCAAATCGCCAGTCACACTCACGCGAACAGGACTCCCGGCCCTTGAATTGGCGCTGGGCGCTGTGTCAATGCCCGAGGTCCATTCCCTTTATCAGCAGTTGCATAACTATCCAGTCGGTACTACAGGGCGCGAACGCGCCCCAGACTGCAAGGGCAACAAATACAACATCCAGCCAATTCGCCGGGAACTTCTGTCTGGTGTTGACCTGCGCCTCGATGTCCGCGGGGACTCCCCGACCATCGAGCGTATTCGGTGCGTCCTGCGAGGAGAACCGCCCGTGCCGGGCCATGTCCGCTACGGACTACCTTTCCTGGGAGACAACAATCTACTGTTGGATGTCCTGAGAGAAGAAGAGGATCCCGGCACTCCGGCACGCTGGCTGGTGCCTGCGTCGCAGGACTTGCCGCATGGCACGCTTCGAATGCGTCTTACCATCAGCATCGATCGTGCCGACATGACTCGAACACGATCCGGGATCTTTACGATCGACCCTGACCATACCGCCACGCCTCCCGACGCTGCTTGGGTGCGTGTGGGGATGTCGTAGGAGAAGCTCCTTCAAATGGTCGATGAGACTCACGAACCGTTGATTCGTGTTGCTGCGTTGCATGCACTTGTATACTGTGAAAGGCTCTTTTATCTCGAAGAGGTAGAAGAGCTCCGTTTAGCTGACGCGAATGTCTTCGCAGGCCGGAGCCTTCACGAAGAGCTTGCGCAGGAAGACATAGACCGTTGCGACACCCTTCAACTTTCCAGCGAAAGCCTTGGTCTCACGGGAAAACTCGACGCGGTTCGCCGCCGCGACGGTTCCTGGTTTCCGTACGAGCACAAGAAAGGGCGGGCCTTCAAGACTGATCACGAGAATCCGGCCGCCTGGGCCACCGACGCGCTCCAGGTTTGTGCGTACGGCCTCCTCATGGAGGAAGCTCTGGGGGTCCCGATCCTTGAGGGCCGTATCCGGTATCACGCGGATAACCTTACTGTCCGTGTTCAACTGGACGCGGCCCTGCGTGGGGAGGTGACGCGGGCGGTAGACCGTGCGCGCCAGCTTCGCTCTGAAGTGAACCGTCCCGCGGTTACCCCTCATGCGGGGCGCTGTCTCCGATGCTCGCTCGCTCCAGTCTGTCTGCCCGAAGAGGAGCGGCTTTCGCAATCGGCGGATTGGGAAACCGTTCGGTTGTTTCCTCCCAAGCGCGACGGGCAAACCGTACACATCCTGGCGCACCGATCTCAGGCCGGCCGGAGAGGTGACACCCTGTGCGTGCATCTGGAGACCGGAGAAGACCAGTCATTCCCAATTCAGGAGGTGGCTGCCGTCGTAGTTCACGGCAACTCTCAGATTACGACTCAGGCACTTCACCTTTGTGCTGCACACGACATTGCAGTCCATTGGATTTCCACTGGCGGCCGCTACTTATGTGGCTCGGCGCCGGGCACGGGTGCTGTGCAGCGGCGAATAAGGCAATATCGCGCACTCAGTGACGCAGAGTTCCCTTTGGTTCTGGCACGCAGGTTAGTCCACGCGCGTGTAGAGAGCCAATTGCGCTATCTCTTGAGAGCCACGCGCGGAGACCAGAGCCGGCGGTGTGCCGTAAGACCGCAGTTGATGGAGATACGTGCGGCTTTGGCGCGAGCCGCCCACGCCCGATCGATAGAAACCCTGCGTGGGGAAGAGGGGACGGCCGGAAGAGCGTATTTCTCCGCGCTTCCTCATCTGCTCAGTCCTGAGACGGATCCTCTTCTGCGTCCTCTCGGACGTAGTCGGCGTCCACCACGCGACAGGTTCAACGCGTTGCTTAGTTTTGGCTACGCGCTGCTATATCGCGCCGTTCTCCAGGCCGTGGTTACCGTGGGTCTTGAACCGGCTCTCGGTTTCTTTCATACTCCGCGGTCAGCTGCCCACCCGCTTGTTCTGGATATGATGGAGCTGTTTCGCGTACCTGTCTGGGACATCACTCTTATCGGATCCGTCAACCGCCGACAATGGGACCCCGCGGCCGACTTCGAAGCCGCCAAGGACCACGTGTGGCTGAGCGAAAACGGGCGGCGAAAAGCAATTTCCCTGTTCGAGACCAGGTTGCTTGACGTATGGCGCCACCCCGTGACGGAATACTCTCTTTCCTGGGAAAGAGCGATGGAACTGGAAGTGCGGTTGCTGGAGAAGGAATGGTGTGGGCAACCTGGCCTGTTTGCCCGGGCCCGCCTCAGGTGATAATACCCAATGCGCAACTGGTACCTGATCGGTTATGACATTCGAGACGAAAAGCGATTGCGTTGCACCGCGAAGAAACTTGAAGGCTATGGGACGCGCATCCAGTTCAGTGTTTTTCGCTGCTTTCTGTCGGAGAGGTCGTTAGAACGGTTGCGTTGGGAGTTGTCTACTATCCTCGCCAAGGAGGATGACCTATTCATTGTCGAGCTCTGCAGCCGCTGTGTAAGCAAGATCCGGTTTAAGGGAACAGAGAAGAAGATCTGGAGCCAGGAACGGCCCGATTTCGTCGTCCTGTAGACGTGATACCGAATTCAAGCATTTGAGCGCGTTGCCGTGGTTGGGACTGTTGATGGCCGTAACGGCTTGTGAGAATTGAGGTAATCCAACCAAACCTCTTGGCAGCGCGCTTGAATCCATTACACACTAGTCAACGTGTTGGCTTCATTTCACTTCTTGATCGCCGGGAAGGCATGCGCTCTGCGGATCCCTACCCTCGATGATCGACATGTCATGTGCTTGTATACTCGGAATGTAGCTTGTTGATTGAGACGGGGATAATCGAGTCGCTATGCGTTACCCTCTGATGCCTACGGGCGTTGAGCACCGGCACCACCGATGAACGCGCTACCAAGTCCGTGTATGCGTTACCCTCTGATGCCTACGGGCGTTGAGCACTAATTGACGTGGGTCGCGCTGAAAATCGCTGCCGAATGCGTTACCCTCTGATGCCTACGGGCGTTGAGCACAAATGCTACAGGGCCTCAAGAACAACGTACATAGGAATGCGTTACCCTCTGATGCCTACGGGCGTTGAGCACGTAGTGGAAGGGAAGGGAACAGGCTACGCTAACCGGATGCGTTACCCTCTGATGCCTACGGGCGTTGAGCACCCCGCTACTTCCTGCGTGGTCCCTTTGACCGCTTTGCTGATGCGTTACCCTCTGATGCCTACGGGCGTTGAGCACCGACACAAACGGGCATCAAACAGCGCCTGGCGACCGATGCGTTACCCTCTGATGCCTACGGGCGTTGAGCACTTTCCGGAAACGTAGATGTTCACGGTGCCTTTGCTCATGCGTTACCCTCTGATGCCTACGGGCGTTGAGCACAAGCGGGAAGCGGCGAAGACAGAGGCCGAGTCCGTGCATGCGTTACCCTCTGATGCCTACGGGCGTTGAGCACATGCGGCGTTTAAGGTTGGAGTCATGCGGTGTACCTCATGCGTTACCCTCTGATGCCTACGGGCGTTGAGCACTACAGCGAGACCTGCATGACTGCTTCCAGCTTGGGATGCGTTACCCTCTGATGCCTACGGGCGTTGAGCACTACTGGCGCCTGGCGCAATTCAGCGGGCCTTGGATCATGCGTTACCCTCTGATGCCTACGGGCGTTGAGCACCTGCAGAACGTCCTGAAGCAAGGAATTGAGTGGTTATGCGTTACCCTCTGATGCCTACGGGCGTTGAGCACCGCTTGCGCCACTGGTAGCCGCAGCGCTTACAGGTATGCGTTACCCTCTGATGCCTACGGGCGTTGAGCACGCGTCTGGATGGACCGCTATATAGGCCCGGGGCCCATGCGTTACCCTCTGATGCCTACGGGCGTTGAGCACTTTCGTCCGCGCTGGTGTCGGACGGTGTGCAGATCCAATGCGTTACCCTCTGATGCCTACGGGCGTTGAGCACACCTCTTTTTCCACGGGCTTGTCTTGCTGAACGGTATGCGTTACCCTCTGATGCCTACGGGCGTTGAGCACTGGGCGTAGCTGCTGTTCCATTGGTAGCCCATCGACAATGCGTTACCCTCTGATGCCTACGGGCGTTGAGCACGTGTACGTACCGCCGGAACTGGAAACGCTCTTCGAGTATGCGTTACCCTCTGATGCCTACGGGCGTTGAGCACTCGCACACTTCGGCTGCGCGACGGCTGGGCCTACGCTTATGCGTTACCCTCTGATGCCTACGGGCGTTGAGCACTACAGATTCGGCACCAGCATGACGGTAGGGCAGGGATGCGTTACCCTCTGATGCCTACGGGCGTTGAGCACCTCTTCCCGAAGCGCCAGCCGGCCCCGCTTGTCGAGAATGCGTTACCCTCTGATGCCTACGGGCGTTGAGCACCTCGTAGGCGTTCCGCTCGCCGACGCCTGCCAGGTATGCGTTACCCTCTGATGCCTACGGGCGTTGAGCACCCGTAAAAAACGCCAGCACGGGGGCTCTTTCCTATGCATGCGTTACCCTCTGATGCCTACGGGCGTTGAGCACCCGATCTCGACGCGGTTGACGCGTTGTTCGACGCCGATGCGTTACCCTCTGATGCCTACGGGCGTTGAGCACCGGTAGCGCCTGATTACGTGCGAGAAGTCCTGGAATGCGTTACCCTCTGATGCCTACGGGCGTTGAGCACTGATGAACGAATACATCTCAATTTGCTCCCTTGGCGATGCGTTACCCTCTGATGCCTACGGGCGTTGAGCACCATAAGGAATGGAGGATGGAGGAGTAATGGATCTACAATGCGTTACCCTCTGATGCCTACGGGCGTTGAGCACTACTGAGGCCCCGGCCATTCGAGTGGAGATGGGGCATGCGTTACCCTCTGATGCCTACGGGCGTTGAGCACTTCGGGGAGGGGAAGGACTTTTAACTCCTCATCAAATGCGTTACCCTCTGATGCCTACGGGCGTTGAGCACAGGTGGGCCTCAGATGCCCAAGCCGCTGCCGCAGCGATGCGTTACCCTCTGATGCCTACGGGCGTTGAGCACTCCACAATTCGCGCAGGTTCTTGAGGAAATCAGAGCCATGCGTTACCCTCTGATGCCTACGGGCGTTGAGCACGACGACGGATCAGACAGGAAGCGCCCGACTTACTCCATGCGTTACCCTCTGATGCCTACGGGCGTTGAGCACCGCCATCCACACCGCGCCACCCTCGACCTCTACGAATGCGTTACCCTCTGATGCCTACGGGCGTTGAGCACTAGTGCTGGTCAGAACTGAGTCCGTATCGTTCCCGATGCGTTACCCTCTGATGCCTACGGGCGTTGAGCACTCTCCCACGTCGCCCAGGTCTTCCAACTCAAATAGATGCGTTACCCTCTGATGCCTACGGGCGTTGAGCACCGTGCCAGCGGCTGCCTCCCGCGCGCCGCCTAGCTAATGCGTTACCCTCTGATGCCTACGGGCGTTGAGCACAATACCGCCCTCAAACTCGCAGGAATTGCCGCGCTTATGCGTTACCCTCTGATGCCTACGGGCGTTGAGCACTTGTACTCGGTGCCCAGAACGCGCTGGGTGCCAAGGAATGCGTTACCCTCTGATGCCTACGGGCGTTGAGCACCTCGATAATGTCGTAAGCGCGAATCTCGTCAACGTAATGCGTTACCCTCTGATGCCTACGGGCGTTGAGCACTTCTCCTTTCGGGAGCCATCCGGCTCCCTATCTGTACCATGCGTTACCCTCTGATGCCTACGGGCGTTGAGCACCCCCGGAAAAGGGAAAAGTCCATGGCCCAGAGGGAATGCGTTACCCTCTGATGCCTACGGGCGTTGAGCACCACGCGCTACCCGGGGGGTTAATTTCGCGGTCGCGCAAATGCGTTACCCTCTGATGCCTACGGGCGTTGAGCACCGCTTGCGCCACGTGTGCCCGCACCGCAGGCAGGTATGCGTTACCCTCTGATGCCTACGGGCGTTGAGCACCGCCGCACGCCTGCCTAGTGTGCGGGGCTCCCCCGATATGCGTTACCCTCTGATGCCTACGGGCGTTGAGCACCATCTTCTCTGCGGCCTGATCCTGGGTGAAGCCATAATGCGTTACCCTCTGATGCCTACGGGCGTTGAGCACTGGAAGTCCCGCGTAAGAACGCCAAAACGACCATCTGATGCGTTACCCTCTGATGCCTACGGGCGTTGAGCACCGCCAAGGGCATCCGGAGGCCAACCAGGCACCGGTATGCGTTACCCTCTGATGCCTACGGGCGTTGAGCACTGATCTACCAGCCAGGTCTCCCGCTTGCGCCCCCAATGCGTTACCCTCTGATGCCTACGGGCGTTGAGCACCACGGGCACGCCCGCCAACCGCCGCCACACTGCCGATGCGTTACCCTCTGATGCCTACGGGCGTTGAGCACCGGGAATAGCTCTTCACTGGCGGGAGGCATCCTCCGATG
>ENA-UOYA01004168-UOYA01004168.1-activated-sludge-metagenome-genome-assembly--contig:-NODE-4168-length-12360-cov-62.157822_pt1 | contig 12360 bp, 8 predicted proteins | sample MGYA00238163_ERZ764804 | MGnify/ENA primary metagenome ERZ764804 (study PRJEB28919, sample SAMN05720223) | activated sludge metagenome | isolation source: Anaerobic digester | place: Hong Kong...
AGCACCTGCTCGCGTTGATGGGTGATGATCTGGGTTTCTTCCTGGGTAGCTCCGGTGTTGACCTCGGTCATAAAGTTGTCCAGTTGGAAACCAACAGTCGTGATGGTCTGCAGCTTGGAGTTGACCAGGCTTTCCCCATAACTCTTCAATGCGCTTGAAAACTGGGAGTAGCGCGTAAAATGCCGGCGCACCCCTCCGCTAACACGCACAGGAGGACCCCAATCATGACGCCGAATGGGGCTGAGCAAGGCGTCATTCTCCCCGCCAAAGAACAGGTAATGGTTAATGGCGCGCATCCCGACCGATACGCTCAGACGGCTGTGAAGGTCATAAAGGGAAGATTGGGTCCCGCCGAAGTCTAGGTTTCCGCCAGCCTGAAATTCAATCGAAAAGAGGGGCTGTTCAGGGTTCTGCAGCGTTTTGACCATTTCGTTCAGTAGCAAAAGTTGATGGAAATCGCCATCATCAATATGCCCAGGGTAAACATCCGTTGCACTAATCATCCCGGGAATGCGCATGACCTCGATAAGCTGAGAGATTCCAATCGGGAAAGTCTTCCCTCCGTTCATGAAGCCATGGATATTAATCACCGGTGGAACTTCCATACCATTGGCTTGCGCCTCATTCCACAGAAAAGTAGCATAATTCCGCAAATAGCTCCGATAGAATCGCCGATAATCTTCAATAACCCGATGAGCTGCGGGGTGTTGTGAATTTATTAATCCTTCCCGGACAAATTCTTCCAGTGAATCAACGGGATAAAAACTCGAGAGCTGGTGACCGTAAGTCTCTCGCAAATACGCAGCCATGCGCCTAATCGTATCTGGGTTGATATCGATGATATTGCGCACCCAGGCAATCATGCCCATTTCGTTATCGAGCTGAGCCATGATGATCTTTCCGCCCCGCGTAATTTGCCTTGGCGCGAGCACCTGAAACACAGCCTGGTACCATTGCTTTACGCAAGCCTGGAACTCCGGGTGCAAATAGCTCACCACATTTTGCGGTTTACCATCCTGGCTGATGAATACCACTTGCGGATAGCGCGTGAAAACCCAATCTGGAATGCCTTCATGGGTGGTTTCTGCCATGATGTAGGGCCCAGGGCGGACGATGATATACAAGCCCATGCTGGCAGCTAGGTCCAAGAAGCCAGTCAGGTTCCTCAAGGGGTGGCTATGGCCGTCAAAATCACTTACGCCCTCTTCCACCTGATGCCAACGCCATGGGATGTAGGAGGCTACAGCGTTGAAACCTGCTTGTTTGAGTAGGGTCAGCCTGTTTTCCCATTGATCTGGTGAGGTGCGGAAATAGTGAAACTCGCCGGCTTGGATAAACTGCGGTTTACCGTTCAAGTAAAATTGCCCACCTTTTGCATAAAACTGATTGGTCATATAGCCTCACCCGGTTCAATAATTTCTTTAGTGCTGATGTTGGGAATGACTTTCTCTGTAAAACCCAAAATATTAAGGGCGTTTTTGATATATGGGCAATTGGTATACACATCCCAAATCAGCCCCGTCAGATAGTTTTCGAGCATAATCATCGAGCAGCCTTTTTCGATGCCATAAACAGCCTGACTATACCACGGCGGCTGTGCATCCAAATTGTATCCGCTAAAAAAGCCATACTTTCCGTGTGTTTGAGGGTGCTTGGTATAGAGATATTCAATCAGTATTGAAGTTTCAGCGGGGACTACAGGCAAGCAAGCAATAGCGCTCCAAATCGAAACCGTGCCATCATGGTAGGGCTTGCCAAAACAGGGCAAACTGCTAAAGACCGCATAACCATTTGGGCTGTCCCCACTACTAATTCCCCAGCTATTCGAATGGTAAGTACGGTATTGTTCCGCATTCTCCAGGCAAAACTGGCGGTTAGCCAAGGCTGCCAGGCGCAGGTTTTCAAACCAATCCACGCCATACGGATCCAGGTACTTACGCACATCCAGCCAAGCTTCAGTGCAGAGATAGGCGTATAGGCTGCCCAAAGGATTGATGATAAATTGCTTTCCCTGATATTCTCCGATATCGCGTGAAAAGCCTGCATAGAGTTTTCGTGCTTGCACGGATCCAAGATTCTTGGCGGCTAGCAGATACATCATCTTCTGCTCTGAAGCATTGTTCCATTGGGATATAAACCCAGGCTTGCCCGTGACGTACGACCCTCCCCGGTCAGGGTTATAAGACATATGGAATAAAGATTTATCATCCTGTTCGAAAACCAAAAAGCCCCAATCCACGCGATCGAGCAATGCCTCGGCTAATTCTGTAATTTCGTCATCATGAAAATAAGCTGCAGCTGTAATGACGCCATTCAAGCAGATGGCGGTGTCAATGGTCGAAAATTCACATTTCCTAAACCGTTCACCTGTTTCGGCGTCAAGAAAATGAGCAAAAAAACCTTTATAGTGACAAGTGTTCTGGAGGAGGGTTCTTAGTGTTCCGGCAGTGATCAGGCGTGCAGTATCCTTCGGCAGTATACTTCGCTCCGCCGCAATCACCCAGGCTGTAAGGGCATAGCCTACTGAGGCAATCGAAGCTCGCTTAGGAGTCTTGGTCGAATCGGCTGTCATCCCAAACCCAGTACTGCCTGGTTTCAGATTGGTAAAATCGAGGAAAAATGCGACCGAACGTCGAATTTCATCTGTTATTATATCTTCCAATTTCATATTAATTGGAGGGTTCCCCCAAATTCGAATGATTTACAATACGGGAGGATTCGCGCTCAATAAGCTGCACTGGAATACGTCCAGGTTGAATTTGAATACCGTTAGCAATGTAATTAATGAGTTGGCTGGCTGCCTGCTGACCCCAATTAAAACGCGAGTAACCCACAGTTGTAAGCGAAGGTTGCATATATTGTGCGATGGCAATATCATCAAACCCCACCACAGAAACTTCTTCGGGAACGTGTATTCCGCACTCGTGCATTGCTTTAATAAATCCAATAGCCATTTGGTCGTTTGCACAAAAAATTGCCTGTGGAAGATCATTTGACCGTACGATCAACTTGCCAACGTCATAGCCAGCCTCTTGAGTAAAGTTTCCCGTAAAGACCTGAATGATAATCCCTTTCTTTTTCGCTTCCTTCACAAAAGTGCGCATACGTTCTTTGTTGTCAAACGAATCCGACGCTCCGGTGAGATAATAAATTCGTCTGGCTCCTTGAGCGTACAGATGCTCAAAAATCGCTTTGGCACCATTTTGATTGTCTAATAACATGGGGTAGATATATGGAGAATCAATATTACGGTCTAGTACAACAATGGGAAGACGCTCAGAAGCGATTTTTAGCAATAGCTTGCTGCTGATTTTTGAGTCGAATACGATCGCCCCATCCACTTGGCGCTGGGTAAGATGCTTATTGACTGGGCGGCTTTCCGGACAAACGATTAACTCGAAATCAGTGTCCAAGATAGCCGCATGAATCCCATCCAAAATATCCTCATAAAAGAGGCCGCCAAACCGGCTGATAAAAACACCAATTGTGCCGGATTTCTGCCTTTTCAGGTTGCGAGCAAATGCATTAGGGTGATAGTTTAGCTCTTCAGCTGCTTTAAGCACGCGCTTGCGAGTTGCCTCACTAATCGTGCCTTTGCCATTAATTGCGTAAGAAGCCGAAGTCACACTTACCCCGGCATGGTCCGCAACGTCTTTAATCGTGACGTTCACTACAATTATTCCACCTTCATAAGTTGCAATTTGCTTAACCCGTTCAAAATCGTTTCGTTTTGCATCATGATTCGGTGCACCAGATCGTTTTCTGCATTGGCTAACATCAACAAACTAATGCCTTTATCGATACCAATCACATCACTGTCGAACCATTCTTTTGTAAGGTTGTAAGCATCATAGAGACCATACTTTCCTACTAAGTTCTCTATGGAATAATAATTTTTCAATGCTTGTTCGGATTGTTGCGGAGTAAATATGATTGATCCGATGGCAGCGCAAGGGGCAACAGTGTCATCTATATAGTGCTGACGGTTATCAAAACCAGAAGGCGGCGCCCCATATCTGCCATTGTACCCATCCGGTCCGTCGCAAGCTGTCAGCCCCCAGGCATTAGGCCCTAGGGTTTCATATTTGCTATCCATATCCACCGCAAAGTTATACTGCGCCAGCGAGGCTTCGACAGAATTTTCGAACCAGTTGATCCCTTCACGATCAGTGTATTCCCTAAAGTCAATCCAAGCATGGCTGAATTGATAGGTAAATAGCGAGCCAAACCAAGAATGAATGAAAGGCTTGCCATTACCATAGGATGCAAAGTGACGCGTGAAGGTGTAATAAGGGGTTTCATCGACGGGGTGTGTTGGGGAACCCGCTGCAAGCACATACATCATCAACTGTTCTGCGTAAAAGTCCCAATGCCCCTCAAAGCCTTTCTCCGGCCGATAAGCCATATAAAACATCTGCCGAGAGTCATCCAAAAACCAGGGCCAATTTACGGCTTCATAAATCTGGCGAGCCTTCGTCTCAATTTCTCCTCCAAAATATTGGCCGGCGGAGAGCACCCCCATCAACAGAATTGAGGTATCAATCGAGGAAACCTCGCTATCCCAAGCCCGTTTTCCGTTCCTTATATCCACAAAATGGTAGTAAAAACCTTCCTCGCGGTCCATTGCGAGCAAGGTGTCTAATGTTTGATTAACGCGTTCGTACCCCTCCTGCTCAGTAATATAACCTTTTTCAATGCCGATCAGGTAAGCTGTGAGCCCAAAGCCCGTAGAAGCAATACTGGCGATGCCTTCAGAACCAGGATAGCGGTCCCGAATCAAGCCAAACCCCGAGCTGCCTGGCGTGGTATTGGCTTGCTCCCAAAAGAAATCAAAGCAGCTCCTCATCTCCTCTTCGACAATCTCGTTTATTTCCTTAACTGGTAATTCTGTATCGATAGCTGTTGCAGTTGACTCAGTTATCGACTGTGTGGAAGTGATAGAGATTTCCGTTGCAGTCGCAAAAGGGGAAGTCGCACTTGGGCCAGCACAACTACTTAAAAACGACGCGATTAATAGTGAAAAAAGGATCTTTTTATTCACCGGTAATTCCTGTCATTTCAACGGATTCTACAAACCATTTTTGTAAAACAAAATACATTACCAGCAATGGCAAGATATTTAGAAACGTTCCAGCTAACTTCACTGCCTCATTCAGCCGATCGAAAATATTGACCATACCCGAAGGATACAGATTTTCATAAGCCTGTGTAAATTTAGCCAGTTGCATTGGCAGTGTTTGCACACCACCCTCCAGAAACATCAAAGTGAGGTAGGATTCGTTCCAGTACCATACGGTTGAAAAGATGATGCTCACGATAAACGCCGGCACAGCGGCAGGTAAACCCACCAAAAGAAACACTTTCAGGTCCGAGGCGCCATCAAGCCTTGCAGCTTCCTCCAGCACTTTGGGAAGCGACATAAATGTCTGGTAGAAGATAAGGATAAATATCGCGCTGCGGTATCCTTGCCCAAACAAAGCTGGCAAAATGATAGCAAACACATTCCCCAGCAAGCCCAATCTCTTAAATGTAAGCATTTGTGGGATAGCCGTGTTTTGGGCTGGAATAATAAACGTCGCCATGATTAAGGCAAAGATTAAACCTTTGCCCTTGAAGCGGTAGCGTGCTAACCCATATCCAATCACGGAACATACTGCAGCTTGGATCAGCGATGGAATCACACTTACCAAGATAGAGTTCACAAGCGTGTTTGGGTAACTCAGCACGCGCCAAGCTTTGACGTAATTACCTGTATAAACCTCAGTGGGGATCCATTGGACCATAGGGTTTAATAAATCGGTGGGGCTTTTTAGGCTGGTCACAAACATAAAAAGCAGTGGGTAAAGGTACACAAAACCCAGTGCGATTAAGAGGAGGTATAAGACGATAGTAAAAATAGCCCCATAGCTTGAACGGCTTCCAAATAGAAAACGCTTGATTTTATTAATATCGATATTCTTCAACATTTAATTATCCTCCATCACCGCTTCTTCCCAGAGCGTGGGGACAGTACCAATGCTGTAATTCCTAAAAGCAAAAGGAGAACTAAGAAAAACAAATAGGACATAGCGCCGGCATAACCAAAGCCACCTTGCACGGCATAAGTTTGATTATAAATGTACTTAATTACCTTGTTTTCCGAGAAGTGCGATAAGGTGATAATCGTATAGATTGCATTAATCAAAGTCGTCGTTGACAGAGAAGGTAAGGTGATCTTCCAAAACGATTCCCAAGCTGAGGCGCCGTCGATAGCAGCAGCCTCGTAAATGCTTTGGTCAATTTTTTGCAGGCTGGAAAGATAAATAAGAATCTGCACACCCGAGAACCACAAAATCAGGATGAATGAAGTCAGCAGGTACTCGACCGGTCCTCGTAAATAACTGGGCAGCTGCGCCAAAACCACCGTAATCCCAGTGGAATCCGCAATCCCTGGAACAGAAGTGGTCCCCTGGGCGACGAGTTCCTGTATAACGGGACCGCTCGTAATCACCACGGGCAAGAAGAAGATTGTGCGGAAAAAACCTTTCAACTTGAATTTTAGGTTTAAGAAGAGTGCAATGATCATCGAGAAGATGATCACAATCGGAACAGAAACCAGCGTCTCAATGGCATATTCTATCAACAAGCTCACAAAAGTTGGATCCGTGAATAAAGCGCGGGAGTAATTTGCCCATTGCACTGGCACCATTTCGATGCCTGTGGCTGTAACCGTGACTTTATTCAAGCTGAATTGGAAAGTTTGAACCAAAGGCACCAAGGTAAAAATCACAAAGCCTACGATCCATATCATTACAAAGGCATAGCCATAAAGGTTTTCCCGAGCACGCAGGGTGAGGTGAAAGCCTTTCTTAGGTGTCCGGTTAGTTGCTTTCAAGGTAACACCTCCCGAATCGCTGCATCAAGAGCATTTACTGTGGTTCCCTCAATAAGTACCGTTTTATCCGTATAATTGACCAAGATTTGTTTCCCGTTTGCATATGTCGTTGCCACAACGCCCGGTTGAAGAACTTCTCTTGATGTGATTTCCTCCCCAATCACCGGGGCGAGCAAAGCGTTCATCCAGACATAAGTATCTTTAACTTCTTGACCCCATTGCTCGTAGGCTGAAGTGTAAATCCAGTTGGAATTGGTTTTCAAAAATCTAGCAGTCGGTTCATGCGTAAGAAAGTAAGATGGATAAACGCCAAAATCAATATGTCGCAAGAGATCCATTTTTATATCAGAGGAAAAATTTAGTGCTTTACCATAGAATGGAACATATCCTGCTAAAACGATTTGAAGGAAAGGTACCACATCTGTCGTATAGATATAACCGCTATTACTCACAGGCATATCGAAGTATGCCTTCATGAAATCATACATATACGCATTGGGACTATAGAAAGCTAACGAGTTCCATGAATCAGCAATGATTTCTCGATAGCGTTGTATGGCGTCTTCTCGATTCAGGAAGTTTCCGCTTTTAAAGTCGCTATAAAGGTTATAGCCAATTTCATCCAGTGCCAGACCAAGCGGCTCATAATTCTGCACATCTTGGCTCAAGGATGAATAATTTGAGTTTAGGGCATCTACATTTAGGTAGTTGTTTGCTTTGCCGCGATGGTATCCAAAAAGCTCAACAATAGTTATCGCCATGGCTAAATCGTAGCGCTTGGAATACCCACCTTCCCCAATCAAGGCGGCCTGAGGATCATAATAGAGGTATAGGTTTCCTCCATTTGCAAAAATACTATTAGATAAGGTTAACAATTCTTCCGAGCTGCCGAGGCTATTATCGATTTTGAGAGTACTCGGAGGCATGCTTGCAGCGCCTTGGGGCTGCCAACCATAATAAATCACCTCTGGGTTGTGAACTTGCAAGTCTTTAAGAATACCTTCCATCTGGCTTATCGTTGTAACCGGAATAGAACGCGTCCATAAAAGCACTTTTTCTTTTTCTGCTCCTAGAAATTCCAGTCGGATGCCAATATTTTCCATGTCACTTTGGACTGTTTTTTTCAGGATACCCTTGTCCACGAGATACCGCTGATAGTTTTGTGCCATTCCAACATAATCACTCTCATCCTGAGTGAGGAAGCGATAATGCATTTTCACGTCATAACGATTTGGCTGTTGTTGTATCGTGGTGACGCCAGCACCAGCTCGATTAGTAGGCTGGAAGTAACTTTGGTTATAAATAAATGCATTGTAAATAAAGTTGAAATTTGTCAGAATTCCACTCGGATGAGCTTGGATTTCAGCATAAGAAGCGCCTTCTTCAATGACTGTAATAAATGCGTTCTGTTTGTATCCGTGAACCATCCCGAAAACGGGCAGAGAAATAATATAAGGCGGGTTCACTGACGGATCCCACGGAACCCTTCCTAGCATTCCCAAGTCCTGACCATAATAACGGTAATAGAGCATATTCCGGGCTTTGGTTGTATCTGCAAAGCGAATTAAACTACCAGCCCCATCAGGGATGAACATGTAACCAGGAACGCTGCCCCCTCGCGTGGCGCCGAAGAAGGGATAAAGATGTAAAACTGCCAAGCGGAACGCTGGGTTAGTCTCCTGGATTAAGTCAAAAGGAACCTCAATGCTCACACCATCGGGCTCTAATTTAAGGATCATGCTAAGAGAAATACCAAAATCTGTGAATGTGAGCTTGCATTCTACGCCCATATCGATGGGTGTCACTATTAACTCATGCTCCGCATTCGTGATTGAAATGCGTTTGCTAGCTGCCTTACTATCTAGATAATTAATGCTGATCCCACTTCTAGCGAATGCCTCCCAGCTTTTGTTCAGCTTATCTTCCTCTAGTTTTTCATCCAAGGAGGAGTGCCACACATACCCGCTGCGTTTATCCACGACCTTAAATCCTAAAGTATCATGATCAACATAAAGGATGTAAGTTTCATTTTCCGCAGTCATTTGGTAACTCTCTGGGATAGTCTGATCAATAGCCCAGTTCGTATTTATGCTATCCATCTGCGTGAATTGATTAGCAGAAGGGCTATTGCCTTGTGCTGAAACCTCAGACACACCGCCAAAAAGGGTCAATATTAGGCAGAATATTGTCAAACTTATAATTGATCGTTTAAGCTTAACCACGTAAACCCAACTCCTGAATGATCGCGGAAATAAAATCGAAAAGCTGACCGAACAGCACGGAAAGAATATAGCCAGTCAGGACGAATAACGCCATAGCAAAAATCGTTATGAGCACATTGCGCAGGGTATCTGAAAAGAAATAATTGTGAATTTCCATGACCATGATGAAAAGCATCATAACCATCCATGCATACATTATCGTTTGACTAAAGCTGTAGACGAAAGCCTCATTGAAGGTCAACACCCTGGAAAGTAATGCAATCGGTAGAGCAAACAAAGCATAGGGGAACAAGCTGTAAGCTGTACCGATAATTACATCTTTTACCCGACCCTCTCCATCAGAAATGGTAGATACCAAATAGTTGGCAGTAATCCAAAGTGCAATAATGCCGAAAACCATCAGAATTTCATTCTCAATGCGAATATCAGATGTAGACGCATAGGGATTAAAGACAAAACCAGTCCAATAGAGGGACAACACTCTCACTACCCCGATCCAAACGAAGATTATCAAGGCAAAAATGAGACTTCCTCTTTTATCTTTCTTAATATAGTAAAAACTATCTGCCGGTTTACCAATAAAACGGAACATAAATATGAAATCATCAACAAGCTTAAATCGAGTCAAATCTCTAAACCAAGCGCCAATTGGATCAAACCATTTATAGCGCCGGTTGAGTTTATTAACCCCACCTCGAAGGATAGAAAGCCCGATGATACCCATAAGGGCTGGGCTCAGGTAAGTTTGTAAAACCACATTGCGCATCTCCCAATAGGCTTGTGAATAACCATTACGGTCTTCTGCATAGCGATAGTATTCGAGAGCTTTAGCGTAATTCTCTTCCTTGAAATAGGCATCTGCAATGGCTTTATAGGAGGTAATAAATAGACCGTTATAGTCCAAAACCTCCTCAAAGTAGGGCTTAGCTTCTTCATAAAATCCTTCCAAATACAAACGTGTACCTGCGTGTACCGTCTGAGCAAAAGCAGTCGTCGAATAAACAACAATCGCGTTCTTTTCTTTATCCAGTACATAAATGTAATCTTGATGTCTGCCAATCGCCGTTGGATTAGTCAATGTACCCATGCGTTGATTACCACTTGTATCTTTTGCACCAAACTGGAAAAGTAATACTCCAGTTATGTCATATTCATAAATGTGGCCGTCTGCATCTACCGCCATAACCAATCCACTATCACTAACGTCAATATCTCTAAAATTATTGGAACCGATTATTTCAGGGAAAATATTTATGCCAGCAATGTTAAATTTGCGGATGCTTTTTTGTGGCGTTGTGCCGGCTGTTATCGTGTAGAGCATTCCTTGGTTGTCGATTGCCAAGTTTGAAGGTGAAGCCGCTTCATTTCTGATAAATTGTGCCAGTTGTTCTTCAGTGAGAAAAGTCCTCTGAAGGACCATCCGCAGGGACATTTCGGCAGTGTTTGCGGCAAAATAACCAATGAAATTCCCATTGGTATTCATTTGCACCACTCCATCCACCGATCCTTCGCTGATAACATAAAGGTTTTCACGTGCGTCTACAACAATTTTACGAGGCAAAAAATCCCGACTTTTACCAAATAGCGGCTCAACGGGTCTGCCCAGCTCCTTCATTAAGTTGCCGTCGTTATCCATGATGATGACGGCGTTTTTCTTAGAATCAGCGACATAGATGGTCCCGCTTTTATCCACAAATACCCCTGAAGGACTTTGAAGAAAATCTTCACCGTAGCTTGCAATTATTTCAAATTCCTTATTAACTCTCACAATTCTGCTATTACCAGTATCAGCGATATAAATCTCGCCCTCAGGTGTAATGAACATGTCCTCTGCACTCTTGATGGGTAGATCAATCTCCGCATATGGACTATAGGCATCTTGTGTGAGGACAAGCTCGCCATTGGGACCATAAGCCCAGGTCGTGTAAGGAGAATCCGCAACTGCTTGGCTGTTAGGCACAAGGATCAAAATGACCGTCAATGCAATTACGAAAGAAAGCTTCTTTTTCATCCCTTCAGTCCTGAATGTGACATTGTGCTCATCACTTGGCTTTGCAAGAGAATAAAGATAATTAGATTAGGCAGGAATAAGATTAAAGCAGCTGCTGCCGCTATTCCCTGCCCTGCTACAGTATTAGCGCCTGTCGCAGTTGTGGCTGTGAGTGTGCTGAGGTAAAAGGCAAAGGTTTTTAAGCCTTCTTTATTGATGTAAAGCGATGAAATCCCAGCGTCATTCCAAGTGGCTTGAAAAGTGAGAATAGCGATGGTAGCAATTGCTGGTCGGATCAAGGGCAAGATAATCCTGCGATAAATCTGGAAATCAGATGCTCCATCAATGCGCGCCGCTTCAATGACCTCGTTTGGAATCACATCAATAAACTGCTTGAGCAAGAACAAACCTACAGGCATGGCTAACGCAGGCAAAATATGCACCCAAAAAGTATCAATCATGCCTAAGCTATTGATTATCAAGAAACGGGGGATGGTCACCGCGATGGGCACAAACATAAGCGCAATTGTATTGACCGAAAATATAGTTTGTTTGAGCTTGAAATTCAACTTCGAAAGTGCATAAGCTGCCGTAGACGAAACCAAGATAGATGCCAAGATAGTCACTAAAGCAATCACGACGCTATTAAATAAGTAACGGCTAACTGGAACCCCAGAAGTTGACATGGTCGAAAACAAATCCGAGAAGTTCTTGAAAGTTGGGTTAATTACAAAAAAGCGCGGCGGGAATGCAAACAGTTCATCTGGTGGCTTGAATGCATTTGAGAAAATAAAGATAATTGGCAATAGCATCAAAGCTGCTAACGGTAATAGTAAAATATAAAACTTCAACTGGCTGGGATGGAAACCTTTAGGGTTAATCCCGCTGCTGTAAATTGCCGAATAGTGAAAAAGTCCTTTCTTTTTCATGACTCCCTCACAAGTAATCCTCACTGCTAAACAGGTTCACCGCTAGCCGGTCTAACAAAAGCACCATTACGAGCAACACCACTGAGACCGCTGCGGCATAGCCCATTTCATAGCGCAAAAAACCATAATCTTCAATATGATTGACGATAAGCTGCCCAGCATATTGCGGCGTGGGGTTACTCCCTGAAAGCACAACGCCAATCGCACCTGCTTGAAATGTAGAGACTAACGCCATCACCGCTCCGAATAGCATCTGAGGTCTCATAGAAGGGATGGTAATATAAATAATTTCCTGAAATCGGTTCTTAATGCCGTCAATTCGAGCAGCTTCGTAGAGCTCTGGAT
>ENA-UOYA01004169-UOYA01004169.1-activated-sludge-metagenome-genome-assembly--contig:-NODE-4169-length-12359-cov-5.576642_pt1 | contig 12359 bp, 9 predicted proteins | sample MGYA00238163_ERZ764804 | MGnify/ENA primary metagenome ERZ764804 (study PRJEB28919, sample SAMN05720223) | activated sludge metagenome | isolation source: Anaerobic digester | place: Hong Kong...
AACAATTTGCTCCTTTGTCAATGGGATGGTGTATCAACTGCCACCGACAAACGGAAGTAAAATTTGCAGAAAATAAATATTATTCTGTATTCCAAAAATATCAAGACGAATTGAAAAAAGGTACTAAAGCGAAAGTAACCGTAGAAGATATCGGTGGTACTGAATGTCAAAAATGTCATTATTAATATTCGAGAACTCAATTAACCTTTATATAAATGAGTAACAAAAAATATTGGACGAGCTTAGATGAGCTGCACGAAACTCCTCGATACAAAGAACAAGCAGCGAAAGAATTTAATTTTGAAGTAGATACTACAGAAACAGACGACAACAATGGCACCAGCCGTCGCGATTTCTTAAAAGCAATGGGATTTAGTGTTTCTGTTGCTGCATTGGCATCTGCTTGTAAAATTCCAACCCATAAGGCAATCCCTTACACTATTGACACTAGAAAAGCAGTACCGGAAGTAGTGCCCGGAGTAGCAGATTATTTTGCTTCTACATTCTATGACGGTAATGACTGCATTAATATCTTAGTAAAAACACGTGAAGGTCGCCCTATTAAAATTGAAGGAAATAATGATTCTCCGTTAACAAAAGGAGGAACAAGTGCAAGATCGCAAGCTTCAGTATTAGGGTTATACGATACTACTCGCTTAGCAACCCCTACTGCCAACAATAAAAAAACAGATTGGAAAACAGTAGATGCTGAAATTACTCAAAAATTAGACACAATAGTAAAAGGCGGAGGTAAAATTGCTTTAGTAACCGGTACAGTTGCATCGCCTATTACCAAAAAAGCAATAGAGAAATTTGTAGCAAAATATCCTTCTACAACAGTAGTTGCGTATGATGCTATCTCTAATTATGCTACCAGAAAAGCCAATCAAATCAGTTTAGGAGCAGCAATTATCCCATCTATCAATTATGATAAAGCAGATGTAATTGTTGGTTTTAATGCAGATTTCTTGGGTACCGGAATTTCTTCTATCGAGAACACAAAAAAATATATCGCTAACAGAGTTCCTACCAAAGAGAATCCTAAAATGTCTCGCCACCACCAATTCCAATCTACAATGACGATTACAGGTGCAAGCGCAGATTACAGATATCCAATTAACCCATCAGAGGAAAAACAAGCATTAATCAATTTATTAGCAGCCATAGGCGGTACGATAAGTGACTCCAAAAGCCTTGCCGGAAAAGATGCTAATGAGGGTATTGCAAAAGTAGCAAAAGAACTAACTGCTGCTAAAGGGAAATCTGTTGTTGTTTCAGGAACAAATGACGTAGAAATACAATTATTAGTGAATGCGATAAACAGTACATTAGGAAACTATGGTGCTGTAATAGATACTGCTAATGCCTATAATTTAAAATCGGGTAATGATGAAGCATTAGCTACATTAGCAAATGACTTAAAATCCGGCGCATACAAAGGAATTATCTTGTTAGGTACAAATCCTGTGTATGATACTCAATATGCGGATATTTTTAAAGACGCTATTAAAGCCGCAGAAGTTTCTATTTCTACAGCAGATAGAGCAGATGAATCAGCGCAGTTTTGCAAATATGTTTGTCCAAACGCACACTACTTAGAGTCTTGGGATATCATTAACCCAAAACCGGGTTTCTATGGCTTTGTACAACCAACAATTAATCCATTATTCGACACGCGTCAAACTCAAGCTTCTTTATTAACTTGGGCTGGAGATACCACACCAATCGGACAATTTGTACAAAATGAAATTTCTACTATCGTTGGCGGTAATTATCAAGATGCCGTTCAATTAGGTTATTTCGGAACTGTGGCAACCGGTAGCGGTGCATCCGCAAATGCCGCTTCAGCAATTGCCGCAGTAAAAACAGACGTTGCTGCTCCAAAAGGATTAGAAGTTCTCTTTTATGAAAAAGTAGGTTTAGGCGATGGTCGTTATGCAAATAATCCTTTTTTACAAGAAATGCCCGATCCAATCGCAAAAGTAACTTGGGATAACTATGTATGTATTTCATATTCTTATGCAAAGGCTAAAGGTATCGACCCGCAACCTTCTGAAAAAAGAGTACCAATTGCAAAAGTTACTATAAATGGAAAATCAATTGAATTACCGGTGGTCGTTCAATTTGGTCAGCCGGCAAATACATTGGCAATAGCTTTAGGGTATGGTCGTGAGAAAGCAGGAAAAGCCGGCGACATGGTGGGTAAAAATGTATTCCCATTCCTGAAAAATATAAATGGTGCAACTTCTTATACGCTTGATGGTGCAACCATCGAAATGACAGGCAAAGTTTATGAATTAGGATTAAACCAAACCTATCATACGTTAATGGAAGACAACAACCTTCCAAACCGTAAAAAGCATTATAGAGGGGAAATCGTTAAAGAAACGACATTAGCAGCATATCAAAAAAATGATCATGCAGGCAATGAAGATAGAGAAAAAATAAAAGAAGAATTTAGCCATTCTCTATATGATGGCTATCAACCATTCGACTATAAACAAGGCCACCATTGGGGGATGACTGTCGATTTGAATGCTTGTATCGGTTGTGGAGCTTGTGTCGTATCTTGTAATATAGAAAACAATATTCCGGTAGTAGGTAAACGCCAAGTATTCCGCTCTCAAGAAATGCATTGGATGCGTATCGACCGCTACTATAACGGCAACCCGGATAATCCGGATGTATCCTTCCAACCGATGATGTGTCAACATTGCAACAACGCACCATGTGAAAACGTGTGTCCGGTAAATGCAACGAACCACAGTTCAGAAGGGTTGAACCAAATGGCATACAACAGATGTATCGGTACAAGATATTGTGCTAATAACTGTCCGTATAAAGTACGTCGCTTCAACTGGTTAGATTATCAAGGAGTAGATAGCTTCGGTAAATTTAATGACGGCAAACGCTCATTCACCGATACAGAAGCACAGTCTTACATGTTTGAAGATTTAACAAGAATGGTGTTGAACCCGGATGTTGTAGTACGCTCTCGCGGGGTAATTGAAAAATGTTCTTTCTGCGTACAACGTATCCAAGAAGGAAAATTAAATGCAAAAAAAGCAGGACGCCCTTTACAAGATGGCGAAATTAAAACTGCTTGCCAAACAGCGTGCCCTACAAATGCCATCACTTTTGGAGACCAAAATAATAAAGAAGGAGCGGTTGCGAAAACATTCAATACGAACGGTAGAAACTACTTTGTGTTAGAAGAACAACATTTTATTCCGGCTGTAGGATACCAAGTGAAAGTTAGAAATAAAGATGAAGAACCAGCAGAATATTTCATTTTTAAACCAGAAGCATAATCATTAATAAAAGTTGTAAAGTAAGATATAATGGCAAGTCATTTTGAATCACCACTACGTGAACCGTTAATATTCGGTAATAAAACGTACAGACAAATTACCCAAGACATCGTTAGACCAACGACGGGTAAGATTCAACCTAAATGGTTGTTTTGGACGATGATATCGGCATCTGTTGCAGGGTTATTTGTTTTCTGTATTACATGGGAAGTTTGCTTCGGTATTGGTACTTGGGGCGCAAATAAAACAGTAGGTTGGGCTTGGGATATTACCAACTTCGTTTGGTGGATCGGTATCGGCCACGCCGGAACATTAATTTCAGCTATCCTATTATTATTCCGTCAAAAATGGCGTACCGGTGTGAACCGTGCTGCTGAAGCGATGACAATATTTGCCGTAATATGCGCCGGTCAGTTTCCTGTCTTCCACATGGGACGCGTATGGGATGCTTTCTTTATTTTCCCTTACCCTAATACAAGAGGCCCGCTTTGGTTGAATTTTAACTCACCACTTTTATGGGACGTGTTTGCCATATCTACATATTTCACTGTTTCACTATTGTTTTGGTACACAGGTTTAGTGCCTGATTTTGGTACGATTCGCGATCAATCCAAAACACCGGGAAGATGGAAATTCTATAATTTCTTAAGCTTTGGTTGGGTAGGAAGTGCAAAACATTGGGAACGTTGGGAATCATTGTCTTTAATTTTAGCAGGTTTATCCACTCCATTAGTATTATCCGTACATACCATCGTATCATTTGACTTTGCTACATCAGTAGTGCCGGGCTGGCATACCACTATCATGCCTCCATACTTTGTGGCAGGAGCGATTTTCTCCGGATTTGCAATGGTATTGACATTGATGTTGGTAGCAAGACATGTGATGGATTTGAAAGAATATATCACATTAGCGCATATCGAATCGATGAACAAAATCATGTTGCTAACCGGTACCATGGTAGGTATAGCTTATTTAACGGAGTTATTTACAGCTTGGTACTCAGGTAATCTTTTCGAGAGTTATGCATTCGCCAATAGAGCTTTCGGACCCTATTGGTGGGCATATTGGTCAATGATGTTCTGTAACTTAGTTTCTCCTCAGGTATTTTGGTTTAGAAAATTGAGAAGAAATATCTATGTTACTTTTGTAATGACGATATTAATCAATATAGGGATGTGGTTTGAGCGTTTCGTAATTATCGTTATCTCTCTACACCGTGATTTCCTACCATCCAGTTGGGTATATTATTCACCAACTTGGGTAGAAGTAGGCATATTTGTAGGGACCATCGGTTTATTTATGACGCTATTCTTATTGTTCTGCCGCTTCTTCCCTGTAATTGCAATTGCAGAAGTAAAAGCAATATTGAAAGTATCAGGCGATCAATATCGAGCAAAACAATTAGATCAAGTAAAAGATCAAGAAGTGTATAAAGAAACAAAAGTTGGAGCAGGAGCTTGGGATTAATAATATAAAAGATTAGCAAATACTTCATAATTTTAAGAATATGAGCGATACAAAAAAATATTTAGTAGGTATGTTCGACGATGACGATGTGTTGTTACATGCGGTTAAAGATGTACGAAAATCGGGATATGAAATAACGGATGTATTTACACCATTTCCGGTTCACGGATTAGAACATGCAATGGGATTAGAACCTACTCGACTTCATACAGCAGGGTTCTTCTTTGGGGCAACAGGATTAACGGTAGCCTTGAGTATGATTACCTTCATCAATATCTTTAACTATCCAACGAACTTTGGGGGAAAACCTTTCTTTGGTTTGTTGGCTTATGTTCCTATCTCTTTTGAGCATACCGTATTATATGCAGCAATAGGAATGACCGTTTCTTTTTACTATTTATGTAAACTATGGCCGGGTAAACAACCTAAAATTATTGATGAAAGAACAACAGATCATTTGTTTGCGATGACCTTTGAGTTAGATGCTACAAAAGATGCAGGATATATAAGTGCTGTAACTGAATTGTTGAAAAAAGAAGGTGCTATTGAAGTTTATCAAAAAGAAGTATAATATTATGTTGAAGAAATATCAAATCATATTTATAGTTGCAGCTCTTGGGTTTACATCTTGTATCCGAGACGCAAAGAAACCGGGAAGAGAGTACATGCCCGATATGGTAGAGTCTGCTGCTTACGAAGCAGGGTCTCCCAATCCAATCTTTAAAGATGGAAAAACAGACCAATTGGCACCGCAAGGTAGTATCGCAAGAGGTAAATATATTTACCCACTGTCAGATACAGACTATGCAAAAGCGGCTATCTTAATAAAAGATCCATTTACATTTACAAAAGATGAAATTTCAGGAGAAGGAAAGCATCTTTATACTGTAAATTGTGCAATTTGCCACGGAGATAAAGGCGATGGACAAGGACATTTACCGCAGATAAATAAATTTCCTCCGCCACCATCTTATCTAATGGAACCATTATTATCTAAACCGGACGGACAACGATACCATACATTGATGTACGGAAAAGGGTTAATGGGTTCTTATGCTAGTCAATTAAACCATAGAGAAAGATGGTTGGTGTTGAGCTATGTTAGAACATTACAAGGAACAGCAGCACCTGCTCCAACAACAAAAACAGACTCTACTAAAACTAAATAATAAATTTTAAACAGACTTTCGCAATGAATACATACGTTTTTGATTCGAGTACTAAGAAAAATATTTTTATCTCTTTTGGGATAGGAGTTGTTTTATTCATCTTAGGAGTGTTATTTTATAGCAATGGCGAAACTTCCCATAAACACGAAACAGCAACAAAGATAGAAGCTAAAGCTGCCCCTGCAGTAGAAGAAGGACATCATGCTGCGCCTACTGTGAAAATGGCTGTTATCGCAAATGTATATAACGTTATATACTTTGCATTTTACGTCGCTTTAGCTGCTTTGTTTTTCTTGGCTGCTACCAATATAGCTTGGGGTGGATGGCAAATCCAAATCCAAAAAATACCGTTGGCAATGGCGGCAACCATAGGGGTTTTCTTAGCCGGACTATTGGTTATGTTCTTATTGTTTAATCATGATATTTTCCATTGGACGCACGAAGAACTTTATATAAAAGGCAGTAAAACTTTTGACGAAGTATTAAATACAAAACACGACTTTTTAAACATGACTACCTTTTGGGTGTTCTACGTTATCATTGCCGGCTCTTGTTTATTATTGACCTATAAATGGTGGAACACTTTAACGGCTATGGATACAAATCCTACCAGAAAATTATTCTCCACCAGTAGAGTTATCGCAGCGGTTACAATTGTAATAATCTCATTTGTAATCAATACTTTTGCTACTTGGTTATGGTCTATGTCTATCCAACCGCATTGGTTCAGTACCATGTTTACATGGAACACAATGGCAAGTGCATGCGTTACAGCATTATCAATTATTATGCTATTTATGCATTATCTTAAAGCTAAAGGCTATTTACCTAAAGTAGATAAAAATCACCAACATGAAGTAGGTATCTTAATGTTTGCCATCAGCGTATTTTGGTGCTATACATGGTTTGCACAATATATGTTGATTTGGTACGCAAACTTACCCGAAGAAACAGAATACTTTAGATTACGTAGAAATTTAGATAACTATGGTATATTATTCCACGGTGCATTTATTTTCAATTTCGTACTTCCGTTCTTTATATTAATGACCAGAAATTCAAAAAGAAGTAAAACAATTACTATTATTTCAGCTGTAATCATTATTTTAGGTCAGTTTGCGGCATTCTTCTTGATGAATTGCCCGGCATTATTACCGAAAGGCGGCTTTGGGTTAATCAGCTTTGGAGCATTATTTATGATAGGAAGTGTATTTGTATATCTTACACTAATGTTCTTATCTAAAATTAAAGATTTATCATCTTCTACCCATCCATTTGTAGAAGAAAGCTATCATCATCATATTTAATAGTTTAAGAAATGATATCGGGAGGCTGTCGGTTACGACAGCCTTTTTTTTTAGTACATAGCCTACCGCTTTTTTGTTGATTCTTCAATTATTTTTGTTTATAAAATTGTTTTAATTTTTTCATTTCCTTTTTTTAGATTTTAAACTTTTTATTGTATTTTTATCGCGCATTTATTTGCATGTTGATTAATAGAAGCAATTTCATTAATCACAAAAAAGCTATCAGTATCACTTTTAAAAACTAATTAAATATGTCATTTGTTTTAGGATTATTAACGCTTGCGTTATTATTTATTGTTATCGTTCAGATAAGTAAGGCTTCTGAGTTGATAAAGACATTGCGTTCGGGTAATGAACAAGAGGAAACATTTAGCAATAGCGCTTTGTTTGTTACCATATTAGGATTTGGAATTTTAATTTATACGCTTGTTACTTGCGTATATTACAAGCCTCATTTATTACCAAAACCGGCATCGGAGCAAGGAGTATGGATAGATAATTTATTAACCATTACGATTATTCTTACAGGGGTTGTTTATGTAATTACTCAAATTTTATTATTTGCGTTTGTTTACAAATACCAATACTCCAAGAAAAGGAAAGCCTATTTCTTTCCGGATAATAACAAGTTAGAAATTGCTTGGACAATAGTACCATCTATCGTATTGACAATTTTAATCGGATTTGCTATTCAAAAATGGTTTAAAATATTTTCACCGGCCCCTAAGGATGCTATCGTTATTGAAGCAACAGGTAAGCAATATGCATGGACATTACGTTATTCCGGCAGAGACCAAAAATTAGGTAAAAGAGATTTTAGTTTAGTAAATTCGGATAATGAATTAGGGATTAATTGGAACGATCCGGCAAGTAAAGATGATTTTATTGCCGATGAGTTAGTTTTGCCCGTAAATAAAGCCGTTTCCATCAATATCGGTGCATTAGATGTAATCCATAATTTTTGGCTGCCTCACTTCAGATTGATGATGTCAGCAGTGCCGGGAGTTCCCACGCATTTGTGGTTTCGCCCAACAATAACTACGGAAGAAATGAGAAAAGAAACGAATAATCCGAATTTTGATTATGTTTTGGCATGTAATAAACTTTGTGGTTCCGGACACTACAATATGCAAAAAAAAGTACGCGTAGTAACGGAAGAAGAATACAAAGCTTGGTTAAGAGACCAAAAACCTTATTACCTAACAGCTGTACATTAAGCATAATAAGCTAATTCATAAATTTAATAGCATTAGAAAATAAAATATAGTTCGTCTAAATTAAAGTATATGCAAACTTCAACAATAACAGAGCAACAAGCAATTCAACATGCACATGGACATGATGGCGCTCACCACCATACCGAAACATTTATTTCTAAATATATTTTCAGCTTAGATCATAAAACAATAGGGAAGCAATTCTTGATTATGGGTATGATTTGGGCTTTTATCGGTGGCAGTATGTCCGTACTATTTCGTATCCAATTAGGATGGCCGGATGAAACCTTCCCAATTTTAGAACGAATTTTCTCCTCTTGGTTTACAGATGGTAAAATAAACCCGGAAGCCTACTATTCTTTAATTACTATGCACGGAACAATCATGGTGTTCTTTGTATTAACTGCAGGATTAAGTGGTACTTTTGCTAATATTTTAATCCCTTTACAAATTGGTGCTCGTGATATGGCATCTCCTTTAATGAATGCACTTTCATTTTGGTTATTCTTTATCGCAGGTGTAATCATGTTTGCATCTTTATTTTTACCTACAGGTGCAGCCTCAGCAGGATGGACAATCTACCCACCGTTAAGCGCGCTTCCTCAAGTGTCTCCGGGCTCCGGTAACGGTATGACATTTTGGTTGATATCCATCGTATTATTTGTGGCCTCTACATTAATGAGCGGGTTGAACTATGTTTCTACGATATTAAATATGCGAACTAAAGGAATGACAATGTTCAGAATGCCACTAACCGTTTGGGCGTTATTCTTTACAGCAATTATCGGTATTTTATCTTTTCCTGTGTTAGTATCCTGTGTAGTATTATTGATTTTTGACAGAAGTTTAGGTACAAGTTTTTACTTATCCAATATTGTAATAGGTGGTAAAGCATTACCATTTGCAGGTGGCTCGCCGATTTTATTCCAACATTTATTTTGGTTTTTAGGACACCCCGAAGTGTATATTATTATTTTACCGGCAATGGGTATCGTATCTGAAGTATTAGCAGTACATGCACGCAAACCAATATTTGGGTATAAGGCAATGATATTTTCAATTTTAGGTATTACCGTATTGAGCTTTTTAGTTTGGGCACACCACATGTTCTTATCCGGTATGAATCCATTCTTAGGCTCTATCTTTACGTTGTTTACGTTGTTAATTGCCATTCCATCTGCGATAAAAGTATTCAACTGGTTGACTACTTTATGGAAAGGAAATATCAGAATTACTCCTCCAACAATGTTTGCTATCGGTTTTATTTCTATCTTCATCTCCGGAGGTTTAACAGGAATCTGGTTAGGGAATTCTACATTAGATATCCAATTACATGATACCTATTTTGTAGTTGCACACTTCCATTTAGTAATGGGGGTTGCTGCATTCTTTGGGATGTTTGCCGGTGTTTACCATTGGTTTCCGCGCATGTACGGAAGAATGATGAACGATACCTTGGCATATATTCACTTTGGAATCACATTTATTGGTGCATACCTAATTTTTTGGCCAATGCACTTTATCGGATTGTCCGGAGTTCCAAGAAGATATTATTCGTTCAACGAAATTGAAGCATTCTCTCAATATGCAACTACAAATAAAATCATTAGTGCGGCTACAATTGTAGTTTTCTTAGCTCAAGTAATTTTCTTAATCAATTTCTTTTGGAGTATGTTTAAAGGTAGAAAATCTACCCAAAATCCTTGGCATGCCAATACCTTAGAGTGGACATCTCCAATAGAAGGCGTTCATGGAAACTGGGAAGGCGAATTGCCAACCGTACACAGATGGCCTTATGATTATAGCAGAGACCCTGAAAGCGATGTTGACTTCATCCCTCAAACAGTACCATTGTCAGAAAAAGAAAAAGCGGATAAACTTCATCATTAATATTGGATACGCATTTTAATTGTGCAAACAGAGACTATACATATAGAAAAAATTACGTTCGGTAAGGCACTGTCTTTAAAGCTGAAAGATATTATGGAATTGACAAAATTTCGTTTATCTTCTCTAGTAGTATTTTCAGCAGTAACTGCTTATGTATTGGGCAATACCTCCGCAGTAGATTGGTCTAAAATTGCATTGCTAAGTTTAGGCGGATTTTTAGTTACGGCATCTTCTATTACTTTAAACCAATTATTGGAAAAAGATATAGATAAACTGATGGATAGAACAAAAACACGCCCACTTCCCACCGGAAGAATGAAACCAATAGAAGCTACTTTATTAGCAGGAGTTTTCGGCGTAAGTGGTGTGGTAATTTTAAGTATATTTTTTAATGCAATAAGTGGTCTGTTGGGAGCATTATCTCTGATTTCTTATGCCTTTATCTATACCCCTTTCAAACGTATCAGCCCTGCCGCTGTATTTATTGGGGCAATACCGGGTTCTCTACCTTTGTTAATAGGTTGGACGGCAGCAACAGGAACAATCGGTATAGGGGGATTTATTCTATTTACCGTTCAATTTTTTTGGCAAATACCCCATTTTTGGGCTATTGCTTGGCTGTTGAACGATGATTACAAAAAAGCAGGTTATTATCTTTTGCCGACTGAAGGTGGCGAAAAAAATAGAGCAGCAGCGATGCAAAATATCCCCTATTTATTTTGTTTAATCAGTGTAAGTGCCCTTCCTTATATCTTCGGGCTAACAGGAATTACCTCCTTAGTAATTGCATTAATAACGGGAGTATATTTCTTAATGACCGGCATTCAACTATCTACAGATTTATCGGATAAAAGCGCCAAAAAATTGATGTTTGCATCCTTTATTTATATTCCAATTGTATTCATCGCCTATATGGCAGATAAAATTTAAATACATGAACGAGAGTGCTCTAAAATATAAAGTAAATACACAAGGCGCACAGCGCTTTACAATGTATTTGTTTATCATTACAACCTCTATGATCTTTGCAGGATTTACCAGCGCTTTTTTAGTAAGAAAAGGTGTAGGTGGCGCATGGTCTTCCTTCCATATTCCGTCCGTTTTCAATATTTCTACCTTTCTGATAATCTTAAGCAGTGTGTTTTTACAATCGGCACATATTGCCAATAAAAAGCATCATAAATTAATGACAACTGCGGGACTATTTCTAACTTTAGTTTTAGGATTGTTGTTCTGTATATTCCAATTTATGGGCTGGTCAGAACTGAATAATGAAGGGGTGTATTTATCTTTCAATCCCAATCCGGCAGGGCCTTATTTTCTGGTAATAACGTTTGTTCATGCACTACATGTTATCGGTGCTTTAGTTTTTTTAGCAATAGCATTCGTGCAATCATTAAACCAATTAAAAGGGGCAGACAGTGCTACCGTTTTAGAAGATTTAGAAACAACAGATAATGGTATTTTATCTATACGCACAGATTTGCTTACTTTGTTTTGGCATTTTATGGGTGCGCTTTGGATATACTTATATATATTTTTAACTCTTAATTTAAGCAAATAAAAATTTCTCTATGGCAGAAGTATTAGACATACACGAACAACAAACGGTATCGCACCAACATGTACCTACTCCGGATAATGGTGAGGGTGGCGAAAAAACTGCACTTGGAATGAGCTATGGCAAAACCATGATGTGGTATTTCTTATTATCCGATGCGTTTACTTTCTCTGCATTCTTAATTGCTTATGCATCTATTCGCTTAGCACAACCTTGGTGGCCGGATCCAAATAAAGTATTCAAAGCTTTCCCCGGTCTTGGCGACACGTATGCTCCGTTAGCATTTGTGAGTGTAATGACCTTTGTGTTGATTTTAAGTTCTGTAGCTGTTGTAAGAGCAGTACAAGAAGGGCATAGAATGAATAAAAAAGGGGTAATGCTTTGGATGTTAGGCGGTATTGCCGGCGGTATCTTCTTCTTAAGCTGTCAAGCAT
>ENA-UOYA01004172-UOYA01004172.1-activated-sludge-metagenome-genome-assembly--contig:-NODE-4172-length-12350-cov-5.157381_pt1 | contig 12350 bp, 12 predicted proteins | sample MGYA00238163_ERZ764804 | MGnify/ENA primary metagenome ERZ764804 (study PRJEB28919, sample SAMN05720223) | activated sludge metagenome | isolation source: Anaerobic digester | place: Hong Kong...
TCTGGAGCTGGTGGAGGGAATCGAACCCCCAACCTGCTGATTACAAATCAGCTGCTCTACCGTTGAGCCACACCAGCGTGATAACTGCTAATTAAAAAATTGGCGACCTGGATCGGGCTCGAACCGACGACCTCCAGCGTGACAGGCTGGCATTCTAACCAACTGAACTACCAGGCCATTGATAACCCTGCTATTCGCTGCCGCAAACTTTTTTCAGAGGGTCTTTATGGTGGGCGCAATAGGGCTCGAACCTATGACCCCCTGCTTGTAAGGCAGGTGCTCTCCCAGCTGAGCTATGCGCCCTGGCAAGTGTTTCGAACAGCTTGACACATTTATTTAGTATACCCTGCATGTCTATTCGTGTCAAGCGTTTCATCAGTTTTTAGGCGCTATTTTAATGTTGGCTCCAAGGGTGGGGCTCGAACCCACAACCTATCGGTTAACAGCCGAGTGCTCCACCATTGAGCTACCTTGGAACGCTTGCCTGGCTCCGTTTTGTGAGCCGTTTTCTATCTTAGCATATGAGTTTTTCAATGTCAACGGTAATTTCTCTTTTTTATTCTTTAATTTATCAACCCTGGTGAATTTGTACTTTAACCAGTTTTTTATGCTTGGAGAGAATGATTCCGCCGCCGGCCGTCAGGTTTGAAATCAGAGTTTTTGTCTCATCCAGATGCTCGGGTTCCATGATCAGGGCAACGGTCACCGCTTCTTCAAATACAGCGCCGCAGACCTCGAATCCGCCTTCCTGCGCCATATTCTGCAGCTTGCCGTAAAACGGATATGCCAGTCTGACTTTCAACTCGACCATCTCTTTTACGGCACAGATCCGGCCCGCTTCCAGCGCCAGTTTTGTCGTACCCGTATAAGCCCTTACCAGTCCCCCGGTCCCCAGCTTGATTCCGCCGAAATACCTGGTTACGACCACGGCAACATTCGTGATTCCTTCTTTTACCAGCATCTGTACGATGGGCGCGCCGGATGTGCCCTGTGGTTCTCCGTCGTCGCTGGCCCACTGAAACTGAAACTGATCCCCGATGACAAAAGCGGGCACGTTATGGGTCGCCGCTTTGTGCCTGGAACGAATCTCAGAAAGAAACGCTTCCGCCTCTTCTCTTGTCTCCACCGGTTTTACGTGTCCGATGAACCTGGATTTATCAATGACCTGCTCTATCTCAGCCGCTTCCATTACTGTTTTATACTTGATCAAGAGAATCCTCCATTCCGTTCAATCCGGTCCCCTTCATACGACAAACCGTTCCAGCCTGCCGTAATCCCTGTCGGATAGTTCCACATCAAACTCCGTTCCATCTTCCTTGTATTCCATTCTGATCACTCGGCATTGTTCGCAGAGATAAGAAGAGACGTCGCCCCGGTCATAGGGTACCAGCATGGTCACGATTCTTCTGTCGGAAAAAAGCTTTTCTTTGATCCTCTGTACCAGTATGTCCATATTATCTCCCCTGGTCGCAGAAATATAAAGGATTTCCTCTCCATTATGCGGCAAACTCATCTCTTTGGCAATATCGATCTTATTATAGATCAACAGCCTATCCTTATCTCCGGCCCCGATTTCCTGTAAAACCGAATTCGTAACGCCGATGTGAAAGTCGTGATCCGGATAGGATGCATCCACCACATGAAGGAGCAGATCTGCATAGGTCACCTCTTCCAGTGTGGCCTTGAACGCTCTGATCAGCGAATGAGGCAGCTTGCTCACAAAACCGACGGTATCGATGAGAACGAATTCCTGGTTGGTTTCGAGTTTTACGCTCCTCTGGGCCGTGTCCAGCGTAGCAAACAGCATATCCTTTTCCAGAACGCTCTTTTCTTCTTTTTGTGTCATTTCCAGCAGTCTGTTCATCAAAGCGGATTTTCCGGAATTGGTATAACCAACGAGGGCAACCACCGGAATGCCTGATTTTTGCCTTCTGGCTCTCTGCGTGCTTCGGTTGCTCTTTGCCTCGGCCAGTTCTTTTTTGATCTCATCGATCCTTCTGGATATATGCCTCCGGTCGGTTTCCAGTTTCTTTTCGCCGGGACCTCTGGTCCCGATTCCTCCACCCAGCCGCGATAAGGATTTTCCGAAACCGGTCAGCCGGGGCAGCCTGTACTGAAGCTGTGCAAGTTCGACCTGAAGCTTGCCTTCCCTGGACACCGCGCGGGAAGCGAAGATATCCAGAATCAGGATGGTTCTGTCAATGACCCGGACGCCCAGCTTGTCCTCCAGATTCCGAAGCTGCATGCCGGACAGTTCATCGTTGAATATGACCGTATCCGCTTCCATGCGCTGACACAGATCCGCCAGTTCGTCCACCTTGCCCTTGCCGAGATAGGTCGCTGTATTCGGACGCTCCTTGTTCTGGATCATCTCTCCCGCTACGTCGACTCCGGCTGCTTCCGCCAGCGCCCAAAGCTCTTCCATGGAATAGGAGATGTCCTCCGCAAACTGCACGCCCACCAGGATCGCTCTATATTCTTCTTCTCTTATGATTACGTTGTCGTCTGTAAATCTCAAATTAACACCCCGCAGAACATCTTGATTATAACATATTTTGCTTTAATTGTTTACATAGTCGGTTACAAAGTTCGTGGAATCCAAGGTGCCTTCCTTCGGCACGCTGATAAAGGCGTTGGGAACTTCGCCTACGATGATCGCTTCTGCGACCAGGATCGTGTTCTGCACTTCGATATTATTAATGGTAAACGGAGCCAGAACTCTCGCCTGACTGTCCATCTGCAGATAAACCTTGTATTTGGTCTGATTGATGCCCATGCTCTCAAATTCGGTTTTAAAATTTGCCCGGGACATGCCGATGGGAAGGACCTTCAATCCGATACTCGGCCCGATCTGTGACAGGATCTGGCTTCCGACGACGCTTCCAACGGGAACCTTTACCATCACGGCGTCCTGCATTTTATACCGCTCCTGTACCGACTGGGTCAGTTTCGTCGCCAGGCTGTTCATCGCGACGGTATTTGATTCAACATAGGTTATGTTGCCCTCCTGGTCCGTTTTTATCGTCAGCAATTCGGCTGCCTCGGCGCCGGCTTTAAATTGGTTATGTACCGCATCATTTACGATCTGGGTGATCATGGCCTTCACTTTTACTTCGGCGATGGCTGCCACATTCGGTTTGACGATCCTTTCGGTAAAAATCACACTGTAAACAGCCAGTACCATCAGAAGCACCAGGCTAACGAACCATTTCCAGCTATGTCGGCCGTTGTTTCGCCGATATCTTTTCATAAAAAAACCCCCATGTAATCTAGAATATGTTACATGGGGCTAAATTGTTACACTTCACCCGTATTTTTTTCATATCTCCAGTTTATCTAATTCTTCCATAAATTTTCCGTTGAGGATCTTGATGTGGGTACCCTTCATTCCAAGGGAACGGGACTCGATCACGCCTGCGCTTTCCAGCTTTCTGAGAGCATTCACGATAACCGATCTTGTTATGCCCGACCGGTCGGCGATCTTGCTGGCAACCAGGAGCCCCTCCATACCCTTCAGTTCGGCGAAAATCTGCTGGACAGCTTCGATCTCCGAGTAGGACAATGTACCGATGGCCATCTGCACCACCGCTCTCTTTCTTGCATCCTCTTCGATCTCCAATGTTTTGCGCCGCTGGATCTCAAGTCCGACAACCGTTGCTCCGTATTCTCCGAGCACCAGGTCCTCATCCGTGAATTCGGGTTTGTATCTGGTCATAATCAGAGTCCCGAGCCTCTGGCCTCCGCCAAGGATCGGAATGATCGTGTGAAGCTTATCATAGGTATCGTAATCGTATTTGAAGATTTCCAGAGCCTCCTCGGCTTTCAGGTTGGCCTCGGTTTCCACAACCTTGAGTAAGGCTTCGTTGTATTCGTTGGGAAATTTCTCACTGCCGGTTTCAGGATCTGTGATCGTAGAGCTGTCCGATTTGATTTTATAATGAACTCCTATGACCTTACCTTTTCTGTTTGCAATATATACGTTGGCGTCCATCAAATCGCTCAGGATCTGGCAAAGGTCGTTAAAGGAGAAGACTCCGGATGCGCTTTCCTGTAAAACCCAGTTCAATTTTCTTACCTTGGTAAGGATATCTTTTTCCATATAGTTCCTCCATATATATAAAAGGTCAGTAATGATTTATAAACTTTTCCAATAAAACATTATATATGAAATACGGACAAAGTAAATGAGATTTTTTAGATTGTTCAAAAAAGTTTCATTTTTTGGTACAATTTATGATTTTCGCTGTGAGTTATACCGTTGAAACGGGCAATTTCAGGGAGAAACTGCGATGCCCCTGCCGATTCGGGCAAGGGCATATGGTTATACTCCGTTACAATTATGAACAGAAGTCTGATGCTATTTTTGATTTATAGAATAAATCGATCAATATCGTCCTGCTGTAACTTATCAGCGAACTTCTCTTTTACATATTCGGCATCGATCACAATTTCGCTCTTGGTCTCGTCAGGCAGATTAAATGATATTTCCTCGACCAATTTCTCCATAACGGTATGAAGTCTTCTGGCTCCGATATTCTCCGCCTGTTCATTCATTAAATGCGCTAACGTCGCAATCTCTTCAACCGCATCGTCTGTAAACGTAACCTTGATTCCTTCTGTTTCCAGCAGCATTTTATGCTGCTTCAACAACGCATTCTCCGGCACGGTCAAAATCTTGATAAAATCTTCCTTTGTCAGATTTTCAAGTTCCACTCGCACAGGAAATCTACCCTGCAATTCCGGGATCAGATCAGTCGGCTTTGAGATATGGAACGCACCGGCCCCGATGAATAGCATATGGTCCGTCTTTACCGGCCCGTACTTCGTATTGACGACGCTTCCTTCCACGATCGGAAGGATATCTCTCTGAACACCTTCTTTGGAAACATCTCCTCCGATGCGATAGCTCTCATTAGACGCGATTTTATCGATCTCATCGATGAAGATGATTCCGTTTTGTTCCGCGTTTTCCAATGCTTCCGATGTTACCTGCTCCATATCGATCAGGTTCTGCGCCTCCTGATCTCTGAGAATCTTTCTGGCGTCCTTTACCTTCATCTTTTTCTTTTTCTTTTTTTGAGGCATCATATCGCCGAAAATGCTGCCTAAACTGATGCTCATTCCTTCCTGCAAGTCAAGATTATTGCCCGGAGGATTCTCATTCACTTCTATTTCGATATACTGCTCTTCAAGCAAGCCTTCTTTCAACTGCTGTCTGACTTGCTCTCTTGCGAGTTCAATATCGGACTGCTCCGTGGCAGGTTCTTCTTTCTGCTCCTGTCTTTGCTGGTTTACCTGGAAACCGCCGCCTAAAATAAAATCAAACGGTCCCCTTACTCCGCCGGAGCCTTGTGTCGTTTTCTTTTTCCCCGGAATAATCGCTTCAATGATTTTCTCTTCCACGATGATATCCGCTACCGAGTACTTTTCTTGAAGCCTTTTCTGCTTGGTCATTCTAACAGAAGCTTCGACCAGGTCACGAACCATTGACTCGACATCTTTTCCCACATAACCTACCTGGCTGTATTTTGTTGCCTCCACCTTGACAAACGGCGCATCGGCAAGTTTCGCGAGTCTTCTTGCGATTTCCGTTTTACCGACTCCGGTAGAACCGATCATCAATATATTCTTCGGCGTGATTTCTTCCTTCATTTCCTCCGGAAGCAGGCTGCGGCGATATCTGTTTCTCAGGGCAACAGCAACGGATTTCTTCGCACTATTTTGACCTATGATATATTTATCAAGTTCCTCCACAATTTCCTTCGGGGTCATTTGATACAGTGTTTTCATTTTCAACGCCCTCCTTCACCTTTATATTTCCTATCGCTCTATAGTTTCTCAACAGAAATATTTTTGTTGGTATATACGCAAATAGAAGCAGCGATGTTCAATGCTTCTCTGACAATTTCCTCCGCGTTCATCTCGGTGTGTTTATACAGCGCATGCGCTGCAGCGTACGCGTAATTGCCGCCGGAGCCGATGGCGATAAAATTTTCATCCGGTTCGATAACCTCGCCATTACCCGAAATAACCAGCAGGCTTTCCTTATCCGCGGCCACCATCAACGCCTCCAGATTTCTCATCACCTTGTCCGACCTCCACGTCTGTGCCAGAGCTACCGCTGCGCGTTTCAGGTTCCCGGAGTGCTCCTCCAGTTTCTTTTCAAATTTTTCAGTCAGTGTGAAGGCGTCGGCCACCGATCCGGCGAAGCCGGTCAATACTGTATTTTTATATATTTTCCTAACCTTTTTTGCAGTTTGCTTCATGATGGAATTCTGCCCCATTGTGACCTGTCCATCTCCCCCGATGCAGATGTCATTCTCGCTTCGCCTGACAGCTACAATCGTAGTTGCATGAAAATCTCCCATTCTGTTACCTCCCTAATTCATAAGAATCAATTCATTCCTTATACCCGCATTCCGGATTCGAGCACATATAATCCGTGGTTCTGTTTTTCTTTTCCATCAGCAGGGACGAACACTTCGGGCATTTTTTATTCACCGGTTTGTTCCAGTATATCTTGTTGCATTCGGGATAGCCGCTGCATCCGTAGAAGACGCGTCCCTTCTTGCTTTTCCTTTCTATAATGTCATTGCCGCAGTCGGGACATTTCACATCGATCTTGCTGACGATCGGCCTGGTATTCTTGCATTCCGGATAGCCCGAACATGCTAAAAACTCGCCGTATCTGCCGTGCTTGACGGCCATGGGCTTGCCGCAAACCTCGCAGAGCTCGTCGGTAAGCTGATCCTCAAAGGTCACCTTCTCAATTGCTTCGTCCGCAACCTTGAGGTCCTCTTCCAGGGTTTTGTAAAAATCTCTGACGATGGCTCTCCATTCGGTATTGTTCACCTCGATATCGTCCAGCTTATCCTCCATGTCCGCCGTAAAGCCTGCGTCAACGATTTCCTTGAAGTAAGTTTCCATCAAATCCGTGACAACAAGCCCGAGTTCCGTGGGTTTCAACACCTTCTTTTCCCGGATGACATATTTCCGTTCGATAAGGGTTGCGATGATCGGTGCATAGGTGCTCGGCCTTCCGATGTTCTTATCCTCCAGCTCCTTTACGAGCGTAGCTTCGCTGTAACGGGGCGGCGGCTGGGTGAAATTCTGCTCGCTGAGAAGGTCGGCCTGATCCGGTCTGTCTCCTTCCATGATATGCGGCAGCATCTTTTCCTCATCTTCTTCTATATTATTATACACTTTCAGATAACCGTCAAACTTCAATTTGGATCCGCTGGCCTTGAACAGATAGTCCCCGTTGACGATTTCCGCACCGACACTGTCATAGACGGCCGGAGCCATACGGCTTGCAACAAATCTGGACCAGATGAGGCGGTAAAGATTGTACTGATCCTTCGTCAACGAATCCTTGATTTCATCGGGATGCAGGGTGACGATACTCGGCCGGATGGCTTCGTGGGCGTCCTGCACGTCTTTTTTCTTGTTGAAATACGCGTTATTCCCGAGATAAGCCGGGGAATAACCGCTTTTGATATACTCCGTGACGGCCTTTTCAGCCTCATCGGAAATCCTGACGGAATCGGTACGAATATAGGTAACCAGACCGACAGTCCCGTGACCTTTGATATCGATCCCTTCATACAGCTGCTGGGCGATGAGCATGGTTTTCTTCGTATTAAAGCCCAGTTTATTGGAAGCCTCCTGCTGCAGGCTGCTGGTCGTAAACGGTGGATTCGGTTTTTTGATCTTCTCCTTTTCCTCAATCCTCTTTACGACATAACCCTTCGGGTCCAGTTCGGATAATATTTTATCCGCCTCCGCTTTCGAGGAGACGGTCAGTTTCTTGCCCTGATATTCCGCCAGCTTTGCTGAAAATGTTTTTTTCTTTTCCTTCCCTTTTCCTTCGCTGCGCAAGACGGCGGTGATATTCCAGTATTCCTTCGGAATGAAATCCAGAATGGCCTTCTCTCTGTCGCAGATAATTTTCAGCGCTGCGGATTGAACGCGCCCTGCGCTCAATCCTCTTTTGATCTTCCGCCAGAGGAGCGGACTGATCTTGTAGCCGACCAGACGGTCCAGCACTCGTCTGGCCTGCTGCGCGTCCACCAGCTTTTTATCAATGGCTCTTGGATGCTTCACCGCATTCTGTATTGCATTTTTTGTAATTTCGTTAAATACGATCCTGCACGGCTCCGCTTCATCGATACCGAGCAAATAAGCAATGTGCCAGGAAATCGCCTCACCTTCACGGTCAGGGTCGGTTGCCAGGTAAACCTTACCCGCATCCTTCGCTTCCTTTTTCATTGCTTTAATTACGTCGCCTTTTCCTCTTATTGATATATATTCAGGTTCAAAATCCTTTTCGATATTGATTCCAAGCTTGCTTTTGGGCAGATCCCTGATATGGCCTACCGATGCGACCACTTTGTATTTGCTCCCCAAAAACTTCCCGATCGTCTTCGCTTTTGACGGAGATTCAACGATTACGAGATTTTTATCGGCCATTGGAAGCCTCCTTTATATTGTGTTACCTTTTACAAGAACTGATTATATGCACAAACCTTTTATTTTGCAATAAAAATTTTTCCAAGAGCGGTCTGCAGCAGACCCTTCATCTCGAGAATCGTGACCATGGCATTCACGTCCGACGGCAATCGGCCGGTGCTTCTGCAGATGGCGTCCGTCGTTGTCTCCCCCGAATGCAGAACCAGTTCATAGATCTCACTTTCGTCTTTGCCCAGCCCGACTTTCTGCGCTTCCGCGGACGGCATTCTTTTGATTCCCAATTCATCGATGATATCGTCAAAGACGATAAGAGGGATCGCTCCGTCTTGGATGAGTTTGTTTGTTCCGAAGCTGTACACACTATTTATATTCCCAGGGATAGCGTAAATATTCCTCCCTTGTTCCGCCGCGCATTCTGCCGTAATCAGCGAACCGCTGGAAAGACCGGCTTCCACGATAATAGTACCAAGACAAAGCCCGCTGATGATCCGGTTGCGCATGGGAAACCGGTACTGCAGCGGCGGCGTCCCCGGCTCGTATTCGGACAGGAGCAGACCTTCATTCATAATATTCTCCCTCAGGAGCCTATTGGAATCGGGATAACAGATATCGACGCCGCAGCCAAGTACGGCGACGGTCTTTCCGCGGTTTTCCACCGCCCCTTTATGAGCGGAGGAATCGATCCCGTACGCCATGCCGCTGACCACGACGATATCGTATTCAGACAGCTTCTTTGCAAAACCGTAGGCAGCCCATTTTCCGTAGGGAGTCGCCTTCCTCGCTCCGACGATCGCAATGGCCGGCCTGCTTGCCAGGCTGATGTCTCCAATGTAATAAAGCACCTCCGGCGGATTTTCGATATAGTTCAGCAGTTCCGGGTAGTGCCTCTCTCCGAGCCTCACCTGTCCGATCTCTCTCATTCTACAGCCCTCTGTACATTTTATCCAGGCTGCGGTATTGAATCGCTTCTGCGATATGTCTGACTCCGATGTTTTCCGCGCCCTCCATGTCCGCGATGGTTCTTCCCATCTTGATGATTTTATGGTGCGCTCTGGCGCTGAGTGACAGCTGCCGGAACGCTGTTTCCATCAACTGCTTCGTTTCTTTGTCCAATGGACAATATTTTTTGATTAGCCCAGGTGTCAACTGGGAATTGTATGATATCTCTTCCTCTTTATATCGCTCCAGCTGGATTTGTCTCGCCGCTTCAACTTCCTGCCTCATCGTATCGGAATTTCTCGATGCCTGGGTCCGGTCGGCGGCAGCATCCTGATCTTCTAGTTCCGCCAATTCCCTGTATTTTACCGGCATGATCTCGATGTGCATATCGATACGATCCAGCAGGGGGCCTGAGATCTTTGAGAGGTAATTTCTGATCTGATTCGGCCCGCAGGTGCATGCATGGGTGGGATCGCCGTAGTACCCGCAGGGGCAGGGGTTCATCGACGCAAGAAGCATAAATTGGGCAGGATAGGATACGTTGCCTTTCACTCTTGATATGTTGACTCGCTCATCCTCCAGAGGCTGCCTGAGCATTTCCAGGACATAGCGGTTAAACTCCGGCAGCTCATCCAGGAACAGGACTCCATAATGGGCCAGGGATACTTCGCCCGGCTTCGGACTGCTTCCGCCTCCAACCAGGGCCCCGCCGGAGATCGTATGATGCGGAGACCGGAACGGTCTTGCCGTGATCATCGGACAGTCCGTTGTCAGCTCTCCCGCGACACTGTAGATTTTTGTCACTTCCAGTTTTTCCTCATAGCTCATGGCCGGCAGGATCCCCGCCATCCGTCTTGCCATCATGGTCTTCCCCGCTCCGGGCGGCCCGATCATCAGAACGTTATGGGAAGCCGCCGCAGCGATCTGCAGCGCCCGTTTTACCGATTCCTGCCCGGCTACGTCGCTGAAATCCTCGTTCATGCTCACAACGTCCTGCCGCACTTCCCGCGTCCTTTGATATGGAGGCAGGTCATGGATCCCGTCGAAATAAGCGGCAATCTCCCTCAGGCTTCGCACCGGGTACAGCGAAATATCGCCGATCGCGGATGCTTCCTCCGCGTTCGCCGCAGGCAGCACGATATGAAACACTCCCTGATTGCGCAAACCGATCACCAGCGGCAGCGCCCCGTTGATCCTGTTTACGGTCCCGTCCAGGGACAATTCTCCAAGAAAAGCGTATTGCAGCGTCTTGTCCTTCCTGAATGCTCCTGCCGCCGTCATGACCCCGACCGCGATGGGCAGGTCAAAATGGGTCCCTTCTTTTCTGTTTCCGGCGGGCGCCAGATTGATGGTGATCCGCTTTGCCGGAAATTTAAATCCCGAATTGACGATGGCGGCGCGGATCCGTTCCTTCGATTCTCTTACGGTTGCGTCCGGCAGCCCGACCACATTGAAGGCCGGCAGCCCAGGCGACAGATCGGTTTCTACAATGACTTGCTCTGAAATCAAGCCGTAAAGCGTTCCGCTGATTACTTGTGAATACATATCCCTATCCTGTTATATTCTCGATATGGCGGATATAGGGCCTTCCATCCCTCATCAGAATTTCTATGACGTCCAGCCTGACATCCTGCTGCGCTGCCGGAAAGACGGACGTATAATAAGCGGCCATCCGTTTTAAATGTCTGATCTTTGCCGCATTGACGGCTTCACAGGGAAGGCCGTAGCTCTGGTTTCTCCTAGTTTTGACTTCGATAAACACCAGTTCCGCTCCATCCAGGGCGATGATATCCAACTCCCCGAGCTTACAGCTGAAATTTCTGTCGATGATTCGATATCCCTTCGCCTTTAAATATTTTGAAGCTGCTTCTTCACCCCATCGCCCGAAACTCATTTTGTCATCCTTTTATTGATATATTTACCATAATATACCATTCATGTGCATAGTTTGTCAACTTTTTTCCAAATAAAATACCGGAAATTGAACATGCTAATACTATCTTATACCGGTTCGCTCAATAGACAGATTAAATTGTCTGCGAACGAAAACAGAGAAAGGAGTTCAGGGATGAATCAATATCAAAACACCATGAAGTTCGCCGCACTTTCGGAGAACGATATTGAAAGCATCAACAGCGTCCAGTCGAGGATCAAGACACTGGACGACAAGGAAGTGATCCTGGTCGCATACGAAAAATAGCCATACGTCATCAGATCAAAAAAATAAAGCACCGGAGTGAATCAGTCCGCTATGACAATACTCTGGTGCTTTATTTGCGAACCAGATCCAAAAACTCTGTGTTGTATTTCCTGACATACTTCATGGTGCAGGAATCTCCGTGTCCGGGATAGATGGTTATCTCATTGCTCCACAGGTCAATGATATCCCTGACCGAGTACTCCATGTCCGTCGGAGATCCGTCGGCCAGATCGGTCCTTCCCAGATCCACATTGAAAATCGTATCCCCGGTGAAGGCCAGCTTGCTCTGTTCGGAATAATAACAGACGCTTCCCCTGGTGTGCCCCGGCGTATGAATCACCTTGATCTCTTCTCCGCCCAGCAGCAGTTTGTCTCCATTCTCCAGCAGCACATCCGCATGCCCGGGATACCTGTCGCTGTCGGCTCTGTGGATATAAACGGGACAGCCCGTCGCCGCCCTGATCTTGTCTACGGCGCCCACATGGTCATAATGGTGGTGTGTCAGCAGGATCCCTTTCATCTTAAGGCCCAGTTCCCCGATGATCTTCAGGAATTTCTCGCCGTTGTATCCGGGATCGATCACATAGCATTCTCCCTGCTCTCTGTCATAAATCACATAGCCGTTGCTTTCCAGATTGCCGCCTACGATTCTTTTTATTTTCATGTCAATACCTCGATTTCAACAACTTTATGTTATATTTTAACCTAACGGGGCACAAATAACAAACAAATAACAAATAAA
>ENA-UOYA01004174-UOYA01004174.1-activated-sludge-metagenome-genome-assembly--contig:-NODE-4174-length-12347-cov-4.134152_pt1 | contig 12347 bp, 7 predicted proteins | sample MGYA00238163_ERZ764804 | MGnify/ENA primary metagenome ERZ764804 (study PRJEB28919, sample SAMN05720223) | activated sludge metagenome | isolation source: Anaerobic digester | place: Hong Kong...
CATGTCTCCAACTGACATCTCCCGTGCGATCAGGTGAGCCATCAGATCTGCCTGATTGACCATCACATCAACTCCCATCTCCCTTGTAAATAGCCAGGCATTTTTCGGAATATTTACTCGTGCAATCGTTCGTTTTACTCGAAACTCAAACTTGGCAAGGCTTGCAATCACAAGATTTTTTTCATCAGAGCGAGTCACTGCAGCAACCACATTGACTGTCTTGATACCGGCTGCAATGAGTGCCTCTGGGTCGGTCGGATCTCCATATGTAAGTTCTCGGTCAGAAAAATCATGACGTAGCCTGCTTAATTCATCTGGAGAACCTTCGAGGATCGTTATCGTGTGTCCATCTGCCTTCAATATCTTTCCAAGATAGGTACCTACTTTTCCCCCTCCTGCAATTAGTACTGTAAGACTCATCCTCCTCCCCCCAATGCCTGCATCTCACTGCGCAATCGGTCTACTGCGTGTTCTTCTACCGCAATATGGATGATATCTCCTTTTTCAAGGGTGGTACCAAGAGAGGGGATCGTCGTCCTTCCTTTCCGAGTCACCGATATCACGACGATCTCACCAGGCACGGTAATATCCTTGACTTGATGACCTGCAAGAAGAGGAGGAATGTCATACCTGATAATGCCAACCTCACCATTCCCGATTCCATGAATAATATCAAGGGTTGAAAAGGTCAAAATTTCAGATATCCTTTCAATCCCAAGAGAAACATTCGTAACGGTCTGTATCCCAAGTTTATGGTACAATACAGCATACCTGGGATCATGCGTGCGTGCAATGACTTTTGGAACACGAAACATCTGCTTTGCTGCGCGGGCCACAACAATGTTTACTGCATCATTTCCGGTAACTGCGGCAAGACCATCGGCCTTTTCAATTCCACTTTGAGAGAATGAGAGCTTATCAAGTGCATCAGATTCAATCTTAGTTCCTATAAATGCACTTCCCAATCGTTCAAAGGCTGCTTGATCATGATCAACAACGGTGATCTCATGATGGGAGCGAGACAATCGGAGAGCAAGTCCTGATCCCATACGCCCGCATCCAATGATAATAAATTTCATACACCCCCTCCTGAATGACTATTCACTTTTTTTCTCTTTTCAATCATTCGAATAACCCCCTTTCTCACCTCTTCGGCCAAAAGCAGTGCAGGTGCCCAGGCACAGAGGAACAGCCAGTTCTCTAATGGAAATGCACCTGTTCCAATAACATCTTGGAAAAATGGAACATAGATGACCATGAGAACGATGATCAACTCACTCGCAATACCTGCCCAAACCATTCGGTTCGTGAAAAAACCGATGGAAAATATTGAAGATCGTTCAGTTCGGTGTGCGAGGACATTTCCGATCTGAGTGGTGACCACCGCAGCAAGTGCCATCCCAACTGCTGAATGATACAAGGGGCCTTGTGCAGGCAGGTCAAATAACTGACCCCAGTAGCCGTTTGTCCAGTACTGGTACAAAAATGCAGACATGACGGCAAAACTTTGAATGGGGCCGAGCCAAAGGTATGACCGAAGCAAAAGAGACATGGTAATCACATGCTCGTTCAGGTTCCGGGGAGGTTTATCCATGATTCCTGGTTCTGGCGGTTCTGAACCCAAGGCCAGAGCTGGAGCAAGATCGGTACCAAGGTCTATGGTCAGGATGGGCATGACATCAAGCGCAAGAGGGATTCTTGTTTTGCTAAAAGCAAAAATAATGAACGGAACCGCTTCAGGGGTATTACTGGTAAAAATATACCCCGTGAATTTCTTGATGTTGGCATATACAGCACGACCTTCTTCAACTGCATTGACGATCGATGCAAAATTATCATCGGTGAGTACCATATCAGCCGCTTCTTTTGCGACATCGGTCCCAGAAATTCCCATAGCAACTCCGATGTCTGCTTTCTTCAACGCTGGGGCATCATTTACCCCATCACCGGTAACTGCCACGATCTCTCCTAATGCACGAAGGCACTCAACGACCCGAAGTTTATGCTCTGGTGATACTCGTGCAAATATCACCTCACCCGTAAGAGCATCTCTGAGTGCTTCATCTGGCATCTGATCAAGTTCAGCTCCCGTGATGATTCGGGGATTGTCACTGGTAATTATTCCAATACGCCGAGCAATGCTCTTTGCCGTCAAACCATAATCACCAGTAATCATGATGATTCGAATCTGGGCTCTGTGACACTTTTGTACCGCGAGTGCAACCTCAGGACGGGGTGGATCCATCATTGCAGCAAGCCCAAGGAAAGTCAAATCATGTTCAACCTCCTCAGGGTTTTCTGGATTTTGATCATCAGGTATTACTCTTTGTGCAATTGCGAGAACTCGTAATCCATCTTCTGCATATGTATCATTCATGCGCACGATCTGGGATCGCATCTCTTCATTCATCTGAATCTGTACACCTTGGCTCATGACCGACGTGCAGAGTTCCAACACTGCAAGAGGGGCCCCTTTCAAATAGCAGATGAGATTATCTCCCACGAGATGAAGGGTACTCATGCATTTTCTCTGAGAGTCAAAAGGAAACTCCCGTATCCGAGGATTTTTGTGGGCTTCTTCTTCGTAATGTACCCCGAGCTTTTTTGCCGCAACGAGAATGGCAGCCTCGGTTGGATCACCGAGGATCGACCACTGGGCCGTTTTACTGTCAGGGGCAATAAGCCGTGCATTTGAGCAGAGTACCCCTGCAATGCAGAGTTTTTTAAGGTCCTCTCTGTATTTCTGGTCTAATGGCTCGACTGATACGATCTCACCCTCTGGCCCATATCCTACGCCGGTTACTGAAAAATCGGCACCAGGTACCCACATCCTCGTTACTGTCATCTCATTCTGCGTGAGTGTCCCTGTCTTGTCTGTACAGATGACCGTTGTACACCCAAGCGTTTCCACTGCAGATAACCGCTTTATTAAGGCATTTCGTTTTGCCATTCGCTGTGAACCACGGGCAAGCGCAAGCGTAACGGTAGGAAGTAACCCTTCAGGAACAAAGGCAACGATCATCCCAAGAGCAAAAATAAAGCTCTCGGCAAGCGTTACCGTGGTCATGGTTATGAGCATGATGAAAAAAACGATACCAATGCTTACTGCAACGACGGTGACCATCCTGGTGACATGAACCATCTCCTGTTGGAGGGGGCTTTTTTCCTCATCTATCCCTTGGGTCAGATCAGCTATTTTCCCAAACTCGGTCTGCATCCCAGTTGTCGTAACCACAGCAAGCCCATTGCCGGATATTACACTGGTACCCGCAAATACGAGATTGTGATGTTCTATCTTTGAAAGCCCAGTATCATACGAGGGATCAGCAGACTTTTTGACCGGATGTGACTCTCCAGTCAAGGTAGATTGATCGACTCGGAGCTGGGATGCGTGGACCAGTCTACCATCTGCGGAAATATGATCCCCTTCGGCAAGGATCATGAGATCACCTGGGACGAGATCTTCAGCAGCTATCTCAATGGGTTGCCCATCCCTGATGACACGAACCCGAACAGGGAGCAGTTCTATAAGAGCTTGCGCTGCTTTTTCTGCTCGAAATTCCTGCCAAAATGAAAATATTCCGTTAATGATATTAACCAGCCAGACCGCTATCCCTAGCTGGGGCATTTGTGCAATGAAAGCAACTATACCTCCAATCCAGAGAAGAATTGCCATGAGATGGGTGAAGTTTGCAAAAAGCCGTAGATATATAGATGCTTTCTTTGGTTGTACGAGGATGTTTTTCCCGTACGTTTTCAGGCGTTTTATACATTCTGCATTTTCAAGACCTGATGGACCGGTAGCGTAGGCATCGTATATATCTTGGACAGAAGCCGTGTATATCAAAGATTGTTCCGTATCCATCATGGTCATCGTGAATGTACAATCGCAGGGCGTGAGTGTTCTGATACTTTATAATCACGAGAGGATATGGTAAAACTTTCTGTAATAATGGAGAATGGATGAAAAAATGATCGTTTTTACATGCCATCTTCCCATTCATCTTGCGTAAATCTCTTTTTTGCAAATGTAGTTCTGTGAGATATCATTACCATTGATGCGTCTCATAGGTATCTTATCATACCCATCAGGATATATTCAAGACATTCCAGCAATCATTTTCAAGAGCATCAGTTCCTCCATTGTCTCGTGCAGGAGACGCATTTGATGAAAAAGTGCAGCTTTTACGATTGATTGCGTGTGGATTTGTATATCCAAAAAATTTTGGTACCGTTATTCTCGATATGATTCTGGTCCGTCACCAGGACGTCTAAAAAAAAGGTTATTCGGTCTCCTTTGCCTCTCGTACCAAGACCCTGACTCGTTCAATAACCTCAATCTTTCTGCGGTAGTCACCCTCAATGTCTCCTTTTATCTCGTCAAGGATTTCATCTATCGAACGTTGAAGACTATAGACTTTAACAGGACGACCCTTCTTCTCAGTGATATGACTAGTAACGTACACCCATTTGCGCTTGATAAGCTGATTGATTGCAATACTCACTTCTGGCTGCCTGAGATCGGATATCCGTTCAAGCTCCCTTGACGTCAGATCATACCCTTTAAAGAGAACAACTAAGACCCGTGCTTCCCCGCTCTTTAAACCAACATCAGAGAGGATATCAATTATCTCAATATCGGTATCCGAAAGATGAATTACTGTATCCGGACACATCCCCATCCCTGGTTCATTTCATTGTTTTTATTATATTATTATTATATCGATCTCATCGTTATATCAGAGATCTGCATAACTACTTTTTCCTTAAAAATATTCCATTAAAAAAAGCCTTCGTCAAAAATGCAATCATTCTCAAGATCTTCCCTACAATTAGACCATGTAGTATTATATAAAAATACAACAAATATCGAATACCCGAGTACACAGGCCATGGTCATGTACCACCATCTGTTCTTTTCTGTCGGACACATACGATGTGGGATTGCGTTTAACGATATTTCTTCGATGATACGGATGGTCAGCATCACGCCATCTCCAGAACCACTGCACGGTATTGCTGGAACAATAAATCTTCATGGCATGATCATTGTTGTCTATTCGGTACGCGAACTGTTCGGACTTGAAAAGCGTCTTCCTCTTCTATCAGACAATCTTGTTATCGCTCAAAAAAATCAAACGAACGTTGCTCTTTGGGTGGAAGAAACATGTATGCTCCAGGAAGACGAACTCATCCCTGAAGAACAGTTTGATCATGTGCAGAGTATGATTCCAGGCATACGAATCATCAGATCGGATCTGGTTGTGCTCTGTGACCTCAATGCATTCCTCGATTGTGGAAAAAAAACAGGAGTGCGGCTCGTAGACATCCTTCCTAAAGGGGCTGCTGACACAATCAGAACGGCGCATGAACTGTCGTTGCGCGACTATCAGGATGTTGTTCGAGTTCTTACAAAACGTGCCTTGGAACTTGCCCTCCCTGAAGAAGAAAAGAAACTTCCATCGGTTATCGAAGTGATTAGGTTTAATCTCATGTTCCAAGAGTATGCAGTGGAAATGAAATATATCAAAGAAGTAATCCAGACATCTGAAATAATCCCCGTTCCCGGCACTCCAGATTTTATCGCAGGTATCTGTTCAATCCGTGGTGAGATCATCTCTCTTGTTGACCTCCGTGTGCTGCTCTCCCTCCCTGAACGAGGATTGACCGATCTCAACAGGGTAATTGTCCTGACCGATGGAAAACTTACCTTTGGAATTTTGGCAGATCAAATTACTGGAATCGGATCTTTGAACATGGAGGATATTATCAAGACTGATAACAGCAATGAAACTAAATGGCATACCTATATCTATGGAACAATCGAATCGCTGCATATACTCAATGCACAGGCATTATTGACAGATCCTAGGATGATTATAGATGATACCGAGACCTGACCTGCATGACATTACAATCCTTTCAATCATTACAGCCTTTCGCCCAAACGGTGCACATGACAGCAAGCATTTGATGGAGAAACGTGTATGATCCAATTTTTTTCTGATTTGAAGGTTGGAACGAAAATTCTTGTAATTTCGCTATTTTTAGCAATTATTCCAACATTACTACTGGGGGTTGTATCATACACAAGCTCTGTCAATGTGATAAACGAACAGATCGAGACCTTGCTTGAAACGCAGGTCAAGGATATGAAAGGATGGACCAATGACGTCTACAAACTGACAAGGAATAAAGTAAATAGTGACCTGAACGTATTGCGTCAGAATTTTTATGCAAAAGGGACACCGGAGATCATCAATAATAACATGACGCTCATTGACAAGAACGGAAAACATTTCGTCGTCAATGGCAATTTTGAGATCGTGGATGGTGTCAGAGACCTCGTTGGGGGTGCAGCCACCATTTTCCAGGTATACAATAATTCATATGCGGTCAGGATCTCAACCAATGTCAAAGGAACCGATGGTCAACGTGCAGTTGGAACTCATCTCACCGATAACGTCTATGAAGTTGCAGTAAAGCAAGGTGTGACATATTATGGCAGACGGGATTTATTTGGGGTAAATTATGTAACGGCATATGAGCCAATCAAAGATCACAACGGGACTGTTATCGGTGTGTTGTTTGTTGGGACCGAAGAAGGACAGACCCTTGATGTCGTTAAAAAGAGCATCCGCGACACGGTTGTCGGTAAGAACGGATACATGTACGTTCTTGATGGGAAAGGAATGGTACTTGTTCACCCTACCCAGGAGGGCGCAAATTGGTCTGATATGGCATATGTGCAGGAAATGCTCGATAAAAAAGAAGGGGCTATTATTCATCAAGTGAACGGAACAACTGTCCTTGATGCTTATACGTACTTTGAACCACTTGATTGGTATATTGTATCTCGAGCAGAGATGTCAGATTTTAATGGACCAATTGATACTATCAGAAATACTATTCTTGCAATCGTCATCGCCTCAATTGTCATTGGTGCCATCATTGCCATTCTTTTTGGGCGGTCAATTGCATGGCCTCTCCAGCAGGTTGTCGTTATGATCAAAGAACTGCGAAATGGCCATTTATCTGCCAGGCTGAATATCAGGCGGGCTGATGAAATTGGAATCATGGCTGCAACCATGGATGAATTTGCCGATGACTTGCAAAAAAATGTCGTTGGAAATATAGTCAAGATAGCAAATGGTGAGTATATACAGGAGTTTACAGGCCCAGTCGATGAACAGGACCAGATAAGGCCAGCCCTCCAGCTTCTCGTTGAATCCTTTGACCATCTGCATAAAGAGACCATTAAACTAACTGATGCCGCCAGAGCTGGAGATCTCTCAATTCGAGGTGAAGAAAAGGCATTCCGCGGAGGATATCGGAGGATCATTGCAGGATTTAATAAGACACTTGAAACCATCACTGAACCGGTTAATGAAGCCATGAGACTTGCCCGATGTTATGCATCTGGCGACTTTACCGCACGCTTTGATGAGAAGATTCCTGTTGCTGGAGAGTTTGTAGCATATCGTGATGCACTCAATACCATTGGTATCGAACTGTCCAGGCTCATGAAACTGATCACAGAGGAGCTATTTGAAGGAGTGTCAGTACTCTCGGTAGCATCAAGCGAGATCCTGACAGTCACTTCCCAGCTCTCATCAGCCAGCAGTCAGACTGCAAACACGGTAAATGAGACTTCAGAGACCGTAGAGGCAGTCAGGAAGAAAACAGATCTTGTCAACCAAAAGACAAAGTCAATGTCTGAAAAAGCAATAAAGGCCATTGAAGTATCAGAAACCGGCCAACAGTCTGTCCAAGAAATTCTTGATGGAATGAACCATATCCAGCGGCAAATGGATATGATTAGCATGAATGTTGTAAAACTCTCTGAGCAAAGCCAAGCAATTGGAGAGATTATCGCAACGGTTACTGACATATCTGAACAATCCAACCTTCTTGCGGTAAATGCCTCTATCGAAGCCGCAAAAGCAGGGGACTTTGGAAAAGGTTTTGCGGTTGTTGCAACGGAGATACACAATCTTGCGCAACAGTCAAAGCAGGCAACCGGTACGATTAGGACGATCCTAACAGATATTCAACGTGGCGTGTCATCTACCGTAGTTTCTGCTGAGCGGGGATCTAATACGGTCGCAGATGCGGTCAGACTTACTACAGATGCACGAAAAGCAATAGAGGTTCTGACCCGTTCTATTGCAGATTCATCACATGAAGCTATTGAGATTACTGCATCTATTCAAGATCAAGTAGCAGGTATGGATCAGATATCGGAGGCGATTGAGAAGATAAGAAATGCGGCACAGAAAAATCTTGAAATTACTCATAAGGCAGAAAAAACGGCAGAAGATTTACATGAATTGGGTATCAGACTTAAGAAGATCACCCTGCAGTACCATGTATAACTATTATAACCTTTCCCATGACAACTGGAGATGATGAGTTTTATGCTCTTCTCCTTGCAACGTTCAGGGAAGATGCAGAAGAACTCCTCACCGCAATAACTGACGGGCTGATGAGGTTAGAACAGACTGTTGGGCACCCCGATCCGGTGATAATTGAAGATGTATTCAGAAAGACACACAGTCTGAAAGGTGCTGCACGGGCAGTAAACTTGCGTGAGATTGAGTCTGTCTGTCTCAATCTTGAGAACATTTTTTCGCTCATGAAAAGAGGAGACTTTTTTGCCTCTTTAGGGGAGTATGATCTCTTTCATGATGCGATAAAAAGTATCAGAAATTTTCTCTCAGAAGATGAGAGGAAAAACCCGCAACCGGTTGAGATAATCCAAAGATTGCGTGCTTTACTTGCAGAACGAAAGCCAAGAGAAAAGCAAGACCTCCCCTCTTTTGCTGATGGTCATGACGTTTCGTCATCAGTATACTCCTCTGACAATTGGGGAAACAATGTAATTCAGACCGATGCTCTAAGTCATGATCCTGCAAGCCTCGCTGCTCCGAGTACGTTTTTGCAAGTGAAACCTGCTCGTTCTTCATATAGTGAATATGGAGCAGAATCCTACCATGGTTCTCATGGATCTGATTCAGGTACCGTCAGGATATCAGCAAAAAAACTCGATCGGTTGATCATGCAATCAGATGATCTCCTCTCTACTCGATTGTTCATGACGCACCGTATGCAAGAGCTTGTGGAGATCATGAGCAGGTTTTCTCTTTGGAAATGGAATCACAGTCTTGTTTTTCATGATATGCATCTGATTAGGGAAATTCTGTCTGGTTCTTCCAGAACATCTCTTCCTCCAGAACTTGTTCTTTTTCTTGAGAGGGTTTGTGATTTTCTGCAATATGATCGTGAGTTTGTTACAAATCTGCAACATGATCTTGCAGCCCACATTTATGCAACTGATCTCGACCGCTCTGCTCTTGAAGCAAGTACTACCGAGATTGCTGATCTCATCCATGATGCTGTTTTGGTTCCGGTCTCAAGTCTCATCATTCCCATCTCCAGCCAAGTGCGTGAAAACTCACGTTCTCTTGGAAAGGAAGTAGAACTCATGATTGAAGGCGGAGAGATCGAGATGGATCGCCGACTTCTTGATATGCTCAAAGTACCCCTTATGCACCTGATCAACAACAGTGTAGATCATGGGATTGAATATCCTGAAGAACGGATACGTGTCGGCAAACCGGCTCGCGGAAAGATAAAGATAAAGATTACTCCTCACTCAGGAAGTAAGGTTGAGATCACTCTTTCCGATGACGGCAGGGGTATTGATCGAAAGAAGATCCGGGAGACTGCGAAGGAAAAGGGTCTTCTTTCCCTGGAAGAAGAGGCAATGATCAATGACGATGAAGCCATATGGCTGATTTTCAAGTCGGGTCTTACCACAAGCTCCATGATCACTGATCTGTCTGGGCGGGGGCTTGGTCTTGCCATCGTCGAGGATTCGATCACACGTATGGGTGGAGAAGTACTGGTCTCATCAGATCCAGGAAACGGTACAACGTTCTCTCTTATATTACCTATCCGGCTTGCAACTCTGCGCGGGCTTGTGATCAGAAACAATGGCTCATACTATGTTATTCCAGTCCAGCAGATCCTGCAGGTGATCAGAGTGCCTCTGGAGAGAGAGCAAAGTACAGTGAGCAGACCTGCGATTCAGTACAAGGGAGAGTCACTTCCGCTTATCCGATTATCAGAAATCTTACAAGAGCCTGATTTTGGGAGCGATGAGACAGAGAAAGAGATTTCAGTCATGATAATTGCCTATGGTGCTGGAAAGATTGCTTGTGCTGTTGATGAGGTGATCCAAGTCCAAGAGATCGTCGTTCGTTCATTGGGATCTCAATTACAACGAGTAAAAAAGATCACCGGTGCAGCTGTACTTGCAGACGGGAGACTTGCATTGGTCTTGGATCCACCTGATCTCATTCAAGAAGGACTGAAGTTATCAGGCCAGTCACCAGCGCCTCGACGTCCAAAAAAAAGTTCTGGAAATGTACTTGTTGTTGAGGATTCGGTTACATCTCGGGCATTGTTGCAGAGAACGCTTGAAAAGGCAGGTTATCGGGTGCGTACGGCACATGATGGCATGCAAGGGTGGAGTGCACTTCGTGAAGAGCCAGCGGATATCGTTGTTTCAGATGTAGATATGCCACGAATGAACGGATTTATTCTTACCGAAAAGATCCGCGGTGATGAACGGTTGGCCCACATTCCAGTTATACTGGTTACTGCCCTTGATTCTCGAGAAGATCGAGAACATGGCATACGGTCAGGTGCAAATGCCTATATCACAAAGGGTTCATTTGAACGTGACATTCTGATCAAAACGGTAAAACAGTTATTATCGTAAACTCTATAATTTATAGAAGAATTGTTTTTCTATAGATGAATGAGCAGGGAGGAAGGAAGAAGAACGCATGAAGGGTAACCTGAGCGGTTCACGGATGGTACCGAATAAAAACGGATAAAATACGTGTGAAAGGTATGGTTCAGAATTCATCGGTCCCCATCCTGATTGTAGAAGACAACCGAACTCAGAGTGAGTACTTACGATACATCCTCGAAAAAGAGGGGTATCCAGTTACGATTACAACCAATGGAAGAGAGGCACTGTACGCGGTGCAGAAAGTTCGTCCCCATCTTATCCTAACCGATGTGATGATGCCAAAAATGGATGGATACGAGCTTTGCTCAACGATAAAAAATAATCCTGATACATCTGACCTGCCGGTAATTTTGGTTACTCATCTTTTCAATCCTGTGGATGTAATTAAGGGCTTAGAGGTAGGTGCAGACAATTTTATCATAAAGCCCTATACGCCTGATCAGATTTATACACGAATTGCAAGTACGCTTCAGACAATCAACCAAAAAGATTTTCGTGATCACCCAACTCCACTTACGGTTGTCTTCTCGGATCGATCCTATACGATCACGGCAAGCCGGCTCCAGATCATTAATATTCTCCTTTCCACGTATGAAGCAGCGATAAAGAATAATGCGGATTTGCAGGTTGCCCATGAGAAATTACATTACCTAAATGATCAGATGAAAAAAACGTTGGATGAACTCCAAAAAAGCAACCATGAACTTTCGATAGAGAATCATGAGAGAAAGATGGTGGAGGCTGCTCTTGCCAATGCAAACAAGAAACTGCAGCTTATGGCAAGCATTACCAGACATGATCTGCTCAATCAGTTGAATTCATTGCAAGGATATCTTGAACTCGCCACTATGGATCGTGATGAGGACCCGGATCTGGCCTGGAAATATATCGAAAAGGCTGTGGGTATGCTCAATCAAACGGTCAATACAGTAAAGTTTACCAAGGAGTATCAAGAGATCGGAGTAAAGACACCAGTTTGGCATAATTGCAAGAATCTTATTATAAAGTCTCTTATGCATACATCGCTCATTGATGTAATTCTTGAAAATTTCATTCCCGATGATCTGGAGATCTATGCCGATCCTCTTATAGAGAAGGTTTTTTCAAATCTTATTGAAAATGCAGTTCGGTATGGAGGCATCTCAAAAATATCGATTAGTTTCCAAAAAGAGAACGGAATCAGCAGAATCATCTGTGAAGATGATGGAACAGGAATTGAAGAACATGAAAAAGAAAAGATCTTTCAATACCAATATGGAAAGAATACAGGACTAGGATTGTTTCTCTCCCGCGAGATATTATCTATCACAGGTATTATGATCAAAGAAACAGGCGAATATCAAAAAGGGGCACGCTTCGAGATCATTTGCCCGGAGGGTACAATACGATTTTCTGAGAAAGATATCTAATGAAGTCAGGTGTACAACGAGTAGAAATCATTCGTGAACGATAATGCATTATTTTTTCTGACTTTTTCCCCATCACGTAACAAAATCTAAACGTGTTGAAATTCTTGCAGGTTTTC
>ENA-UOYA01004175-UOYA01004175.1-activated-sludge-metagenome-genome-assembly--contig:-NODE-4175-length-12344-cov-28.542355_pt1 | contig 12344 bp, 12 predicted proteins | sample MGYA00238163_ERZ764804 | MGnify/ENA primary metagenome ERZ764804 (study PRJEB28919, sample SAMN05720223) | activated sludge metagenome | isolation source: Anaerobic digester | place: Hong Kong...
ATCGGGCTCCGGTGGTGCCGGGGCAGAAAATTCCAGGGAGGAGTGGAAGCAGGATTGGGAAAAGAATCGGGCGGAGGAGCCTGAGGAGTTATTTCAGTTGTGGCCTGAGATTTCATTGGCTTTCCTTATGTTGACCAAATGTAATAGCCGTGATGAAAAGTTTAAGCCCTGGGCTCTGGCGGCTTCGAGGTTAATAATAATCTCCGCTTTCTCTTTGCCCAGCGAGAAGGCCAGGGCAACACCTGAGTCAAGTTGCTCCGGATTGGCAGTAAAGGTGCCGATTCTTAGCCTGGCGCAGAGCCGGCAGATATCTTTGATGAGCGTTGAATCTTTGTTCAGATTGAGGGCACCAAAATAGACCAGGTCAACTGCCGCCTGCCGCAGTTTTTCCTCGAGAAGGCCGGGCGGGAAAGAATCAAGGTCCAGATCAACTATGGTCACCGGCCGGTCATATATTCTGGTGTCTTGTTTCTTCAGACGGCCGTTAAGAGCTAACCAGTCCGAAGCCAGCCAGGCAGAAACTGAATCAGATTTCTGGCTGATGATAGCGATGACAAAAGGCTCACCGGGGCGAGGATTTGTCTGGCGCTCAAACTTGAGAACCTTAATTAGCAGATCGAGTTCTTTAACCGGATCTGAATAATAACGGCTGTCTTTAGCTTGAGGGTTTGAGGGGAAAGTGGATATCGAATCCGGGAAAAGGCCTGAAGAAAACGGCTTAGAGGTAAAGAAAAAGCCAGATGATAAAATGTGAGCTGGCAGGCACAAAGGACTGAATAGACCTAAGGCCAGGACCGGTAAAACTAATCTCCAGCAACCCGCTGCCCTCATTTTCCTTGCAGGCCTCAGGTTAACATGATCACCAGCCGGTGTCAAACTTGGTTTCTGAAATGGGGTCGGGCCAGCGGATTTCCTTTGAAATCAATAAGATGACAGCTGAGGCGGCCAACCAGGGCAACGATTATTCAAATTATAATTGATAAGACTGTGGTTATCCCTTAAAATAAATAAAAATCCAGAATCGCTGGAGGGCAAACATGTTTAAAGGTTTCCGGGATTTTATCATGAGAGGCAACGTGGTTGACCTGGCAGTCGCGGTCATCATTGGTGCTGCTTTCAATCAAATTGTCAATTCGATGGTGGGCGACGTGCTGACTCCGCTCATCGGGGCGATATTTGGCCGGCCCGATTTTTCCGGCATTATTATTGGCCCGGTTTTCCTGGGCAAATTCATCAATGCCATTGTTAACTTTTTAATCGTGGCCATTGTAATTTATTTTGGCATCGTGGTTCCGATGAAAAAACTGCAGGAGAGAATAGATAAGAAAAAAGCCGCCCAGCCCGCTCCCGCTCCTTCCGATGAGGTCAGGCTCTTATCGGAAATCCTCGAGACTCTTAAAAATAAATAGGGGCAGATAAGGAAGCGCTAACGGATTTATTTTTTAATCAAAAAGATAGTGGTTCAGGTTGATAATCAGGGAAGGATTTTGATCAGTTATTAAAGTAGTAATTAGCTAATTAAAAACCAGGCCGGTCATACTAGACGAAAATCAGGCAGAACCGGGCCGGTTGCTATAATCGTTCTGGCAGCTAAACATGTCCGGTAACGAAGATAGTTTCCTCACCAGGAGAGCAATAGCTAAGATATTGATAATGAATAAAATCGGCTGGCCCGACCCCATTTTGGAAGGAGATGGCGATGACCAAGGAAAAATTTAAGAAGGCCCTGATTACCGGTGCCTCTTCGGGCCTAGGCCAGGAATATGCCAGCCAGCTGGCTCAGACCGGTACCAATCTGATTTTAGTGGCCCGCCGCCGGGAGCGCCTGGAGTCCTTAGCTGCCAGTCTGCAGGTCTCTGCCGGAGTTGAAGCCGAAGTGCTGGTGGCTGACCTCAGCCTGGATGAAGACATAGAAAAGGTGGCTCTTAAAATTCGTCAGACACCTGACCTTGATTTGCTGATCAACAATGCCGGCTTCGGCGGCCACGGTAGATTTCAATCAGATGAGAAAAGCGGCGATGAACGCATGATCAAAGTTCATGTCATAGCTACCACTCGTCTGACCCGGGCAGCTCTTCCCTCCATGCTGGCCCGGCGCCACGGAGCAATTATCAATGTGGCTTCGGTAGCGGCCTTTTCTCCTCTTTCCGGCCCAATGTATAGCTCGACCAAAGCTTTTGAGGTGATGTTTTCCGAGAACCTGCAGAGCGAGCTCTATGACGCCGGTCTTAAAATTCAGGCTCTCTGCCCGGGGCTGACCCATACCGAATTTCACCAGGTAGCCGGAATAAGAGCTGAGGCCATTCCCGGGATATTCTGGATGAAAGCAGATAAGGTGGTTAAAATTTCTCTCCGGGCTCTCTCCGGTCACAAAGTGATCATTGTCCCCGGCGCCAAAAACCAACTGGTAACTTTTTTCCTGCGCTGCCCCTGGACCTTTGCTCTGGTTCACCGGGCTTCCCGCCAGAAAAAAATAAGGCAAATAGCGGACGGCAGCTTGAGATGAACATCAGAGAAATAAGACCTCCCGCTCCCAAGAAAGCCAGAGCCAGAACCCTGTTGTTGCTTTCAGGCGGGCTTGACAGCCTGCTGGCTGGAAAGAGGCTGGAGGAACAGGGAGTGGAGATTGTCGGGCTGACTTTTGAAAGTGTCTTTTTCGAGCCAGCCCGGGCCATAGTTGCTGCCGAAAAGCTCAACTGGCCTTTGATTCTGGCTGAGATCACCGGGGAGGAAATAGAAATAATTGAGCATCCCCGCTATGGTTATGGCCGTAACCTCAATCCCTGTATTGATTGCCATAGCCAGATGGTCAGGCTGGCGGCCGGGCTTCTCTCCCGCTATCAGGCTGATTTTATCTCGACAGGTGAAGTTCTGGGCGAAAGGCCAAAATCCCAGAACCGCCAATCTCTGGGTCTGGTCGAAAAGCAAAGCCAGGCCGGGGGTCTGCTTCTTCGTCCGCTCTCAGCGCTTCTTCTACCTCCAACCAGAGCTGAAGAGCTCGGTCTGGTCAACCGGGAAAGGCTGCTTGATCTGGCCGGTCGCTCACGGCAGCGGCAAATAGAGCTGGCCAGGAGCTATGGCCTGACCGATTATCCTACCCCGTCTGGCGGCTGCCTTCTGACCGATCCTGTTTTTTCTCAAAAACTCAGGCAACTGCGTGACTGGCGCGGCTGCTGGCTCCCTGAGGATATTGAAATTATCAAACACGGCCGGGTTTTTTTAGAAACAGACGGTCTGATTGTGGTTGGCCGACAGCAGGAAGAAAATGAAAAAATAGAAAAAAAAGTCCTGGCCTCAGATCTTCTCCTGGCCCTGCCTGACTTTAAGGGACCTTTGACTGTTGTTAGATTTAAGGATAGAAATCATCCAGCTACCGGTCAGCTCCTGGCTTCACCTGCCGGCCAGACTGCTCTTACTGAGGACCAGCTGGATATATTCGAGCACCCGCTGGTAAAAAAAGCGGCCCTTCTGACCATTAGATACAGCCAGTCGCGGACGGCTGCCGAAGCCACCATTAGCCTTTTATCTCCGGCCTGTGGCCGGAGCAGGAAATTTAAGAAAGAGGAGTGGCAGCCATATTTTTGATTACTTCTACTATTATTTATTTTTGTTTTTGCCCCTTTTGTCCGGCTTGGAGTTTTGCTCTCCAGGCTGGCCGCCCCGCCCTTTAGCTTTTTCCATCTGAATCGTATCGTGGATGTCCACAAAGCGTTGTCCGCTGGCTCTCATTTTCATTACCCGCTCCGGTCTAATTTCATTAGCTTCTGAGATGAATTTGAGATTAACCAGATTGACAATATCATCATCACTCAGTACAACCTTGCCCCAATTTTTCTGACCATGGTATTTCCGGTAATAGCCATAGGCCTGACCATAGGGCGGGCCGATTCTGGTCATCCCGACCGGTACAAAGAAAATCTCCGGGCTGAGCCCAAAATGGATGGAGATATCCCACCAGCTCAGGCCGCCCAGCCGGAGGTTAATGACCACGGCCGGTTCAACTCTGGCCTGGCGGGCAATCAGGAAAATTACAGGCAAATCTTCATCGGCCAGCCGCAGGCGGTAGCGGTTCCGCAGATCAATGACTGTCTCTGACGGCACATTGAAATATTTAGAAATCGAAAAATAGAAGCCAAGAAGCTTGCCATCAGCCAGAGATACTCCCAGATTGACATTCTGGGCTGACAGACTGGCCGGCCCTGGCAAAAGTCCAGGGGCGGGAAAGAAAGTTATCAAAAGCAAGCCCCAGACAATGGGTTTTAAATGTCTGTTCATGGCTTTCCTCCCTTATTATATATAACCTTGGCCTTCGACTCTTCCCCGGAGTCTATCCTATACCTGTCTCGCACATTATATAAAATTATTATAAGCCTAACCGGTTAGAGATTGAAGCCTTCCGGCCCGGGGCTGTGATCAGGCTAAGAAAATCAGAACTTTACTGGCCTGATTGCCTATCATTGGTCTTAGAACAAGTCAATTGACAGGAAAGCCGGCAGTGAATATATTAGAGGAAAATAAAGCTCGTCCATGGCAGAGAAAAAACAGGCTAAAAACTTAGTTTAGAATAAAAAGGAGATATTATGCCAACCAAACCAAAGAGTCCTTATCTGCCCTTTGGTGACCAGCAAACTGCCCCCTGGTACGGCAAAGACATTCTGTCTGTCAGGCAATTTGCCAGGCCAGACCTTGAATATATCTTCAGCGTCGCTCATGAGATGCGGGTCATGGTGGAGAGAATTGGCACCTTTGATTTGCTCAAAGGGAAAATCCTGGCCAATTTATTTTATGAGCCCTCAACCAGAACCTTTTCTTCCTTTATGGCTGCCATGCAGCGCTTAGGCGGAGCGGTTATCCCGATTAGCGAGGTGAGGTATTCTTCGGTGGCTAAAGGCGAGAGCTTGCCCGATACGGTCAGAACCCTGGCCGCTTACGCCGATGTGATTGTCATCAGGCATCCGGAAGTCGGTTCAGCCGCCCTGGCCGCCCGCTTTGCTGGCAAACCAGTAATTAACGCCGGAGACGGCGTCGGCGAGCACCCGACTCAGGCCCTCCTGGATGTCTTCACCATTAGAGAAGAGCTCGGCCGCCTTGACGATCTGACCGTGACCATGCTGGGCGATCTCAAATATGGCCGGACAGTCCATTCCTTAGCCAGATTACTGACCAGATTTGATAAGATCAAGCTTCATTATGTTTCTCCCGAGGCCCTGAGAATGCCGCCCGAGGTGATTGAAGAAGTTGCTGAGAAGAATCTGCCTCAGGAAGAACATCGGACGCTGGATAGGATCTTGCCTGAAACTGATGTTTTATATGTGACCCGGGTCCAAAGGGAAAGATTTGACAACCTGGAAGAATACGAGAAAGTCAAAGATGCTTATGTCATCACACCCAGAACGCTTGAAGAAGCTAAAGAACGGATGATCATCATGCATCCTCTGCCGCGGGTCAATGAAATTTCTATGGAAGTCGACCAGGATCCCAGAGCAGCCTATTTCCGGCAGATGGAATACGGGCTATATGTCAGAATGGCCCTGCTGGCCATGGTTCTGGGCAAGGCCTGAACCTGGCACCTGCCGGCCGCCGGCTGCAGTTAATCCAGATAATAGCCGATGGCCGCATAACTAACCCAGTGGCGCAGGGAAAAGGGAGCGGTTGTCCCCAGACCGATCTTTCTTAGCGGCAGCACGCCTTCGCTATAGCTATCGGAATAGCGGATCAACTCGCCTTTGAGTTTTTTCCCCGTTGTCCTTTTAATGATCTTGTTTGAAGCTAAAAGCCCGAAGGGAATGGAATATTTACCACACCAGTAGGAATTTTTATAATCAAGATAAGTTTTACCCCAGAATTCTTCGGTCAGGCCCTTTATTTTCCCCCGGTCTATGACTCCAGTCATATAATCAGCAATGAGTTGCCGGTCAAAAGCTAAGGCTTTTTCCCAGGCCGGCTGCCCTTCGCCAAAAGCCAGGTTGTTAAAATCTTTTCCATAATGATTCCCGTCGGCTGAAATCAGGAAGAAGATATCCCGGCCAGGAACTAAATGATTCTCTTTTAAATAGGCAGAAATAACCCCGGCCAGGTCATCTGATATTTCCTCCATTTTATTTAAAGGCATGGGGGTCACCATGACCGGTGTTATTTTTACCTCTGGATTAAAATACTGAAGGAAGGGCAGCAGGGCTTCAATTGAATGCTCCAGTTCATGGGCCCGGCCGTTGATCACGAAATTAGCCGGCTGGAGATGCTTTTCGATATAGGCCCGCAAAGGTGAGATTTTAACCGGCTTAAGAACCCCCGGCCAGAGGTCATAATCATCAAGAATCAAGACGCTATCCAGACCGGTAATTTCCTGGCGGACAGCGCCGTGAGTTACTCCGAAAATGACGACTTCTTTGGCCCTGATCAAATTGAATAAAGGATAATAGAGCCGGCCGGCATAGAGATAATCGTCATGAGGAGAGATGGCGGCCACCAGGCCCTTACTTCTGAAAGTTTCTTTTTCATCAGCTGCTAGGTAATCAACCAGAATCTTCATACTATCCGGATTCCAGCAGAAACCAACATCATCCCGGACTGGCCTCAGGCGGCTGGTGCTTTTTTCCGGCGCTGGGGGATTTTTGGTTTGAGCCGCCAGCCAGGCTGAGGAAACAGCCAGTAAAAGCAGGAGAAAAATTGATAAGAAAAGAACCAGACTGGAAGAAGGCCGGTAGTTGAAACCTGAGGTCTGGTTGGTGACATTACGCATCTTCATCTCCTTTCTCCGCGGCCGGCCAGGTTAATAAATAAAGCCGGACCGGCCGGATTGACCAGCCTGTTATCTGAGATTATTTATAACATAATAGCCTTTTTTCTTACAGGCTGCCCCTGAAACCGGCCAGAAACTCCAGCCAAAAAAAATTTTTTTTGTCTTGACAGATTTATTCTGGATTATGTGCTATAATACAACCTCGATTATAAAGGAAGAGGGCACGGGCCCTTATCGGCATACTCCTCTCCTTTATAACGGAAATTTTAAAAGGAGAGTAGAGTATGAACATCTACGCAGGAAATCTTTCCAGAGACCTGACCGAAAGCGAACTGAAGGAAGCCTTCGAAGCTTTTGGCGTGGTCACCAGCGCTTCCATCATTAAGGATCGCTACACCGGCGAATCACGAGGCTTCGGCTTCGTCGAGATGCCCAATCAGGAAGAAGCCCAGGCTGCTATCAATGGCCTGAATGGCAAAAACCTGAAGGGCCGCACCGCCACTGTCAATGAAGCCAGACCGCGGCAGGACAAACCCCGCACCGGTTTTGGCGGAGGACGTGGACGCAGTTCCTCTGGCGGCCGCCGCTATTAATTGTCTTTCTAAGATAAGTTAGTAGCTTAAACCGAAAACGAGAGCCAGGTATTAGGCCTGATTCTGATCCCGGCAGAAATGTTCCGGGGAAAGGAAGGGCGTGATACCTGGCTTTTTATTTTAGCCCGGGAATGAGATGAGAAGGAATTACTTCAGAGCCTGACGGATTTTTTCCGGATCCAATCCCTGAAGATATTTAATAATATTGGCATAAGTGTTGTTAAAGCCGAAACCGCCAGACTGCATCTCGTGGATAGCTTCCTCTTTCGGCCAGTTGTCAATGACGATCCGGTAGACAGCTATGAACAATCCGGTCCGGTCGGCTCCATAGTGGCAGTGAACAAGATAAGGGCCATCAGCCGGATCGGTGACGATTTTAAGAAACTTGACCAGATCCTCCTCCCGCACCTGGCTGGCCTTAGAAGGGATAGCAAAATATTTCAGGTTCGTTCCAGCCATTGATTTTTGATCAGTTTTTCCGCCCCGGAGGTCAATGACCGACCTGATGCCAAATTTTTCCAGTTCCTTAAAGCCTTCAGCTGTCGGCTGAGCACTGCGGTAAAGGAGGTCGCTCACCTGGTAAAAATTGGGCACACCCTGAAGCTTAATCGGTTTTGCCCAGTGTTCTGGCCGTGGGGCCTTTTTCTGGCAAGCGGGCGAGTTAGCCAGCAGGCAGCTCACCGCCAGCAGCAAAATTAAGGACAACCTTAACTTATTCTGTTTTAGCTGGGAAGATCCGGTCATTATGTCTTTCCTTTTTGCTTTTACATTATAGGATAAAGGTCAGTCCGTCAATTTGTTTCGAATTTTTCTTATCCTGAGCAGTTCCAGGAACATCTTAACCGAGCTGCTGATGAGTTTAACCCGCGAGTCGGGTGAATTGGCCCAGGCCACCGGCACTTCAGCGATTTTATAGCCGAGCTTTCTGGCCAGAAGAAGGGCCTCGACGTCAAAGGCAAAGCCAGTAGTTTTTAACCGGCTGAAAATTTCCTGTCCGGCTGGTCCTGTAAATAATTTAAAACCGCACTGAGTATCTTTAAAGTCAGACAGGACCAGCCACCTGACCAGCAGGTTAAAGAACTTTCCCAGGCTTTCCCGCAGGCGGCTCTGTCTTATTCTGAGGTCGGAAGCCGGCAAAGCTCTGGAGCCGATAACGACTTGATAATCACCAGCCCGCGGCCAGAATTTCTCCAGCTCTTCTATGGGGGTAGAGAGATCAGCGTCAGTCAGAAGAATCAATTCACCTCTGGCCTCTAACACCCCGGCCTTAACAGCTGCGCCCTTTCCCCGGTTCTTTTCAAAGGAAATAACCCTGGACAGTGGCCAGTCAGCCAGAATGGACCTGGCCAGGCTGGAGGTGCGGTCGCTACTGCCGTCATCAACCACTATAATTTCTGCCGTTAACTTCCGGCCTTTCAAGTAGTCAATAATTTGACCGAGGGTTACCCCTATTCTTTTTTCTTCGTTATAGGCTGGAATAACGATCGACAGAAGCCTGGTCTGAAAACTTCCGGCCGGGGTTGGACTCTCCTTAGCTTGCAGCTTATTTTCTCCTTAAATTATTTGAGGCCGGTTAAATCCGGGCTGTATTCTCTTTCTTTTTCTCCTGGAGGTGATTTATCTCAGGGGAAATTTTTGCTGATGAAAATTACTGCCAGGACAATTATTATAAAAAAAAAGATGAAAGCCGACAGGGCAAATTGAAGCGAGATTCGCCGGGCCCGTTTAATATCTTCTGGAAAATGCCGGCGGTATTCGGCATAGGTGATCAAATAAGCAGAAAGAGCTGCCACCGGGGAAAAAATCAAAGCAAAAACGACGGCCTGTTGAAACATTTTTTCTCTGGAAATTAAATTCTGTCTTGAAAATTATATCAGAACTCCGGGCTGGCGCTAACTGAATTATTAATTTTCATTTTTTGAGCCCGGTCAGCCAGCTCCGGCCCGGTTTTTTCCAGCTACCTAACTCCTCTGGATAATGTTAAAATATAAAAAGATTCACTGCTGGCCTGAAAACAATTCCGGAAAAGAGAGGCTCGAAAAAACCATGGCCAACGAGCTGAAGTTTTGCCTCCTTGATTTGGCGAGTCCGGCGGCGGCCGGAAAAAGAGCAAAAGGAGTCAGATCGGCTATTAGAAAAAAATGCTGGCCGGTTCTGGCCTGTCTGCTGGCTGGCTTTTTTCTTTCTCGGCCCCTGCCGGCTGATGATTTTAAGCTGGTTCTGTCTCCGGAGATTAACCGCCCCTGGCCTGGACCGGATTTTTTCGCCTCTAATTTTGAGGACTGGGAGATTAAAGGCGGAAGCCTTCAATGCCTGACTCCGGCTGTCAACCGCTATGTCTTTTTTTTAACTCAGGAGATAGAAGGCCAGACCGGCCAGTTTCAGGCCGGTTTTAAAGCTAAGGTTAATTTAGCTCCTTCCCGGCCAAGACTTAAGAACTATCTCGGCCTGAGGCTTGGAATTAAGGGCCGGAACGGAGACTATAAACAGGCGGCAGTCGCCGGGCAGGGAATAGACCTCGGCCTGACCACCGACGGGCTGTTATTTATCGGCGATCTGGAAAGTGTCAGCTCGATTGAAACTCAGGAGACAATCAAAGAAGCTTTAAAAACCGGTGTTCTATTTAAAATTAACCTGGACATTACCCCGGGTGGTTATCGCCTGAAGCTCAGTCTGTCCGGGGCTCAAAGCGGTAAGCTTCTGGACGAACTGGAAGACACAGGCCCGGAAATAGAAAAAGTTCAGGGCGGCCTGGCTCTGGTCGCCAGCCTGCCTGAGGCAAAAACCGGGAGTGGCAGCCTGTCTGTTGGTGAATTTCAGCAGGTTGAGCTTCAGGGTGAGCTCCTCAAAACTCACCCCGAACGTCAGCTCGGACCGGTGGCTTTTACCCTTTATAGCCTGAGCGGCCGGCAGCTCAAGCTCCGGGCCCAGCTTATTCCAGGCAGTTTTCCGGATAAAGGCCGGCTGGCTCTGGACATCAAGGATGGCGGCCAGTGGCTGAGAGTGGCCTCAGAAAAGATCGAGGCCTCAAATTCAGGCGCTCTTTTTTCCATTAAGGATTGGCAGCCTGAACAGGAGGTGGACTTCCGGCTGAGGCTTTTAGATGAGAACCAGAAAGAAACGGGTCTGCCTCCTTTTTTTGGCCGGATACTGTCCAGGCCGGCTCCAGCTGGGGACTTGAAGCTGGCAGCTTTAACCGGAGGTAGCGAGGCTGATTATCCTTATTCGGGAGTGGTGGCCGGTCTTAAAAAACTCGACCCGGAGATACTTTTTTTTGGCGGCAACCAGGTTTTTGGCCGGCCGGCCGCCTGGTGGCAGGAACCGGTGCCAGTGGAGAGGTTAAAGCAGGAATATCTCAGACAGTGGATTTTATTTGGCTGGGCTTTTTCTGAATTATTAAAAGACCGTCCGGCCATTATCATTCCCGATGCCAGGGATTATTTCCAGCTTAAACTCTGGGGCGATGGCGGGAAAATCGCGGCCGCTGAAAAAGCCCGTAATCTTATCGAAGGCCAGGATAGCGGGGGATTTCTACTTCCGGCAGACTTTATCAGCCTGGTTCTGGAAACTCAAACTTCTCACCTGCCTGACTCTCCAGGGAAAGAGCTGGCCGGGACTGGCCTCAAACCTTATTACTGCCAGGTTAATTATGGCGGCTTAAGCTTAGCTGTTCTGGATGACCGGATGTTTAAAACACCTCCGGCTTCGGTTTTGCCCGGGGCTCAGATTAGAAATGGCTGGCCGGAAAATCCGGCTTTTAAGGCAGCTAAGGAAGCCCGGGCTAAAGGTGCCAGCCTCCACGGTCAGGAGCAGCTGGATTTTTTAAGGCGATGGGCTGAAGATTGGTCTGGTCAAGTCGAATTTAAAGCTGCTCTGTCTCAGAGCCTGTGGGCCTGCCTGGAGACCATCCCGGCCGGAATGTCAGGGGATGAAGCTCTTTTTAAATCACCGCTGCCTCCTGCCGGTGAATATCCTTCGTCCGATCAGCCGGCTGCTGATTTTAATTCTGGCGGCTGGCCAGATGAAGCCCGGGATGAAGCGGTCAGAATCTTGAGGAAAGCCTTGGCCGTTCACTTAGCCGGGAGCGGCGGCCCGCCAGCCAGCCTGAAGTATGGCTTGAGCAAGTATGAAGAGGCGGGATACGCCTTTCTGCCTAAAACTCTCCTGAGTTCCTGGCCGGTTAGATGGTATCCCCCAAAGTCTAAAGCTTCAAGTCAGACCCCGTCAGCAGCCACCGGCAATTTTACCGACGCCTTTGGCAATCGCTTCACGGTCAAAGCAGTGGCCAATCCGGTGGCTTCTCTTGCTGACCGGAGCAGCAGTAACACTTCGGGTTTTGGCCTGGTCAGGTTCAGACAAGACGGAACCATCGTCTTTGAAAACTGGCCGGCTGAGAATCCGGGTCAGGCGAAAGATGCCAGCCCGCTTCCTGGCTGGCCGGTAGTTTGTTCTCTTTTGGATAATGACGGGCGGCGGCCAGCCGGGTTTCTCCCGGTGCTCAGATTTAAGGGAATTGATAACCCGGTGGTTCAGGTGGTGGAGGAAGCCAGCCGGGAGATCATTTATACCCTGAGAATCAGGGGAAATGAATTTAGGCCCCCGGTTTTCCAGGCAGGCAATTATACCGTCCGCTGTGGACAGCCCGGGACCGGCAACTGGAAAGAGCTCAAAAAAATTAGTTCCCTGCCAGCCGGAGCAAAAAAAGTCAGGCTGGTTGATTTCACTTCCCGACCTCCCGGAAAATGAAGTCTCTACCACCCTGGCGAGGTCAAACAGATGACAATAAATGAAAAGGAAAGTTGAATAGGTTGGATATCGAGATTTAAGGTAACTTTCCTTATAAATTATTGTTTACAATTTCAAAGGAAGAAAAGTGGGTCAGTCCGTAAGAAAAAGATTATTTTTATTTTTTATAGCCATTAGCCTGCTTGGCTGGACCTCAAGCCAGTTGGCTGCCTCTGATCTCAGGCTGGTGGTTATCAGCGATACCAGCCCTGAATTCTTCAGCC